>Ga0134127_10002426_pt1 | contig 13453 bp, 14 predicted proteins | sample KB31753_FD_96459 | JGI IMG/M metagenome (GOLD analysis project Ga0134127, IMG submission 96459) | Terrestrial soil microbial communities with excess Nitrogen fertilizer from Kellogg Biological Station, Michigan, USA - KB3-175-3 | ecosystem: Environmental > Terrestrial > Soil > Unclassified ...
ACCCGGAGGCCGTGACGCACGCGCGCGAAGCGGGAGGGGTCTAGCTCTCGAACGTGCGCTCGTACTGAGCGCGCAGCCGCTCCAGCTCCTCGGGATCGAGACGGATACCCAGGGAGAGCCCCATCTCCCCCAGGATCGTCTTGATCTCGTTCAGGGACTTCTTCCCGAAGTTCTTCGTCTTCAACAGCTCCGACTCCGTCTTCTGGACGAGGTCGGCGATGGTGCGGATATTGGCGGTCTTGAGGCAGTTGGACGCGCGCACCGACAGCTCCAGCTCGTCCACGTTCCGGAACAGGTGCTCGTTGAGCTCGAAGCGCGCCGCCGGCTCGACGCCCGTCTCCGGACTCTCCGTCTCCTCCTGCGTGGGCACGGGGAAGTCGGTGAGGAGATTGAACTGGTCCTGCAGGATGCGCGAGGCCTCCGCCACCGCGGCGTCAGGGGCCACGCTGCCGTTGGTCCACACTTCCAGGACCAGCCGCTCCGAGCCCCCCGCCACATTCTCCACGTGGAAGTTCACGCGCTTGACGGGCGAGAAGTCCGCGTCGATGAGCATGGCGTTGATGGGCAGGGCTTCCGGCTCGCGCCGCTCCGCCGCCTGATAGCCCCGGCCGCGCTCCACGCACAGCTCCATCTCCAGGGCCCCGTCCTTGTCCAGGGTGGCGAGCACCACCTCCGGATTGAGCACTTCCACGTCGGCGTCGGGCTCGAAGTCGCCGGCGGTGATGATCCGGGGCCCCTGCGCCTTGAGCCGGAGAATCTTGGGCCGGTTCACGTGCAGCGCGAACACGACCTTGCGGAGATTCATGATGATGTCCAGCGTGTCCTCGGTGACGCCCGGCATGAACGAGAATTCGTGGAGCACACCCTCGATCTTGGCCCACGTGGGTGAGGCCCCGTGGATCGAGGAAAGCAGCACCCGCCGGTAGGCATTGCCCACGGTGAGCGCGAAGCCCGGCTCGAACGGCTCGATGGCGATCTTGCCGTGCTTGCGGTCCTGGGCTTGCCATTCGTGACGGGCGGGCATAGCGAGCTGCGACATGTAATCCCTCCTGGGGTGATCGGGGGCCGAAACCCCGAGCCGTGACTATACCATAAAGCCTTCTCGGGCACGGTCTTGCGTGCCACCCGGCGCGGAGCGCCGGAGAAGTTGACCCGTGGCCAAAGTGCCCTCAAAATGGAAGAAAATGATGGAACGACCTTGGTTCGTCAAGACCTGGGCCGATCCCTCTGGGCAGCGGGGGAGCGCCGTACGAGCCGTGCTGGGCGCGCTGGCCTGCGTGCTCGCCGTGTTCCTGGCGCTGCAGTCCTTCTGGACCTTCACCGCCGCGCCCGCCGTGCAGGCGGGACCCCGGCTGGTAGAGATTCCGCCGCATCAGGGGCTCACCGACATCGCGGGCCGGCTCGACGAGGCAGGCGTCATCCGGAGCCCGCTGGGCTTCATGCTCCTCGCCCTCGCTCGCGGCACCGCGCGCGGCCTCAAGGCGGGCGAGTACGAGATTCCGCAGGGATCGAACACCCTGGCCGTGCTCGGCCTCCTCGAGGGCGGCCGCGTCCGGCAGCACGCCGTGCTCTTCCGCGAGGGCAGCTCCCTCACCGAGCTCGCCCGCATCCTCGAGACCGAGCGGCTGGCTCGCTCGGAGGACGTGCACCGGGTGGCGCGCGATCCCGTCTTCCTCAAGACGCTCGACATCCAGGCGGAGACGCTCGAGGGCTATCTCTATCCCGACACCTATCAGTTCGTGAAGGGCATGACCACGGAAGAGATCCTGGCGCGCATGGTGGCCCGGATGCGCGATCAGATCTCCCGCGAGGTCCTCGACCGGGCGCGGGCGCGGGAGTTCACCGTGCATCAGGTGCTCACGCTGGCGTCGATCATCGAGAAAGAAGCGGTGGTCCGGACCGAGATGCCCCTCATCTCGGCCGTGTTCTGGAACCGCCTCAAGCGGGACATGCCGCTGCAGGCGGATCCCACCGTGCAATTCGCGGTGGGGAAAGACGGCAAGGCGCTCACGCGCGCGGATCTCCAGGTGGACTCGCCGTATAACACCTATCGGCGGCAGGGCCTGCCCCCGGGCCCCATCGCCGCCCCCAGCCGGGCCGCCATCGAGGCCGCGGTGAACCCGCCCGCGGTGGGCTACCTCTACTTCGTGTCCGTGGACGACCGCCACCATCACTTCTCCACCAGCCTCGCCGAGCACAACGTCGCCGTCGCGCGGTACCGCATGGCGAAAGCGCGCTGACGCGTCCTTGTCAGGGTGGGACTCGGGTGCTATAACCGACCCGATCATGTCGCCGAGCGAGGAATCCAGCATGCTGTCGGTTCCGTCGCGGCCGGTGGCGCTGCCCTTCCGCCCCGCCGCCGGCGAGCGCTTCCCCGCTCTCTACCGATTCGTGCGCGAGCTGTGCCGGCCCGCGCTCTCGCGCTGGTTCGACCTTTCCATCGAGGGCGTGGAGCGGCTGCCGGCCGGCCCCTTCATTCTCGCCGCCAACCATCACAACTATCTCGACGGCGTGGTGCTCGGCGTGGCCGTTCCGCGACCCATCTCGTTCGTCGTCATGCCGCGCGTCTATCGCGCGAGCCCGCTGCACCCCGCGTTTCACCGCCACATCGGGTCCATCCCCGTCAATCTGTCGCGCCCGGAGCCCGGCGCGATCAAGCGGGCGCTGCGCGCGCTGGACGAGGGCCACATCGTGGGGATTTTCCCGGAGGGTCCGTTCAGCCGCGAAGGGCGGCTCATGCCCGGTCAGCCCGGCGCCGCGGCGCTGGCCCTTCGCGCGGGCGTGCCCGTGGTGCCCACCGCCGTGGTAGGCACCTTCGAGGCGCTGCGGGGCCGGCGCTTCTATCTGCCCCGCCGCCACCCGCTGAGCGTCCGGTTCGGCGCCCCCCTCACCCTGCTCGGTCCCCGCCGCCACGGGGCGGGCCGCGCCGAGCGCGTGGAGGCCACGCGCCGGATCATGGTGGAGATCGACCGGCTCCTCGCCCGAGCCCGCGCGTGACCGAGACGGGCGGCACCCGCTGGGGCGGCCGCTTCGCCGAGCGCATGGACCCCGGCGCTCAAGCCTTCACCGCCTCCATCGACTTCGACCGGCGGCTCTGGCCCTGGGACATTGACGGGAGCCGCGCGTGGGCGCGCGCGCTGGGGCGCGCGGGCCTTCTCACCGAAGTGGAGCTGACCGCGCTGCTCGCGGGCCTCGACGCGGTGCGGGCCGAGCTCGAGGGCGGCGCCTTCCCGTTCCGGCGCGAGCTGGAGGACATCCACCTCAACATCGAGCGCCGGCTCACCGAGCTGGCGGGGCCGGTGGGGGGCAAGCTCCACACCGGCCGCTCGCGCAATGACCAGATCGCGCTGGACGAACGGCTCTACCTGCGCGACATGATCAGCCACGCGGAGGGGGGAATCCGCGAGGTGCAGGCGGCGCTGCTGGCCCGCGCGGAGCAGCACCTGGGCGCCCCCATGCCGGGCTACACCCACCTGCAGCGCGCGCAGCCGGTGCTGCTCTCGCATCACCTCCTCGCCTACGTCTTCATGCTCGATCGCGACCGGCAGCGGCTGCGCGAGTGCCGCGAGCGGGTGAACGTGCTCCCGCTGGGGGCCTCCGCGCTGGCCGGCGCCGCCTTCCCCATCGATCGCGAGGCGCTCGCCCGCGATCTCGGCTTCGCCGCGCCGTCCGCCAATAGCCTAGACGCGGTGAGCGACCGCGATCATCTCATCGAGTTCCTCGCCGCCGCCGCCATCCTCGGCATGCATCTGTCGCGGCTGGCCGCCGATCTCACCCTCTGGACCACCAGCGAGTTCGGCTTCGTCGAGTTCGACGACAAGTTCGCCACCGGTTCGTCGATCATGCCGCAAAAGAAGAATCCCGACGTGGCGGAGCTGCTCCGCGGGAAGACGGGACGCCTCTACGGCAACCTCACCGCGCTCCTCACCGTGATGAAGGGTCTGCCGCTGACCTACAACTCCGACATGCAGGAGGACAAGCACCCGCTGTTCGACACCGTGGACACGCTCGAGGCCGTGCTCCGCGTGGTGCCTCCCATGCTGCGGACCTTGACCTTCCGGCTGGAGCGGATGCGCGAGGCGGCGGGCGCGAACTTCTCCACCGCCACCGACCTCGCCGACTATCTGGTGCGCAAGGGGCTGCCCTTCCGCGAGGCGCACGAGGTGGTGGGCGGCGTGGTTCGCCACGGGCTCGCGCAGGGGCGTGAGATGCTGGCGATGTCCCTGGACGAGCTGCGCCGCTTCTCGCCCCTCATCGGCCCCGACGTCCACGCCGCCCTCACGGTGGAGGCCTCGCTGGCCGCGCGCGCGGTGATCGGGGGGACCGCCCCCGACGCGGTCAAGCAGGCGCTGGCGCGCGCCCGCGCGCTGGTCGGGCCCGAGCCCCGCCGGTGAGCCGGCGCCCGCGCTTTCTCCTCGCCGTCGCGATGGTCGCCGGTCTCATCGTGGCCGGCGTGGGCTGCGGCAAGAAGGCCCCGCCGGTGGCGCCCGAGAAGCGGCTGCCCGCCGCTCCCACCGCCATGTCCGCCACCGTGGAGGCGAATGCCATCGTGCTCGACTGGAGCATCCCGAAGACGCGCGTGGACGGGACGCCCCTGCGCGACCTCGCCGTGGTGCGGCTCCACCGGCGCGCCGAGGGCGAGAGCGAGCCCGCGAAGTCGGCGATGGTCTCTGCGCGCCAGGTCGTGGGCTGGGACGAGGTCGCCGCCATCAAGCTCGACGCGCCCGGGCCCGCGGTGGTGGCGGGAAACTCCATCAAGTGGACGGACCGTCAGGGCCTCGTCGTCGGGCGGCGCTACATCTACGTCGCCACCGTGGAGGACAGCACCGGGCGGTGGAGCGCGCCCTCGGAGCGCCTGTCCGTCCTCTATCTCGCCGCGCCCCGGCCGCCGCAGGCGCTCGCGGTCGTCGCGGGCGATCGCGAGGTGCGGCTCACCTGGGAGCCGCCGCCGGGCCTCATCGACGGCAGCCCGCTGCGGGGCGAGCTGACCTATGTGATCCTGCGTGGTACCGGCGCGGAGGGCCCCCTGGCCGCCGTCACCGGGGAGCCGGTGCGAGACACCCGCTATACCGACTCCGGGCTCGACAACGAGTCCCTCTATCGCTACGCGGTCCGGGCGGTACGCCGCGAGGGACCCGCGGCGGCTTATAGCGACGCGTCGGCGTCGGCCACGGCGACGCCGGTGGATCGCACCGCCCCCGCGCCCCCCACCAACCTCGTCGCGATCCCGTCGGCGTCGGCGGTGCGGCTGGCCTGGAACGCGAGCCCGTCTCCCGACGTGGCGAGCTACGTGGTGTACCGGGCCACGGGCGATGGGGCGTTCGTCCGCATCGGGACGACGACGGCGATCAATCTGGTGTTCACCGACCGCGAGGTGACGGCGGGAACGCGCTACCGCTATGCGGTGACCGCGCTCGACGCGGCGCGCGCACCCAACGAGAGCGCGCGCTCGAACGTGGCCGCGGTCAGCATTCCCTGACCCGGCGGGCCCGTCAGACCTCGTTCGCCCAGACCTCGGCGGGATCCTGGCGGCGGCGGAGGAGGCGCAAGGTCCCGTCGGGCTCCAGCATGACCTCGGGCGCCTGCGGGTAGGAATTGTAGTTGATGGTGGACATGGCGGCGCAGTAGGCCCCCGCGCCGCCCACCACCACGAGATCGCCGATGCGCGGCATCGGCACCCAGCGCGGCGCCAGCGCCTCCGGATCGCCGGGGGCGGGAGTGAGGATGTCGCCCGACTCGCAGCAGGGCCCGACGAAGACCACGTCCGCCGCCGGCCGCGCGGGGGCGCCGTCGGCGGCCATCAGCACATCGATGGGGTGCTGCGCGCCGTACAGCGATGGGCGCGTGACCTCGGTCATCCCGGTGTCGAGCTTGGCGAAGCGATAGCCGCCCTTGCCCGTATCCGCGACGTCGATGCAGGTCGCCACCACCGCGCCCGCGCGCGCGACCAGGAAGGTGCCGGGCTCGATCTCGAGATGCGGGGTGCGCCCGGTGCGCTCGCGGAAGCCCATCAGCTCCCGCCGCACATGGCCGCCCACGTCCGCGAGATCCACCGAGGGCTCCTCCGGCATCCGGCCCACCTTGAAGCCGCCGCCCAGATTGACGCTCACGACGTCGGGGAAGCGCGCGGCGAGATCGAGCGTCATCCGCGTCACCCGCTTCCACACCTCGGGGTCGGTCCCGGAGCCGATATGCGTATGCAGCCCGCGGATGGTCACGCGATGGCGCGCGGCGATGCGCAGGACCTCCTCGAGATGCTCGTGCCAGATCCCGAAGGAGGAGCCGGGGCCGCCGGTATTGGTGCGGTTGGTGGCGCCGCTGCCCAGCCCCGGGTTCATCCGCACGCTCACCGGGGACCCGGGCGCGACACGCCCGAACTCCTCGAGCTGATGCAGCGAGCAGGCGTTGTAGAGAATGCCGCGGGTCAGGTGCTCGCCGAGCCGCCGCGACGGCGCCTGGGAGGTGAGCTGGATGGCCTCCGGCTTGAAGCCCGCACGCAGCGCGCGCTCCACCTCGAAATCGCTGGAGGCGTCGAGGTGCAGGCCCAGATCGCGGAAGATGGCCAGGATGCCCGCGCTCGGGTTGGCCTTCATCGCATAGCGCAGCGTGAAGCCGAAGGGCGCGGGGAACGCCAGCGCCTCGCGCGCGGTCGCCTCGAGCGTGGCGCGATCGTAGACGTAACAGGGTGTGCCGAAGCGCTCGCGCACCTCGGCGGCGCGCGCGTGACTCAGAAAGGGCACCGCGGGCGTCGCGGACGTCGGGCTCATGCCGAGGATGATAACCCAAGGGCTGCTTGGCTTGAAGAGCCTCGCCACTTGGTGCTAGAGTCGGACGAGTCCTCGCGGATGAACGCACCGAAACACGGAGGATCCGCCATGCGCCCCATGTTCCAGGGCTCCATCGTCGCCCTCGTGACCCCATTCCGGAACGGCGCCGTGGACGAGGCCAAGCTGCGCGACCTCGTCGAGTTCCACGCCACCAACGGCACCGACGGCATCGTGCCCTGCGGCACCACCGGCGAGTCGCCCACGCTCAACCACGACGAGCACAAGCGCGTGGTGGAGATCGTGGTGGAGACCGCAGGCGGGCGGCTGCCGATCATCGCGGGGACCGGATCCAACTCGACGGTGGAAGCCATCGATCTCACGCGCCACGCCAAGCGGGCGGGCGCCACCGCGGCGCTGGTGGTCAATCCCTACTACAACAAGCCCACCCAGGAGGGCCTCTACCGTCACTTCCGCGCCATCGCGGAGTCGGTGGACCTGCCGATCATCCTCTACAACATCGCCGGCCGCACCGCGATCAATGTGGAGACGGACACGCTGGTGCGGCTCGTCAAGGACTGCCCCGGCATCGTGGGGGTGAAGGAGGCCTCGGGCTCGCTGGACCAGATGACCCAGGTCATCCTCGCCTGCGGCCCGGACTTCAGCGTGCTGTCCGGCGACGACAACCTCACGCTCCCCCTCATGGCGGTGGGCGGGCGCGGGGTCATCTCCGTCATCGCCAACCTGGTGCCCAAGGAAACCTCCGAGCTGACGCATGCCGCGCTCAGCGGGGACTGGAAGCGGGCCCGGGACCTCCATCACCGGCTCTACCCGCTGTCCCGGGCCGCCTTCCTCGAGACCAACCCCATCCCCATCAAGGAAGCGATGGCGATGCTGGGCATGCTCGAGCCCGAATTCCGCCTCCCGATGTGCCGGATGAGCGACGCCAATCGCGAGAAGCTGCGGGGCGTGCTGCGCCTGCTGGGCCTTCTCAAGGGCTGATCCGCCGTAATGGCCGACGTGGTCATCGCCGGCGCAGCCGGCCGCATGGGGAGCCGTCTCGTCGCCAATCTCCAGGGGGACAAGGAGCTGCGCCTGGTCGCCGCCCTGGAGGCCCCGGGACATCCCGCCCTGGGCAAGGACGCCGGCGAGGTGGCGGGGGTCGGCCGCACGGGCGTGGCCATCGCCGATAAGCCCGAGGGGGTGCTGGGCGCCGACCGCATCCTGATCGAGTTCTCCGTCCCCGAGGCCACCCTGGCCCACCTCCGCCTGGTGGCGCGCGAAGGCGGCCGCGCGGTGATCGGCACCACCGGATTCTCGCCCGCCCATCGGGAAGAGATCGCGGGGCTCGCCCGGCAGGCGCCCATCCTCCTCTCCCCCAACATGAGCGTGGCGGTGAACGTCGCCTTCCGCGTGCTGCGGGACATGGCGCGCCTGCTCGGCGACGATTTCGACGTGGAGGTCACCGAGATCCACCATCGCTTCAAGAAGGACGCGCCCAGCGGCACCGCGCTCAGGATGGCGGAGGTGGTGGCCGAGGCGCTGGGCCGCGACCTCGCCAGCACCGCCGTGTACGGCCGCCAGGGTCTGCCCGGCGAGCGAACGCAGAAGGAGATCGGTATCTTCTCGCTGCGCTCCGGCGATGTGGTCGGTGATCACACGGTGTCCTTCGGCACGCTGGGCGAGCGTCTCGAGCTCACGCACCGCTCGCACAATCGCGACAACTACGCGCGGGGCGCGCTGCGGGCGGCCCGCTTCGTCGCCGCCGCCCGGCCGGGACTCTACTCCATGCAGGACGTGCTCGGGCTCGGCTGATGCGCATCGTTCGCTTCAAGGCCGCGGGAAAGATCCGCTTCGGCGTGGTGGAAGGCACCCATGTGGTCGAGTACGCCGGCACGCCCTTCGGGCCCTTCCGCCGCGGACGCAAGAAATACCCGCTCCGGCAAACCGTGCTCCTCGTCCCCGTGGTCCCGTCCAAGATCGTGGCCGTCGGCCTCAACTATCGCGACCACGCGGAGGAGATGCATCTGGCCATCCCCGCCGAGCCACGCATCTTCTTCAAGCCGCCCTCCGCCCTGTGCGGCCCGGACGATCCCATCGTCTATCCGGCCTGCTCGCGCCGGGTGGACTTCGAGGCGGAGCTGGCGGTGGTGATCAAGAAGCGCTGCCGCAACGTGCCGCCGGAGCGCGCCCGCGAGCACGTGCTCGGCTATACCTGCCTCAACGACGTGACCGCCCGTGACCTCCAGGCCCGCGATGGCCAGCCCAGCCGGGCCAAGGCCTTCGATACGTTTTGCCCGGTGGGCCCCTGTATCGCCACCGACATCGACCCCAACGGGGTCGAGATCGAGGCCTATCTCAACGGCGAGCGCCGGCAGAACGGGAGCACCAAGAGCCTGATCTTCCCGGTGGAAGACCTCATCTCCCGCATCTCGGTGGTGATGACCCTGCTCCCCGGGGACCTCATCGCCACCGGCACCCCCGCCGGGGTCGGGTCCCTGCAGCCCGGGGACAAGATCGAGGTCCGCATCGAGGGAATCGGCAGCCTGACCAATCCCGTGATCCGGCTCTCGCCGTGATCCGGGCCTGAGAGACCTGCCGCTGGCCTCTGATAAGATATTCCTCGAGGATGTCAGGTTTTACGGGCATCACGGCGTCACCCGCGCCCAGCAGACCGTGGGCGCCTGGTTCTCGGTGGACGCGGAGCTGTCCGTGGACCTGGGTCCGGCGGCGGTCTCCGACGACGTCCGGGCCACGGTGGACTATGGAGTGGTCGCCGCCCGCATCGTGGAGATGTGCACCAAGCAGCGGGTGAATCTCCTCGAGCGGCTCGCGGTGGGGCTGGCGGGCATGCTGCTCGCGGAGTTCCCCTGCTCCGAGGTCCGGGTCCGGGTGCGGAAGTTGACGCCCCCGATGGAGGGGCTGCACGCGACACCGGGTGTCGAGGTGACGCGGCGGCGCTGACTATGCCGAGAGTATTTCTGAGCGTCGGGTCCAACATGGGCGACCGCCTGCAATCCATGCGCGAGGCGGTGGCGCGACTGCGCGCGCTGGCCGACGTGGTGTTCGTGGATGCGTCGCCGCTCTACCAGACCGAGCCGTGGGAGCAGCGGCCCGGCGAGGTCCCCGACCCCGAGTCCTGGTTCTTCAACTGCGTGGTGGCGATCGACACCACCCTGCCCGCCCGCGAGCTGCTCGCGGCCGTCCAGGCCATCGAGGACTCGCTCGGCCGCGTGCGCGGGACGGGCACGCACGAGAGCGAGCGTTACGAGCCGCGCCCGCTCGACATCGACATTCTTCTCTACGGCGACGAGGTCATCGCGGTGTCCGACGCGCTCCACGTGCCGCATCTCCTCATGCACGAGCGCGGGTTCGTGCTGCGGCCCCTCGCCGACCTGGCCCCCGACATCGAGCATCCCATCCTGTACCAGACCATCCGGGAGCTGGTGGCCGCGCTCGAGGACGAGCACGAGGTTCGCCCGTCCGATCTCCCCCGGCGCTGGTTCGAGCGGTGAGCGACGAGGAGTTCCGGCGGCAGGCCCTGACCCATCTGGACGCCCTCCACAACCTCGCCGTCTATTTGACCCGTAACGGCTCGGAAGCGGAGGATCTGGTCCAGGAAACCTATGTCCGGGCCATGCGTTTCTCCCATCGGTTCCAGCCGGGAACCCATCTCCGCGCCTGGTTGTTCCAGATACTGAGGAATACCTTCCTCACGTTTTACCGCCTTCGGGAGCGCGAACCGGCGCTCTCCGAGGACGGGATACCGGCGGGCGGGGCGATGTTTCATGACGCCCCGGACCAGGACGGGGCGAGCACGGAGGTCCTGACGGACCTGGACCGGGCGCTGTCCCGACTCCCGGAGGAGTTCAAGACTCCGCTCTTGCTCGCCGAGGTGGAAGGGCTGCCTCTGGACGAGGTGGCGCAGATCATGGATTGCCCGGTGGGAACGGTGAAGTCGCGCATCTTCCGGGCGAAGGAGCGGTTGCGCGACTACCTCAAGGACTACGGACAGGATTTCAACAGGAGCTGAGCGGAAGGACCATGGCCAAGGATCCGGAGCAGGGGCAGGGCGAGGACCAGCCGACCGGCGACGATCGCCTCATGAGCCGCGCGCTGCGAGAGCGGCTGGGGCGCTATCCGGCCTCGCCGCGCCTGCGCGCCGCGCTCGTGCAGTCGCTCGAGCCGGAGACCGCCCGCCCCCGCTGGAATGCCTCCTGGCTGACGCCCGCCATCTCCGCCCTCGCCACCGCGGTGCTGATGCTCTTCTGGCTCGCGGGCGGGTTGCCCACCGCGGTTCCCGGCGATGCGCTCCGCGACCTCACGCGGGCGGTGGTCACCGAGCACGCGCGGACGCTGTCCTGGACCGACGCGCAGCCCGACGTGGTGGCCGCCACCCTGCCGCGGGTGATGGACGAGAGCGGGGTGACGCTGAACATCCTCTTCACCGGCGACAGCGATATCCGCCTCGTCAACGCGCATCCCACCTACGTGGAGGGGCACCGCGGGCTATCCCTCGCCTATGTGGACGCGCGCGGCCACGGCGTGACCTACGTGATCTTCCCCGGCGCCGCGCTGGTGTCACTGCCGGAGCACGAGCGGGTCAAGATCGAGACCTGGCGACCGGTGGTGCGCAAGGAGGGCGGCTTCAGCCTGATCATGTGGAAGCAGCAAGGGCTCTTCTGCGTGCTGGTGGCGGATCTCGTCTCCGACGACGACCTCGCCCGTCTCAAGCAGTACTTCGTGAAGGTTCGTTCGGCGACGGATCTTTACCAGCGCTTCTAGCCTTCGCCTCCCCGCCCGCGGCGCCGGCCGGCTCCAGCGCGAAGGGCAAGGCCATGAGGGCCCAGAGCACCATCACCACTTCCGAGTCGCCGAAGTTGTACTCCGCCAGCCCCGCCACCAGGAACCCGGTCACCGCGGCCAGGCAGGCCACCACCAGATCGCGCTCGGCCTCCCGTTCCGCCCGCAGGCGCCGGAGCAGCGCGCCCGCCCGCGCGTAGAAGGCCACCCAGATCCACAGCCACGCGGCGAAGCCGATCAGGCCGCGCTCGACGAGGATCTGGAGCGGGGTGTTGTGCACGTGGCCGGTGCGCTTCTTGAACGCGTCCGGCAGCGCGAACCCCGCGTAGAGCCGCTTCACCCCTCCCGGCCCCACCCCGAGCCACGGCTGCCCCGCCCACATCTCGGTGGCGCTGCGCCACATGTAGACGCGCTCCTTCACGCCCGCCTCCTCGGGATCGGCCATCTTGAGGAGACGATTCTGCAGCTCATGGGGCCCGGCCAGCCCTACGCCCACCAGCGCCACGAGTACACCCGCCAGCGCCACCCGCCCGCGCCGCAGGAAGGGCAGGAGGGCGAGGATCCCGGCCGCGAAGCCGAGCCAGGCGCCGCGGGTATAGGTGGCGCCAAGCCCCAGCACCATCACCCCCCAGGACGCGACCGCGCGCCATCGGTAGGGACCCCGGGCGATGAGTCGCGGCGCGGTGGCGAGGAGCATGAGGACGAGGATGCCGGCCAGCGTCATGTAGATGCTGAAGAAGCCGCGGGCCCGGTCGCATCGGTGAAAGAACCACCGCCCCAGGGTTCCGCGCTCGAGCTCGCCGGGGCAGAAGGCCACCTGCGCCACTCCGACCGCGGCCGCGACCGTGGCGACCAGCGCGAGCAGTCCGAGCCACCGCAGCGCCTCTCCCCGTCCGCTCAGCAGATCCGCGGTCACCCACAAGGCGAGGGCGAGGAGGAGCCCCTTCGACGCCACCAGGCTCGTGAGGGGCTCCGCCGAGGCCATCGCCGAAGCCAGCGTGGCGACGACGAAGGCCAGCACGGGCCCCAGGAGCGGCAGCCGGACGGCCGCGCGGCGCGCCGGATCACGCAGGCCCCATAGCCAGAGCAGGGTGAGCGCGGCGAGGCTGGCCTGCGACAGCGTGATGGAGGCGCCGAGCCCGACCGCGAACAGGACGAGCAGGCTCCGGCGGAGGCGCTCCACGTCAGTAGGCGTTCCGGTCGAAGAGCACCCGGGTGACGGTGGCGGCGATGATCCGCAGATCGAGCCAGAAGGACCAGCGCTCGATGTACTCGATGTCGAACGCGATCCGCTTCTCGAGCGAGGTGTTGCCGCGCAAGCCGTGGATCTGAGCCCAGCCGGTGAGCCCCGACCGCACCTTGTGGCGCAGCATGTAGCCGGGCACGGTCTGGCGGAACCGCTCGACGAAGACCGGCCGCTCCGGGCGGGGGCCCACCACGCTCATCTCTCCCCGCAGCACGTTGACAAACTGGGGCAGCTCGTCGAGGCTGAACCGCCGCAGAAAGCTGCCGATGGACGTGCGGCGCAGATCGCCCGCATGCGCCCACACCGGTCCCGACTCGTCCTCCGCGTCCATCTTCATGGTGCGGAACTTGAGCATCCGGAAGCTCTGCCCGTCCAGCCCCATGCGGTCCTGATGGTAGAGCACCGGCCCCGCCGAGGTGAGCCGGACCGCCGCCGCGAGCAGGGCCAGCAGAGGGGAGAGCGCCACCAGCACCACCGCGGAGAAGACCACGTCGAAGACGCGCTTGGCCACCGCGTTCCACCCGTGCAGCGGCGACTCGCGAAGATGGACGAAGGGGATGCCCTCGAACTCCTCCACGCCGCCCCGCAGCGTGGTGAAGCGGAAGAGATCGGGCACCACGTGGATGGTGACCGGCTCGTC
>Ga0134127_10002427_pt1 | contig 13452 bp, 8 predicted proteins | sample KB31753_FD_96459 | JGI IMG/M metagenome (GOLD analysis project Ga0134127, IMG submission 96459) | Terrestrial soil microbial communities with excess Nitrogen fertilizer from Kellogg Biological Station, Michigan, USA - KB3-175-3 | ecosystem: Environmental > Terrestrial > Soil > Unclassified ...
GCGTGGTGGTTCCGATGGCGGCGCTTCGGCGTGTTGTGCAGGTGCCTAACAACCGGAAGGAGTTCAATCAGCGCATCGACTACAACATGAGCACCAACCACCGCATTTGGGGCCGTTGGTTCTACCAGAACACGCCCGGCAAGAATGCCCTCGTCGGTGTGGACGGCTTTAACGGAGACCAACCCGCGAAGAGTCAGCAGGCAGGCGGTGGTTGGACGTGGAACCTATCGAACCGCGCGGTCAACGAGTTCCGCTTCAACTACTCGCGGCTTGCCGTCTTGTTCGGAGGCGGATGTGAAGCAAGCTCATTTGGTTGTATTCCGGACCCGACAGAAATAGATCTGGCGCTGGCCAACCTGTTGCCCCAGTTTACCGCGGCCAATGGAAGCGTGGTGTTGGGCGTCGGGCCGGCGACGAACCTGCCTCAAGGACGCACCGTCGAAGCATACCAGTTCACCGACAACTACAATCTGACGGTGGGCCGGCACCAGCTTAAGATAGGCGCAGACATCCGGCGCTTGCTGAACTTTGCGCCGTTCTTGCCGTTTGTCAACGGGCAATTTGTCTTCTCCACCACAGCGCAGTTCGCAGCCAACACTCCCAGTTCTATGAATGTCGCCCTTGGACCTGCGGCGCTGAGCTACACCGAGTGGGACAAGTTCTTTTACGTACAGGATGACTGGCGCATCAGGGATAATCTCACTCTGAACCTTGGCGTTCGTTATGAGCACACCGGTCAACCTATCAATCTTCTCAACGAGATTACCGTGGAGCGCGAGAACAATCCGCAGGAAGCATTCTGGCGGCAGGATGTACCAATCGAGAATCGCACTGTGCCCAGGATCCCCGCGGATAAAAACAACCTCGCGCCACGTTTAGGTTTTGTCTACACACCGCAGTTTAGTGGGGGGATTCTCCAAAGGATCTTTGGAGACGATGACACCATCATCCGTGGCGGGTACGGAATAAGCTACGATGCAGCCTTCTACAACCTGCTGCTGAATATCTCTACATCGTCGCCGTTGGTCTTTTCCACCACGACTGTGCTCCCGGTTCCGAGCGCCACCCCAACTGGGGACGTGGTTCGCGACGCGGCGGTAGCCGCCGGAGCGATCCGATTCAACACATTCGACCCCCGGTTCTTCAACCGGACCATAGTGAGGGAGCCATTCCGTTCCCCCTACATCCAACAGTGGTCGTTCGGGGTACAGCGACAACTCGGCCCCGGTTACGTATTTGAAGCCCGATACGTAGGCAATCACCAAGTCGGATTGTTTCAGTCAGTGAATCCGAATCCATTTGTCGGCAACTTGATCAACGGATTCTCTCGCACGTTTCGGGATACGGCTGCCGGCCCGGTACAAACGCTCAACTTCCGCGGCTTCCCGGAATTGTTCCCGGGAATCACGCCGCTCACCTGTGTGAACGACCCGGCTACGCCTGACAACGAAGCGGCGTGCAACGGGAGAATTTTCCCGTACGGGGCGGCTCGCGAACGAATCAACGGAGCTCAAGCAAGCTACCATGGAATGCAAACCCGTTTTGAAGGTCGCTTTCGCACCTGGTTAACCTACGGGTCCAGCTACACATGGAGTCACACCGTCGACAATTCCAGCGAAGTCTTCCAATTCAACGGCGGCAACTCGAACGTGGTGGCCCAGAATCCGCTGGACATCACGCGCGGAGAGCGAGGCGACTCAGGCTTCGACGCGCGGCACGTTTTCAATGCTTACTTTGTCTGGGACATCCCAGTTATGAAGGAGCAGAGGGGAATCGTCGGCCACCTTCTCGGTGGCTGGCAGCTCAATGGCGTGGTTCGCGTCCAGACAGGCCTGCCGTTTAACCCGATTCAACAGGCAACCACTCGCAACCCATACGAGGATTCGACGGTCATGGCGGCGTTCTATGCCAGCCAGTCGCAATTCCGGCCGTTCAGCGCCAATCCAGGTGCGCCGTTGACAAGCGTTGGCATAACCGACGTTGATGCCTGCCTCTTCTATGCAAAGTGCGGAACAGCTAGCGGCCAACCGCTCTTAATTCGAAGCTCAACGGGCTTCTTCCTGTTAAACGATCTCAACAAAGCCGTGCCGGTCTTCACGCCGGTAACGCAAGACAATGTCCGATTCATCGTAAACGGACCCGGAGCTGCACAAGTTTTCGGAAAACCGTTCGGCGACATCGGGCGCAATACCTTCCGGGGTGACCGTGTCGAGAACATCGATCTGAGCGTGTTCAAAACCACGAAGGTCTCAGAACGAGTCTCGGTTCAGTATCGGCTCAATTTGTTCAATGCCTTCAACCACCCCAACTTCGGCATTCCGAACAGCATCAGGCTCGATCAGGCGGGTACCACGTTCTTCAACTTCCAGGAGAACAACGGCGGCCGGCGTGTGCTGGAGATGGCACTCCGAATAATGTTCTAACGAGTGTCATCGCAACTGATCAGTCAAACGGGGGAGTCCAAAGGCTCCCCCGTTTTTTGCTGGAAGCCCGACATACGTCCGGTGAGTTTCCGATCGTCACTAAAGCGGCTGGGTTTCCTCAGCCATCTCGATCGCCTGCAGCATCGCGCGAGCTTTGTTCACGGTCTCGACGTATTCGCTCTCGGGCACCGAGTCCGCTACTATGCCGGCCCCTGCCTGGAAGTACGCCTTCCCGTCTTTCGTTAGAATCGTTCGAATCGCAATGCACGAATCGAGATTTCCTGAATAATCCAGATACATCACCGCACCGGCATAGACCCCACGCCGAGTCGGTTCCAACTCGTCGATGATCTCCATCGCTCTAATCTTCGGAGCGCCGGTAACCGTCCCCGCCGGGAACGTCGCCGCGACCGCGTCGAAGCGATCCATTCCAGCCTTCAATCGCGCCTTGATCGCCGACGCCAGATGCATGACGTGCGAGTATCTTTCAATGATCATCAAGTCGGTAACATCAACAGAACCGTAATCCGCGACTCGGCCAAGATCGTTGCGGCCCAGGTCCACCAGCATTACATGCTCGGCTACTTCTTTTTCGTCGGCGCGCATCTCTTCGCCAAGCAGAAGGTCCTCTGTTTCAGTCGCGCCGCGAGGCCGTGTCCCGGCAATCGGACGATACTCGATCCGGCGTCCCGTCGCACGCACCAGCATCTCAGGCGATGCCCCTATGATCGACTGGCCATCGATTTTCAAGAAGAACATATAAGGAGAGGGGTTCACCACCCGGAGTGCCCGATAGACCTCGAACGGGTGCGCGGTTAGGCCGACTTCGAATCGTTGCGACAGCACCGCCTGAAAGATGTCCCCGGCGGCGATGTACTCTTTTGCGGCTGTCACGGCTTGCTCGTACCTCTCCTTGGTCATGTTCGAGCGCACCCGCCTCTTGGCGGACGACGGCCGCCGTGGGAGCGGCTCGATCGGATCTTCAAGCCGCGCTTCCATAGCCTCGATGTCGGCGATCGCTTTTTGATAGTCGTCCTCGAGGCCCTCAGTCTTGCCGTCAGTGAAAACATTGGCGATTACATGAATCTGATGACGCACATGATCAAAAACCAACAGCCTGGAGAAGAACATCATTACCGCATCGTCGATGCCGATGTCGTCAGAATGCGCATCGGGAATCTTCTCGAACCACCGCACCGCATCGTAGCTCAGGTATCCGACGGCCCCGCTTACGAACGGAGGCAGATCGGCAAACCTCACCGGGATTTGCTTGCCTGAAAGCCTGCGAAGCACCGCGAGCATCGGCTCGTCACTCTCTTCTCTCGCCGAGCCCCGCTCGATGGTGACCTTATTTGCGCGGCTGCGAACGATGATCTCCGGGTCGAATCCCAGAAACGAGTACCGCGCTACCTTCTCGCCCCCTTCAACGGATTCGAGCAGGAACGAGTACGGACTGAGGCGCTCAATCTTCAGGTACGCGGCCACGGGCGTTTGCAGGTCAGCCATCACTCGTTTCACCACCGGCACAACACTGCCCTCGCCGGCCAGCTCTAGAAAGTCTTCATAGGTTTGAGGGCGAACGTTGTTCATGAAGAATCCGGTGTGCGACGACCCGCTGATTCAGAGTCGCCCGATGTTAGCACCCGCTCCCAAGGTCGAACAAGATGACCTGGAGCACAGGTTTATCCGCCTGGCTGCACCGTCGACTGTCTAGTCTGGGGCCTGGCCTGCGACGCTGTACCGCAGACTAGACAGGCTACGGTACATTCCGCGCGGTCGAAGAGTGCAGCAAGATGATTGGGCGCCCGAGACTGCCCACTAATCATACGAGATGTAGCAAACCAGGACACGAAGCACACCTTTTTTGGCGGCACTGCTTTTGCACTGTTCACTCTCCGAAGGCGTAGTCGATCTAATTGCTTACGCCTCAAGGACAAGGGAGGTCCGGTGAGACGCTAAACAACAAAAAGCGAACCGACCAATGCTTTGGGGGTAACAATGAGTATGCACACAGCCAAACAATTCCTTTCGGTCGCACTGACGGTAATCTTTGCCATAACCGCTGTTGGCATGAGCGCTTCAGCGCAACAGCGCCCGTATCGCACCAGCGAACGACAGAATGTCGATCAGTTGATGCGTCGCATCGAGTCCCGCTCGGCTCGGTTTCGTCAAACCCTGTTCAATGCGCTTGATCGAAGCACCATTGACGGGACAAGACGGGAAGACAACATAAATGAATTTGTCGGAAACTTCGAAACTGCCACGCGCAATCTACGAGACCGCTTCAATCAGGGACGAGACGTCGCTGGAGATGTCAACGCCGTTCTAACACAAGCTGCTTCGATAGATCGCTTTTTGGGGCGGCAGCGATTGGCTTCGAACGTTGAGCAAGACTGGTCAGCGCTCCGCTCAGACCTGGATGCCCTGGCTGGTTTTTACAACGTAGCCTGGCGATGGGACGGCGGACCCGGAAACAACGGGGTCGGGGGCGGGGGCTGGCCCGGCCGCGGTTCCGCGGCAAGTATCCTGACCGGCACATATCGCTTAGACCCAGCGCGCAGCGATCGGGTTGGGCGAGCGGCGAAGATTGCGGCTCGCGAACTTTCGGGACTTTCGATCGAGCAACAGCAACGAATGCGGGAAATGCTCTCGCGACGGCTCGAAGCCCCGGAAACGCTCGCGATCGAACGTCGGGGGCGTACTGTAACCATTGCTTCGACTCGAGCGGCACAGGTAACTGTTGATGCTGACGGAAGGGACAGAACAGAGCAGACTCCGCGAGGGCGCACAGTTCGCGTTAATGCCTCGTTGAACCGCGATCAGCTGATCATTACTTCTACCGGCGATCGGGGTAATGACTACAGCGTCACGTTCGACGCGCTCAACAACGGTCGCGAGCTTCGCGTCACCCGGCGCATAGAAACTGAGAGCCTGAGCCAGCCGGTTACGGTCTCCAGCTATTACGACAAGACCTCGGATGTGGCTCAACTCGATCTGTATCGTGAAGATTCCGAAGTTGGACGAGACACTCGAGGCCGGGCGCGGCTTGGCGACGGCACACCACTCATTGCGATTCTTGATAAAACTCTGAGCACCCGACAGGCCCGTACGGGCGATCGGTTTACGCTGACGGTACAATCGCCGCCTGCATACGCAGGCTCGGTGATCGAGGGCTATGTCACGCGAATAGACCGCGGCGGCAGGGTATCCGGGCGTTCAGAACTGGCACTGAACTTCGATCGCATTCGCACGCGAAACGGGGCCGTTCGTAGCTTCGACGGCTACATTGAAGGCGTCCGAACGCCAAACGGCGAAGACGTTCGAGTAGATAACGAAGGGATCCTCAGCGAAGACGAGAGCCAGACCACGCGCACTGCGACACGAACTGGCATCGGCGCGGCAGTTGGCGCGCTCCTCGGGGCGGTTGTCGGCGGCGGTAAAGGTGCGGCAATCGGAGCGGCCGTTGGAGCCGGCTCTGGAGCGGGCTCTGTTTTCATACAAGGTCGCGACGATCTCGACCTGATCAGGGGTTCCGAATTCACGATCCGCGCCACTTCGCCGAATCGGGACGCGCAAGGTTTGAGGCAGTAGGCGAAGCGGTATCATCGCGACTTGGAGGAGGATTGCGATGCTATTGATGATTGTCATTGGGCTCTTTTCGACACTCTTAGGAGTCGCACTTGGGAGCGCCGTTCTGGAATTAACGGTGCGCGTGTTGGCCAACAGCCTGGCCGAACGGCCGGCAAAGCCTCTGCTGAGGGCAGGAGCGGATTCGCGACGTCAGGCAGCAGCGTAATGTTGAACAGTTGAGTCTTGGATCCAAAAAGGGAGGAAACTAAAATGCTTTGGACTGTCTTTGTAGTACTTTTGATTCTTTGGTTATTGGGCATGGTGAGCAGCTACACCATGGGCGGATTCATACATCTGCTTCTCCTGATAGCTTTGGTGGTGCTGGTCTTCCAATTGATATCCGGGCGGCGCGTGATCACATAGAGCGAGGCAGTAGCCCAACACTCTAGCGCGCCACTAAACATTTCAGGGTCGGCGTTTAAAGCCGGCCCTGAAAACGTGTCTCTCAATCGTTATTAACAGAATCCTCCCGCCGTGGTCGCAGTTCGATTCAAGCATTCCGGACCTGGGCGACTCAAGCTAGAGTAATGCTGGTTTCTAACGGATTCCCTGGCTCTCTCATCGCGCCGCATTTTCCGATCTTTCAGGCCTCGATATTCCTACCGAACCCCACTATTTCGCAATACCTTTGTTATTGTGATAGAGTTCGCACCCTGTAATCACTGGTGAGCCCTTGACTCCCGGCGAGCGGAGCTTAAGAGAGGGGCTTGCTGATGCGATTCCCAGGTGGTCAGAAGATGGACCTGACTCGCCAATCAATGAGTCGTGCAGCCGGTGCGAGACCTCCGCTGGCTCCTGCGCTGCAAACCCAACTGCTCACGAGTGCCGACTACCCGACGTATTTGATATGGGTAGCTGTTGTTACGGTAGTCTACTTTGTAGCGGCCAAACTTGGGCTATCCCTGGCCTTCCTACACGCCAGCGTTTCGCCGGTGTGGCCTCCTACGGGCATCGCAATAGCAGCCGTCCTGTGGCTGGGCTATCGCATCTCACCTGCCATTCTTCTCGGGGCGTTCATGGCAGGACTCGCCACGGGTGGAAGCCCTCCCGCGGCAGCCGGCATCGCAATCGGCAACACCCTTGAAGCCCTGACCGCCGGATTTCTAATTCGACATTTCGTCGGAGTCCAAAGCCCCTTTTATCGCACCCGCGATGTGCTGAAGTTTGTTTTGATCGCCGTTTTAATGAGTCCAGCGGTCGGTGCCACGATTGGAAACGGAAGTCTCTGTCTCAGCGGAGACGCTCCCTGGTCCGATTTTGAGTCCCTGTGGCTAACCTGGTGGGTCGGAGACGGGGTGGGCGCACTGGTTGTCACTCCCCTCTTGCTCACCTGGATTGAGGATCGAACGGACTCATGGAGCACGAGCCGCCTGCTTGAATGGGCGCTTCTTCTGATACTGCTGACAGTCACTTCGGGAATCGTTTTTCGGGAGGTGCTGACATCCAGTTTCGTCAACCTGGCGTTGGGACAATTGATCACACCATTCCTGTTGTGGGCAGCGATCAGGTTCGGGCCTCGCGGAGTCGCAACCGCGGTAGCCTTGTTTGCCGGCATCGCGATCTGGGGTACCAGACTCGGATTAGGCCCGATGGTGGATCAGAGTCCTAATGACTCGCTGCTGTTATTGCAGGTTGCCGTCGCCGCTAATGGAATCACGTTTCTGGTGCTGGCAGGGGTTGTCGCCGAGCGCAAAACCGCCGAACAAGCCGTCTCTTTCATGGCGTCGATTGTGGAATCAACTGAAGATGCCGTGATCGGGAGCACCCTTGACGGGACGATTGTCAGTTGGAACCACGGCGCAGAGCGGCTCTATGGTTACACAGCGGAGGAGATGACCGGACGTCCCGTTTCAGCGCTGGTTCCAGCGGCGCGCGTCGATGAGTTATCTCGAATCCTCGATCATCTCAAGCGAGGCGAGCACATCAATCACCATGAAACCGAGCGTTTGAGGAAGGATGGCCGCCTGATTTGTGTTGATCTCACCCTGTCACCCATCAATGACAGCGGCGGAAGGCCTATCGGCGCATCGGCCATTGAGGCTGATATCACTGAGCGAAAAGAGGAAGAGCGGCGAATAGCCGGGAACCTGGCCGTCACCCAAATTCTCGCGGAATCACCCGCCGTAGAAGATGCGATGACCAGGGTTCTGCAGACAATCGGCGAGTCATTCGGCTGGGCGGTTGGCGCAATATGGACGCCTGACTCCGCCGCGGGTGTGTTGCGCTGTCAAAAAGTGTGGAGAAGTTATCCGGCGGGGGTCAGCGCCTTCGAATCAGTCTGTTATGACCGCACATTTTTACCTGGCGTCGGATTACCCGGGCGCGTGTGGTCCAACCTGCAGCCAGCCTGGATTCCCGACGTCACAAACGACGACAACTTCCCGCGCGCCCCGTTTGCAGTGGGCGAGGACCTTCACGCCGCGTTCGCGTTTCCAATAGTATCCGGCGAGAAGCTCCTCGGCGTAATCGAGTTCTTTAGTCATGAGATTCGCGAGCCAAACGACGGGCTTCTGGCTCTGGTCGCTGGAATCGGGAGTCAGATAGGTCAGTTCCTCGAACACAAGCGTGGCGAAGAAGCGCTTCGGCAGAGCGAGGAACAACTACGACTTGCCCTTGATGCGGCCAGCCTGGGCGTCTGGAACTATGACGTGCGAACCGGAACCGTCAAATGGTCGAGTAGCCTAGAAGCGATTCACGGGCTCGAACCTGGCAGTTTCGGAGGGACCTTTGAAGACTATCTGAAAGACATACATCCGGAGGATCGTGAGTATGTTATGGGCTCGCTCGCCCGCAATATTGATCAGAGCCCGATACACGACATCGAGTACCGAATTATTTTGCCCGACGGCACAATCCGATGGGTCGAGGGTAAGGGCGAAGTAATTCGGGATCACGCCGGCCAGGCCGTTCGGTTAACCGGGGTGTGCATGGATGTCTCCGACCGCAAGCGTGCCGAGGGAGAGCGCGAGTTGCTTCTCGGGCGCGAACAGGAAGCGCGGGCCGAGGCCGAAGCAGCAAATCGAGCAAAGGATGAGTTTCTTGCATTGGTATCACACGAACTGCGCACTCCTTTAAACGCGATAGCGGGATGGGTCGACATACTGCTGGCGAGTCCTGATCAGGGTGCGGCACACATCGCTCGAGCTCTCGAAGTGATCAAGCGTAACACCGTCCTGCAAACCCGAATCATTGAAGACATTCTGGATGTATCGCGCATTGTCACCGGCAAATTCCACCTTGATCTTCGCCCTGTCCAGCTAGTGCCGATTATTCAATCCGCGGTGGCCGCAGTGCAGCTGTCAGCGGACGAAAAAAAGGTTCGAATCCGCCAGATGCTCGATCGTTCGGATGAACCGGTGGTAGGGGATCCATACCGCCTTCAGCAAATAGTCTGGAATCTCTTATCCAATGCAATCAAGTTCACACCGGAAGGAGGAGAAGTAGAGATTGGACTTGAACAAACAGGTTCAAAAGCTCGCATCACCGTACACGATACCGGAGAAGGCATAGGAGCTGATTTCTTGCCTCTCATTTTTGACCGGTTCAGCCAGGCCGATTCTTCGACCACCAGGCCCTATGGCGGGCTCGGGCTCGGGCTGGCGATCGTTCGACATCTGGTAGAGTTGCACGGCGGTGAGGTAGAAGCCTCCAGCGACGGTGAAAAGCGCGGAGCTGTGTTTACGGTTACCCTTCCCTTCGAGCCTGTCGCGGTACGGGCTTCAAAGCCGGCGCTCGAAGCCGATCGAGGCCGTCCGGATGACGGCGAGACGCCGCTTGCCGGTCTCAGAGTCCTTGTCGTAGATGATGATTTGGATTCAAGGGAGGTGCTGTCGGCTCTGCTAGCGCTACGCGCGGCTGAAGTTAGGTCTGCCGGTTCGGTGCGGGAAGCCCTAGACACCCTGAGGCATTGGAAGCCGCACGTTCTAGTCTCGGACATAGGAATGCCCGGCCAGGACGGCTACGATCTGATTAGGGAACTTCGGTCGAGACGGCCTCAGGACGGTGGCGAGATTCCCGCAATAGCTCTTACGGGATACGCCGCTCCGCAAGACGGAGAGCGTGCGCTTTCTGCAGGCTATCACACCCATCTGGCAAAGCCAGTCGAGCCACGCTACCTTGTGAAGCTCCTGGCAAGCTTTGGCGACAGGCGAGGTAACAACTCACCATAAGCCGTGAGCACAGGCATCCTGCCTGCCTATTTGCCACTAGCGCACTTTCGAAGAGGGCAGGCAGGATGCCTGCGCTCCCAGGCTGTCTTCCCATCAACGCGCTAACGACAGCGCGTCTCCCAATCTTTTGATACGTTCATCGATCATTGACGCGAGCGATTGATCGAGGGCGCGGCATCTCGCAAAGTCTTTATCTGCATCGGCTTTGTTGCCTCTCAACAGCTGAGTCAGGCCGCGGCTCAGATAAGGTTGGGCGGTGGCAGGATTGAGTTCGATCGCCCGATTAAAGTCAGCGAGTGCAGCATCGAGATCTCTAAGTTCAAGTCTGACGTTGCCACGATTGTGATACGCGGCATACGACCGCGGGTCGAGCTTGATAGCCCGTCCGTAGTCATCAAGTGCACGATCCCAGATGCCTTTTTCGAACCATACGCTGCCTCGATTCAAGTAAGCCGATGCGTGCCCGGGGTTCAGACCGATTGATTTGTTAAGGTCCTCAATAGCGTCGTCCCATCTCTGCTGGCAGTAGCGAGTGTACCCTCTGTTGAAAAAAGCAATGGCGTGATTTGGGTCGAAGCCAATTGCCCGAGTATAGTCGTCTATCGCCTTATCGAGTTCGCCTTTTGCGTGCCAGGCAGCGCCCCGATTGTTGAATGCGTGAGCATACCGAGGAGCGATCGCAATCGCTTGATCATAATCGGCAATCGCCTCATCCACCTCTCCCTTTGCATATCGTGCCAGGCCGCGGACGGTGTACGCGACAGCGGCGCGAGGTATGATTGCTACGCTCCGTTCATAGCCTATCGTTACGTTGTCGGACGTAAGTCGGCTCTTGTCCAGAAGAGCCTCGAGCGCACGATCGAGGTCCGCGATGGCTCCATCGAAGTCTTTCTTCTCATATCTTGAAAGACCGCTGGCGTAGTAGGCCTCGGTGGTGGAGCGCTGGGCCTCGGCTGTCACACTCAGGATCGATAATGCGCACATTATGGCGGGTAGCCAGCCAACGCGCTTGGTTAACGCCGGTATGCCAGGCATATCTTCCCCTCCTGTTCGTTATCCGCTTCGGCAATTGGCGTACCTGATGGAAGTGCAACCGCTACTTGCGTTTGGGGATTAGACCTCGTCGTGCTTTCTGACAGATTTAGAGGCAACCAACTTGGGCGGAACTATCTCGCGTTGCTTTTGGGAAACAGAACGCGCTCGGGCGCTGCAGTTAGTTTCGCGAGAAGCTTTTTGATTAGACGTGTTTTGACTCTTCCGGCTTCCTTCGGATGAACCAGATACCGAACGATCGCTTCGAGCCAGGTATTCTCGCTGATCCGAAACAGTACGGCGGGGTGTTCGCGCACCTCGAGGGCATCCACCGGTGTTTGCGCCAGTAGCTCGCGATAGACTCGTACCCGGTCCATCATCGACTCGCCCACTTCTTCCTCTGCCACTTGCTGCATCGATGTTGCCACGAATTCCAAATCACTCTCGTAAGCAATGTTGAATTTGATCTCGTTCCAGACGTAAGGAAAAAGCGGCCAGGTGTAATTATAGATAGCGGAATTGAAAACCTCGGAATTTGGCAACTTAATTATTCTGCCGGTCGGATGATCGGTGGATAGGTATCGTCCCCCAAACTCCCAGAGCGTCGTATCAAAGTAGCTAACTTCGATGACGTCGCCGGTGGCATCCCCCACTTTTATGCGATCGCCTACCCTGTATGGCGCCTTTATCATCAAATAAATCCATCCAACGAAGCTGGTAAAAGGCTGCTGGAGCGCAAATCCCACAATCAGCGAGATCAACCCAAGCGATACAACGGCGGCATACCAATTTACGAAGAGCACGGAAACCACAATAAAGGAGAGCACTAGAATGACGATCAGTCTCTGGATCCGTTTGAGGTTATAGCGCGAGACCGCATTATCGATCTGGCCTATCAGGTAAACTTCAGAGATTCTGGCGAGGGCGAGGATGAGGACCAGTAACATTCCGACAGATGCCGCTCTTTGCAGCATCACAATGGTTTCACCCGAAAAGCCGAATACGCTCAACGACGCCAGGTAGCGGAGCGCGCCCAGCCCGATCATCGCAAACACATATCCGCTGAACCATACCCGGTCGCTACGCGCGGCGACTGGAGGGTCGCCCTCGCTTCGAGAGCCAGTTTGCTTGAGAGCGGTCCTGATATCCTCCTGCTGTTTGAGCTGTTCGGCTTCCGCTCTTTCTATATCGTGCATCGCCTCAGTCTCTCTAACAGCAGCTTGAGCGAATCAATCGCCGGCAGGCTAATAAGCTAACGCCCAAAGAACGTCGGTGATCGCGCCGGGCTCGAGTCCTTGAGGGTGCTCGCACACATAGCTGGCCAGGTCGCTGCGACTGACTGTTCCGATTACCCTGTGCTCATCGTCAACTATTGGAATCCGCTTTACCTGATGCCAGGACATCGCCGATAAGCAACTTTCAAGTGTACACTCGGCCGAGCACGCGAAGGCCTCCCCGGTCATGCAGTCGCTTACCTGCGCGTGTGGAATGCTCGCGCCAATCGCGACAAGCTTCACCGTAATATCCCGATAACCAACGATCCCTATAAGACGACCGGCGCCGTCAACAACCGGAAGCGATCCGTCATGAGTCTCGCGCATGACACGCGCCGCGCGCTCAATACTATCCTCGGGCCGCAGCGTTGCAGAACAAGCCTTCATTAGATCGCGCGCAGTAGCCCGCACTTTGCTCTTTTTATCGACAGACGTCGGACGCTTAGACGCGTGGCGGTCATTGAAGGGTCGCCTGATGGACTGCGGCGCACTGCCCATTTTCGAAAGGGGCGCGCCGCCTCCGCGACGGTAAACCGACTGTCCTCGAGCAGACTTGCTGGGTTCGACGGGTGCTGAGGAAAGAACCGTACTGTAGCGCGTTGACATTGCGAATGGTCACTCCCTTGCTGTTAGTTTTCTCGACAGTCGACCTCAATGCGTCCCCGCATTCGAAATGACTCTGTTGGAACCTTCGAGTGAGAGGCCGCCTCCTACCACCAGCGGCGTGGACAAAGTTGTTCGATCGCTCTTCTCCAACTGAGAATTTGGAGCTAAACCAGATTTCCAGTTCCTCACTGCGAAATGGAATGTCGCCCGGTGGTCAAGAACCGCGCCTCTTTGGTGCTCGTGGGCTCCACCAGAGAACTAGAGCCGGCCTGTAAGCGCAAGGATGACAACAATCAGTAGAATCAAGCCAAGCAGTCC
>Ga0134127_10002429_pt1 | contig 13441 bp, 15 predicted proteins | sample KB31753_FD_96459 | JGI IMG/M metagenome (GOLD analysis project Ga0134127, IMG submission 96459) | Terrestrial soil microbial communities with excess Nitrogen fertilizer from Kellogg Biological Station, Michigan, USA - KB3-175-3 | ecosystem: Environmental > Terrestrial > Soil > Unclassified ...
GTACGGCTTGCGGATGTCGCGCGGCACCGCGTCGCTGAGCCACTCCTCGCGCCGCGCGGGATCGTCGGTCTGCGGGCCGCGTGGAGGCAGCTCGTAGATGGAGGACGGCAAGTACGAGAGGAACCGCCGCGCCACCGCGAAGGCGTCCTCCTCGGTGTCCACCGCCAGGTCCACCGCGCCCGACTTGAGCTGGATCTGCCAGCCTCCGAGCTGGTTCTTGGTGAGCTTCTGACCGAGCCGCTCGACCACCGGCGGGCCGGCCACGAAGAGCGCCGACTGGTCCTTCACCATCACCGAGAGATGCGCGGCGGCCAGGTGCGCGGCGCCGAGGCCGGCCACCGAGCCCAGGCCCAGCGCGACGCGCGGCACGGTGCCGATGCTGTTGACGACCCACTCCCAGCCGGAGACGCCGGGCACGTTGGCGCGGCCGGTGGTCTCGATCGTCTTCACCGAGCCGCCGCCGCCGGAACCCTCCACCAGACGAATGAGCGGCAGGCGCAGCTCGTTGGCCATCTGCTCGCACTGGTTGTTCTTGCCCTTGATGGTCGCGTCCGCCGAGCCTCCGCGCACCGTGAAGTCGTCGCCGCCGACCACCACCGGGCGGCCGTCGAGACGCGCGCGGCCGAAGACGAAGTTCGACGGCGTCAGCTCCTTGAGCTCGTTCCTGGCGTCGTAGGAGGCCTTCCCCGCGATCTTGCCGATCTCGTGAAAGCTCTGCGGATCCACCAGCCGGTCGATGCGCTCGCGGATCGTGTAGCGTCCACCGTCGTGCTGCCGCTTGACGCGCTCGGGCCCACCCAGGCCCTCCGCGAACTCCTCGCGGCGCTTCAGCTCGTCCATCTCGGACTTCCAGCTCATGGGGGACCTCCGCGGGGGATGGTAGCAGGGAGCGCGCGAGATGCCTAGGCGGCGCCGATCACGAGCATGATCCGGTTCCGGTCGCCCGCTCTCTGGTACTCGACCTGCCGGGCCATCGCGGAGACGAGGAGCACGCCGAGCCCGCCCACCGGGCGGTCCTGCACGTCCGCGTCCGGGTCGGGGCTGGCCAGCGTCGCGAACGGATCGTGCGGCGGGCCGGTGTCCTCGTAGACGAGCGTGATGCGCCCGGGCGCCACCGCGCAGTCGAGACGCACCGGCGCGTCGCTGTCCGCGCCGTGCCCGTGCACGACCGTGTTGGTGAAGAGCTCCTCCACCAGCAGGGTGATCCGCAGGCACATCGCCCGCTCGAGCCCGGCGGCCGCGCATACCTCGGCGAGGAAGGCTTCGATCTGCGGGAGGGCGGCGCGGTGGGCGGGGAAGATCCGGTGATGGCGCGGGCCGCTCATTGGGCTATTGTAAGGCCGGGAGCGGGTCGACGCTTCGAAGAGCCGTGAACGAACGTCGTCGTGGGAGGGACATCGCATCATGCTGAATTCCCGTATCGCGCGGCTTACGCTGATCGCCTGCGTCGCGGCAACTCTCCTCGCGCTGCCGTTTCCGACCTCCTCGCAGACGGCCCAGAAAGTATTTCGCGTCGGTCACTTGTCCGCGGCCGGGCGCACGCCCGACGGCGCGCCGCCTCGCCCGCTTCGCGAGATGCTTCGAGGACTCGGCTATGTCGAGGGTCAGAACATCGTGTACGAGGCACGCTTTGCGGAGGCCACGGTCGAACGGCTTCCTGACATGGCGGCGGAGCTCGTACGCCTCAGGCTCGATGTCCTCGTGACGCAGGGAGGCGCGTCGACTGCGGCGGCGAAGCAGGCCACCTCGACCATTCCGATCGTCATGGCGCCTGCCTCGGGCGACGCCGTGGCCACCGGGATAATCGCAAGCCTTGCGCGCCCGGGCCAGAACATCACCGGCCTGACCGACGAGTCGGTCCAGCTCAGCGCCAAGCGGATGGAGCTCCTCAAGGAAGCGGTCCCGAAGGCGACACGGATCGCGGTCTTCTGGAACACGAACGATCAGGGGATGACGCTGCGGTACCGGGAGATCGAGAAGGCGGCCCGAGTCCTCCATGTGGAGGTGCAGGCGCACGGCGTGCGCGAGCCGGCTGATTTCGACGGAGCTTTCTCCACAATGGCGCGGCAGCGGCCGGACGCCATGTTCCTGGTGGCGGATGCGCTCACGAACGTGAATCGTAAACGCTTCATCGAATTCGCCGCGACGCAGCGCATTCCCGCCATGTATGAAACCGACCTCCTCGGCCGCGAGGGCGGTCTGATGTCGTACGGGCCCAACATCGAAGACAGCTTTCGTCAGGCGGCCGTCTACGTCGATCGCATCCTCAAGGGGGCGAAGCCGGCCGACCTCCCGGCGCAGCAGCCGACGACGTACGTCCTTGCCGTCAACCTCAAGACGGCAGCGACGCTGGGCTTGACCATGCCACCCGCGCTGCTGCTCCGCGCCGACCAGGTGGTCCAGTAGGCCGGAGGTCAGCCGCTTCCGGTCGTCTCGTAGGGCTGCTTCGTTCGGGGAGCGTGGGGCGCTTGCTCGTCGAGCGACTGGCGATACCACAGGCAGCCTTGCAGGAACTGCGGCCAGTCCGGCACCACCGGGACCGGATCGGTCTGCTCCGGCAAGAGCCCCCAGAGCGCCGGGTGGTGCCAGCAGAGCTCGTGCCGGGTACTGTCGCGGTGCTCCCGAATGCCCTGCCGGAGCTTCTTGACCTCATCGAGGAGCTGCTCGCGGGACAGCCGGTCGAGGTCCTCGTCCATCCTCACGGGCCGCTCGCGCGAAAGCGGGCCACCCCCTTCGCGCGCGCCTTGGACGCCTCGACTTCCCGATCGCGGGGCGGCGCGTTCGTGACGAGCGCGTCGAGCAGGGCCCGCGCCGCCCGCGTCACCTCGTCCACCGCGCGGGCGAACGCGAGCTCGTTGGCCCGGGACGGCTTCGAGAACCCGCTCAGCTTCCGGACGAACTGGAGCGACGAGGCCCGGATCTCCTCCTCGGTGGCGGGAGGCGCGAAGTTATGCAGCGTCTTGATGCTTCGGCACATGCTGGATCCTCCTTGCGCGCCTCAGGGTCGCTTCCACAAGCCCTGAGACGGTATTCGCAGCGCGCGGTTGAACTTGCTGGAGGCATTCTCCCACGCGATGATCGCGGTCAATTCTACCAGCGCGTCGTCGTCGAAGAAGCGGCGAAGCCGGGCGAAGAGCTCGTCGTCCACCTCGCGCCCGGTGATCGTCATGGAGTCCGCGTACTCCAGGGCGACCCGTTCCATTTCATCGTACAGCGGGCTGGTGGCGTAGTCCGGCAGGGCGAGAATCTTGGCATCGGAGAGACCCAGCTTGCTGCCGACCGCAGCGTTGATGTCCTGTCAGAACTCGCAGCCGTTCAGCGCCGCGACCCGGCGGTTGAGGAGTGCCCCCAGCTTGCCGTCGATCAACCCGGAGGCCTCGATCCCGGTCCACATGCCCCGGGCCCCGCGAAAGATCGTCGGCCGGCGGCCGTAGACCAGGTGGTTGAGCAGCGGAGCCCCCCACGTCTTGGCTTGAGCCGCGAGGACCTTCGCGGTGTACTCGTCCGACACCTGTCCTGGATCCACACTCTCGACGCGTGCCATCGCTCGGTGACCTCCGTCCGACTAGCTGGCGATTCGACCGTGCGTACAGTTTGGCACGGGCTGGAACGAGGGTGCCTGGAGTTCTCCCCGCGGGCTCGACGCCTTGCGCTATCATGGGCGCTCCCGATGGGCGGGATCGATCCGAGGTGTGGCCGAGGAGGAGAGGATGAAGCGTTTCGGGCTCGCGCTGGTCGTGGTCGTGGCTATGGGGGGCGCTCCCGCGATCGCCCAGGAGGCCGGGCACGTCAAGGTGGCCAAGGGGTCGGTGCAGATCGAGCGGGCCGGGCAGAAGGTGCCGGCGCCGGTGGGCGCGGTGGTGCAGGCCGGCGACGTCGTCACCACCGGCGGCGACGGATCGGTGGGCATCACCTTCCTCGACAACAGCCTGCTCTCCGCGGGCCCCCACAGCGTGCTCGCGATCGATCGCTTCGCCTTCGACTCGACCACGCATCAGGGATCCTTCGAGAGCTCGCTCAAGAAGGGCACGCTCGCCGTCGTCTCGGGCAAGCTCGCCAAGCAGTCGCCGGACGCCATGAAGGTGAAGACGCCCGCCGCGGTGCTGGGCGTGCGGGGCACCGAGTTCCTCGTGCGCACCGGCGACCCCAAGAACTGACGTCGGGGTCGGCGATGGCCAGCCGGGCCGCGCTCGCCGCGCTCGCATTGCTCCTCCTGGTGGGTTGCGCCAAGCCCACGCGCGACGACCTCTACGTGCTGATGCCGGACCAGGAGGGCAAGAGCGGCGCGCTCACCGTGGAGAGCGGCGGCCAGCAGGCCGTCCTCGACCGGCCCTACGCTTCCGCGCGCGTGACGGAACCCGGCCGCGTCGCGGCCGGCGCGGTGACGGAGCAGGAAGCCCGCCAGGCCTTCGGAGCCGCGCTGGAGGCGCGGCCGGCGCGACCGACCTCCTTCATCCTCCATTTCCTCGAGGGCCGGGACGAGCTGACTCCGGACTCCCGGCAGCTTCTCGGTCGCATCGTCGACGAGATCGCCCGGCGGCCCGCGCCCGAGATCGTGGTCATCGGCCACACCGATCGCGTCGGCGCGGTCCCCTTCAACGACGCGCTCTCCCTCCGGCGCGCCGAGCGAGTGCGCGACGAGCTGGTGAAGGTCGGGATCGCGGCCGATCGGATCCGGGTGGAGGGGCGCGGGGAGCGCGAGCCGCTCGTGCCCACTCCGGACGAGGTGGCCGAGCCGCGGAATCGTCGGGTGGAGATCAACGTCAGGTAGCTGAACCGACGTAGCGCAGGACCAGGACCGCCATGTCGTCCGAGGGCTCGGTGCCGCCCGTGAAGGCGACCACGTCGCGGCGGATCGCCTCCCCGATATCGGCCGCGCTCGTGCCGGCGCCGAGCGGAGCCAGCAGGGCCTCGAGCCGCTCGCGCCCGTAGAGCTGTCCGTCGGGGCCGGCCGCCTCGGTGACCCCGTCGGTGATCAGGCACAGGGTGTCGCCCGGCTCGAGGCGGCGGTTGCCCGGTACGTAGGGAAAGCCGTCCACCGCGCAGAGTGGAGGCCCCCCGCCCTCGCCCAGGCGCTGGAGCGCGCGCCCGCCGCGCGGCAGGAGCAGCGGCGGCTCGTGGCCCGCACTGCAGTACTCGAGCTCGCCGGTGCGGGCATCGAGGATACCGGCCAGCACGGTGACGAAGAGCCCCTCCGCGTTGTCGCGCGAGATCTCCGCGTCGGCCTCGCGCATCATGACCGCGACCTGGCCGTGCCGGCGCAGCGCGGTGCTCTTGTAGAGCGCCTTGCTGATCGCCATGAAGAGGCTGCCCGGCAACCCCTTGCCGGAGACGTCTCCGATCATGAAGAAGAGATGATCGGGGTCGAGCAGAAAGAAGTCGTAGAGGTCGCCGCCCACCTCGCGCGCCGGCTCCAGCATCGCGTAGAGATCGAAGCGCGTCTCGCCCGGGAAGGCGGCGGCGGGCCGGGGAAGGGTGCCCATCTGGATGCGGCGCGCGGCCTCCAGCTCGCCGGCGAGCCGCGCGGCCGCCTCGCGCTGCAGCTCGACCTGGCGGCGCAGGGCGCGCCGCTGCGTCTGGGTCTCGGTCAGGGTGAGCACGAGCATCATGGAGAACAGTGTGGCGAGGGCCACGGAGGGGCTGGCGGCGTCCAGGAGCACGCCCAGCCTCAGATAGAAGAGCAGGCCGAGTCCCATCATCGCCGCGACCAGCGCCGCGAGCAGGCCCAGCGACACGCGGGCCGGCAGCCGGGGCACCAGCACGATGAGGAGCAGTCCGCCGACCAGCAGCCAGCCGATCTCGATCCAGCGGACGAACCACGGGCGCGAGAGCAGCGATCCCTCCACGAGGTTCTCGATGAACTGGGCGTGGATCTCCACTCCCGACATGGGCTCACCCACCGGCGTGGCCAGGTGATCCGACAAGCCGAGCGCGGTCACTCCGATCAGCACCAGACGCGCCTCGAAGAGGGTCGCATCCACCTCGCCGGATAGAACGGCGGCCGCCGACACGAAGCGATCCGGATCGTGCCGCGTGTAGTGGACCCAGGCGCTTCCGTCCCGCTCGCTGGGAGCCGCGAAGGCGCCCACGCCCACCATCTGGATGCCCGCGGCCGAGACGCGAACCGAGATCGAGGACCCGCCTTGCCCCACCCGCAGCATCTCGAGGCCGAGGCCGGGAACCAGCCCGTCGGCCACCCGGGCCAGGAGCGGAACCCGGCGGACCACTCCCCGCTCCAGGTCCACGCTGGTCAGGCCGTGGCCGACCCCGGCGCCGTCGATCTCGTCCACGCTGCGCAGCGCGGACTCGAATCGACGGAGGAAGGGCGCGGGGTCGCCGCCGATCGACCGCACCGGCGCGTGGCGCACCGCGATCGTCGTCTCCGGCCCCCGGCTCTCCAGGCCGGCGATGCCGAGCACTATCGGTCGCCCGCGAATCGCCTCGGCCAGGACCGCGTCGTTCCCCGGTAGACGCGAGAGCCGCTGCGCCATGTCGGCGTCCATGCCCGCCACCATCTCGGGCAGCCGGGCCGGCGAGAGACGGTCGGACTCCGGCATGAGAATGTTGATGCCGATGGCGGCCGGCCGCGCGGCCGCGACCGTCCCCACGATTCGCGCCAGCCAGGTTCGCGGCCACGGCCACTGCCCATACCGCCGCAGGCTCTCTTCATCGATGGCCACGATGACCACCGGCGTCTGGCGCTGGACTCGCGGGTAGAGACTCTGGTAGGTGTCGAAGGCGGTCGCGCGGAGGAGCCCGAGCGCCGGCACCGGCGGCAGATACAACCCGAGCAGGAGCGCGATCAACAGCAGCACGCCGGCCGGCCGGCCGCGCCCGCCCAGGAGCGTGCGCGCCCACTGCCGCTCCGCCCAGTGAGGGGGGTCCGGCCCGTGCCGCCGGTCGGGCAGATCGATGCTCAGACCGGTCCCCTCAGAGCGCGATCTCCAGGCCGTCGTAGGCGGCCCAGACCTCCACGCGGTGATCGGTCCGCGTGATCTCCTCGAGGCGGCGCGTCTCGGCGAGCAGCCGGGCGATCCGCTCGTCGTCGAAGATCGGCTCGTGGTGATACAGGCAGAGGCGGCGGGCCCGCGCGAGCTGACACATCTCCACGCCCACCACGTTGCTCGAGTGCCCCCAGTCCTCCTTGACCGAGATGGCGTCGGCGAGCGAGTACTGGGCGTCGAAGATCACGAGGTCCGCGTCGCGGAAGAACTCCACGAAGGCCGCCACCTCCTCCGGGTCGTCCTGCTTGTGCTCGGAGTCGGTGGAGTAGACCACCACCCGCCCGCGCTGCTCGAGACGGTAGCCGTAGGAGTCGCCGCCGTGGTGCTGGCGCTTCGCCCGGACCCGGAGCCCCGCGATGTCGTAGCTCCGCTCGGGCTCGAGGCGCACGAACTCGATGCGGGCCTCCATCCTCGAGAAGTCCACCGGGAAGGACGGGGCCGCGTTCTGCCGCCGGAACGCCGCCTCCAGGGTGTCGTGGCAGCCGTAGATCGTCACGTGGTTGCCGGGCAGGTAGGCCGGCATGAAGAACGGGAACCCCATGATGTGGTCCCAGTGCAGGTGGGACATGAAGACGTGAAACCGGTGCCCCGACGGCCCGCGGGTGGCGAGCAGCGAGTTGCCGAAAGCGCGCGCCCCGCTCCCCAGGTCGCAGAGCACGTAGTCGGACCCGTCCGTCTCGAGCTGCACGCAGGACGAGTTGCCCCCGAAGGTGTGCCCGACCGAGAACTCGAGCTCGTTCTCGACGAAGGCGCGCGCCTTGCCCGGGGTGTCGAGCCCACGCCCCGCCGCGGCGACGAGCGCGGTGACGAGCTTGCGCTGCACCTCGGCGGAGGTCATGGCCACCGGAATCGAGCCGCGGGTGCCCCAGAAGCGGACGCGCACGCGGGGTCTCAGGCCAACTCGAAGGCGGCCAGGGCGGCGGGGGAGAGCTTGGCGAGCGCCTCGCGCAACGTGGGGAAGACCTCGAGGACCAGGTTGAAGCGGCTGATCTCGAAGATCTCGCGCACCACCGGCTGGAGGTCCGCGACCGCGAGGGCGCCGCCCTGGGCCTTCACCTGCTTGCTCGCGAGCATGAGGACGCGCAGCCCCACGCTGCTGATGTATTCCACGCCGGCCAGATCGATCACCGCGCGATCGCGCCCGGCCGCGACCGCGGCCAGGTGCGGGGCCAGCGCGGCCCGGAAGGAGTCCGCGGTCGCGTGATCGATCCGTCCCGAGGGAAAGAGCGCCACCGTGTCGGCGAAGCGCTTCGCGGCCAGCTCCATGTCGGCTCCCAGGGGATCGAATCGGGTGGAATCGGGGGTCCGATTCTATCACCGGGCCGCCTGTGGCACACTGGGACGTCTTGGAGAAATCAGACCTCCTCAGCCAGTTACGTATCGATCGCGGGACGGACCGCCCGCCGCGCGGGCGCATCCGTCTGTACGTCATCCTCGCGGCGGCCGCGATCGTCCTGGGCGGCGGGCTCTGGCTCGGCGTCCTGCGCGCCCAGCCCCCGGTGGTGCAGACCGCGGTGGCGCGCGCGGCCGGCCAGGGCACGGCCGCGGGCTCGGTCCTCGACGCGAGCGGCTACGTGACCGCGCGCCGCCAGGCCACCGTCTCCGCCAAGATCACCGGCAAGGTGACCGAGGTGCTGATCGAGGAAGGCCAGCGCGTGCGCGAGGGCGCGGTGCTGGCCCGGCTCGACGACACCGAAGCGCGGGCGCAGCTCGGGCTCACGCGGGCCCAGCTCGTGGCCGCGCGCTCCCAGCTCGCCGAGGTCCGGGCCCAGCTCGTCCAGGCCGAGCAGGACCACGCGCGCCAGCAGGAGCTCTACAACCGCCAGCTCATCGCCCCGCAGGCGCTCGACGCGGCCCTGGCCCAGCGGGACATGCTGCGCGCGCGGCTGGCCGCCACCGAGGAGCAGGTCAAGGTGGCGATGGAATCGCAGGCGGTCGCCCAGGTCCAGCTCGACAACACGGTGATCAGGGCCCCGTTCAGCGGCGTGGTCGTGGCCAAGTCGGCCCAGCCCGGGGAGATGATCTCGCCGATCTCGGCGGGCGGCGGGTTCACGCGGACCGGCATCGGCACCATCGTGGACATGGATTCGCTCGAGATCCAGGTGGACGTCAACGAGTCCTACATCAACCGCGTGACCCCCGGCCAGCCGGTCGAGGCGACACTCAACGCCTATCCGGACTGGAAGATCCCCGGCGAGGTGATCGCGATCATCCCGACCGCCGACCGGAGCAAGGCCACCGTGAAGGTCCGCATCGCGATCAAGGGCAAGGACGAGCGCATCGTGCCGGACATGGGCGCGCGGGTGGGCTTCCTCGACAGCAAGCCCGCCGCGGGCGCTCCACCCCCCGCGCCGAGCGTGCTGGTGCCCGCGGACGCGCTACGCACCGAGGGCGACGTCTCGGTGGTGTTCGTCTACAACTCGGGCGGCAAGGTGGAGCGCCGGAGCGTCACCCTCGGACCCGACGTCTCCGGTCAGCGCCGCGTGCTGAGCGGCCTGCGCGACGGTGAGCGGGTCGTGCTCGCCCCGCCGCCCGACCTGGCCGACGGCCAGGCGGTGAAGGTTGGCGAGGGCAAGTGAGCGCGATGCAGACCCTCGTCGAGATCCGCGGCGTCACCAAGGTCTACCGGCGCGGGCGCGAGCGCATCGAGGTGCTGCACGGCATCGACCTCGACATCCCGACCGGAGACTTCGTGGCCCTGATGGGACCCTCCGGCTCGGGCAAGACCACGCTGCTGAACCTGATCGGCGGGCTCGACACCCCGACCGGCGGCCTAATCATGGTCGGGGACCGGCGCATCGATCAGCTCTCGGGCGGCGAGCTGGCCGCCTGGCGGGCCGCCCACGTGGGCTTCGTCTTCCAGTTCTACAACCTGCTCCCCGCGCTCTCGGCCCAGCGGAACGTGGAGCTCCCGCTGCTCCTGACCGATCTCTCCGCGGCGGAGCGGCGCCGCCGCGCGCGCATCGCGCTGACCCTGGTGGGGCTCGAGGACCGCGCCCGCCACAAGCCCCGGGAGCTGTCCGGCGGCCAGGAGCAGCGCGTCGCCATCGCGCGCGCGATCGTCTCCGATCCCACCCTGCTGGTCTGCGACGAGCCCACCGGAGACCTCGACCGGGCCACCGCCGACGAGGTGCTGCGGCTCATCCAGATGCTCAACCGCGAGCACGGCAAGACGGTGGTGATGGTCACCCACGACCCGAAGGCCGCGGAGTTCGCGCGGCGGCGTGTGCACCTCGACAAGGGGACGATGAGCGCGGAGCCGGTCTCCGCGTGAGATACCTGCCCCTGCTCTGGGCCGGGCTCTTCCGCAAGAAGACGCGCACGGTCCTCACGTTGCTCTCCATCGTGGTGGCGTTCGCCCTCTTCGGTCTTCTTCAGGCGGTGCAGGTCGCCTTCGAGTCGGGCGCCGACGCGGCGGACACCATGCGGCTGCTCACCACCGCGCGGTACTCCATCATCGAGCCGCTCCCCATGTCCTACCTGCGCCGGATCGAGCAGGTGCCGGGCGTGGTCGGCGTGGCCTCGGCGGACTGGTTCGGGGCCAAGTACCAGAACGAATCGAACGCCTTCCCGGTCTTCGCGGTGGATCCCGCGCGCTACCTCGACATGTACCCGGAGTTCACCATCGAGCCTGCGCAGCGCGAGGCCTTCTCGCGGACTCGCACCGGGGCAGTCGCGGGCAAGCGGCTGGCGGACCGCTTCGGCTGGAAGGTCGGGCAGAAGCTGCCGATCAGCTCGGAGATCCACGCCAAGGCCGACGGCAGCATGAGCTGGGAGTTCGACCTGGTCGGCATCATCGACGCCGACGACCCCGCGGTACGCGGCAACACCGACATGGTCCTGATCAACGTGGCGTACTTCGACGAGGCCCGCCAGATCGGCCGCGGCAAGACCGGGTGGTACATCGTGCGGGTGACCGACTCTACCCAGGCCCGAGCCATATCGGCCACCATCGACACCCTCTTCACGAACTCGCCCGACGAGACCAAGACCCAGCCCGAGAAGGAGTTCGCGCTGGGCTTCGCCAAGCAGATCGGCGACATCGGCGCCCTGGTCACCCGCATCCTGATCGCGGTGTTCTTCACGATCCTGATCCTGACCGGCAACACCATGGCCCAGTCCATCCGCGAGCGCATCCCGGAGCTGGCGATCCTGAAGACCCTCGGCTTCTCCGACGGCAAGGTCACCGCGCTCGTCATCGCGGAGGCGGTGCTCCTGCTGATCCTAGGCGGCGGCATCGGCATGGGCGCGGCGGTGGCCGCGATGCCCGCGCTCAACGGCTCCACCGGCGGCCGCTTCCCGCCCCTCTTCGTCGGCCCCGAGACCTGGCTCCTGGCCGCCGCCATCGCGGCCCTCGTCGCCCTCGCGATCGGCCTCCCCCCGGCGCTTCGCGCCAACCGCCTGAAGATCGTCGACGCCTTGTCCGGGCACTAGAGGCCAACCGGTCGGCTCATGACGCGTGCAGGTACGGCATTGATCTTATTGGGGGGGAGCGGCGGCGCTCCTCCCCCAAGCCCCCCCACCGCCCCATTCATTTGCGCGAGCTCAATCTCGGCATGCCGGCCGACAGTCGTCGACTCCAGGCGCGCGTGATGCGCACGCTGGCTCAGATCGCGGCGATCACGGTCATGAACCTGCGCAACCTGCCGTCGCGCGTGGGCACGTCGCTCGTGGTGGTGGTCGGGATCGCGGGAGTCGTCGGCGTGCTGGTGTCGGTGCTCGCGATGTCGGAGGGCTTTCGCCACACCCTGGCCAGCACCGGGCGCGGGGACCGCGTGATCATGCTGCGCGCCGGGTCCGACGCGGAGCTCTCGAGCGGCGTCGGGCGCGACCAGGCGATCCTGCTGGCGGCCCAGCCCGGCGTCGCCCGCGACGGCGCCGGGCGCCCGCTCGCGTCCGCGGAGCTCGTGGTGATGGTGGACCTGCCGCGCAAGGGCGAGAGCCATCCGAACAACGTGCCGTTCCGCGGGGTGCAGCGCGCCGCGTTCGACATCCGGGACGAGGCGCGGCTGGTGGAGGGCCGCCGCTTCGAGCCCGGCGTCCGCGAGGTCGTGGTGGGCCGCAAGGCGGCCGCGCAGTTCGCGGGCCTCTCGGTCGGCTCGCGGATCGCCTTCCGCGACAGCGACTGGACGGTGGTCGGCATCTTCGAGAGCGGCGGCGACGTGCACGAGTCGGAGATCTGGGCCGACGCGGAGGTGGCGATGTCCGCCTTCCGGCGCACCGGCTACCAGTCGGTGACCGCCCGGCTCGCCGATGGCTCGGACGGAGGCCTCGCCGCCTTTCGTGACGCGATCAACCGCGATCCCCGCTTCTCGATCAGCGTACTGCGCGAGCCCGAGTACTACGCCAAGCAGGCCACCGTGCTCTCCGATCTGATCAACGTGCTGGGCTACACGGTCGCCGCCTTCATGGCGGTGGGCGCCACCTTCGGCGCGCTCAACTGCATGTACTCGGCGATCGCGAGCCGGCAGGTGGAGATCGCCACCCTCCGCGCCATCGGCTTCGGCGGGGCGCCGGTGGTGATCTCGGTGATGATCGAGGCCCTCGTGCTGTCCCTGCTGGGCGGCGTGGTGGGCGGCGTGCTGGCCTACGTCTACTGCGACGGGGCCTCGCTCTCCACGCTCAACTTCAACACCTTCTCGCAGGTAGCCTTCGATTTTCGCGTGACGCCGGGTCTGCTCCTCCGCGGCCTCACCTGGGCCCTGGTCATCGGCCTGGCGGGTGGGCTCCTTCCCGCGGTGCGCGCCGCGCGCATCCCGGTCACCGAGGCGCTGCGGACTTTATAGGAAGAGGCGGCCGCGGGCGCTATAGGAAGAGGCGGCCGCGGGCGCTATGAGGAGAAGCGGCCGCGGGCGCCATAAGAGGAGGCACGGGAGTGCCCCGCGGTTGACTCCCTGGCCGCACCCGGCTAGCCTCGGGCGTCAGGCACCCCACGACCCAGGAGGCCTCCCCGTGCACGATCTCGTCATCGACAACGCGCGTCTCATCGACGGTCTCGGCACGCCCGCGCGGGACGGCAGCCTCGCGGTCAAGGACGGCCGCATCGCCGCGCTCAGCGGCGACCGCCGCGGCGGCGATCTCGGCCCCGCGCGCGAGCGGGTGGACGCGGGCGGCCTCGTGCTCGCGCCCGGCATCGTGGACCTGCACACCCACTACGACGCGCAGCTCACCTGGGATCCCTTCGCGACCCCCTCGACCGCGCTCGGGGTGACCACGGTGGTGATCGGCAACTGCGGCTTCACGATCGCCCCGTGCCGGCCCGCCAACCGCGATCTCGTCGTGCGCAACCTCACGCACGTGGAGGGCATGTCGCTCGAGGCGATGCGCGCGGGGATCCAGTGGGACTTCGAGAGCTATCCCGAATACCTGGCTTCCCTCGAGCGCCGGGGCCTCGTGCCCAACGTGGCCTCGTTCGTCGGCCACTCCTCGGTGCGGAC
>Ga0134127_10002436_pt1 | contig 13427 bp, 24 predicted proteins | sample KB31753_FD_96459 | JGI IMG/M metagenome (GOLD analysis project Ga0134127, IMG submission 96459) | Terrestrial soil microbial communities with excess Nitrogen fertilizer from Kellogg Biological Station, Michigan, USA - KB3-175-3 | ecosystem: Environmental > Terrestrial > Soil > Unclassified ...
CGGTCGCCGTCCTGGTCGACGTTGGCCGAGAACATGATGTATTTGCAGACGTCCCTGCGCTTTTCGTCGTGCAAGTAGGTCGCGCCTTCGGCGAGGATCGCGCCGCCGGTATAGATGCACCAGAACCAGCGATCGCCGATCTTGTACCAGTGATCGATCACGCGGACGCGCCGATGATTGGCGTCCCCCGAAATCCATTTGATGTCGCTGTCGGGGTTGCTGGTGAGCTCGGAGCCGGCATCGAGCGACGCGCTGATCTCGGCTTTCTTGTCCGGGAATGTCGCGACGAGCTCGGCTTCGTCGGCCCATTTGCCGATGCCCATATAGCCAGCGTCGGAAAAGTCCGGCTTCGTCGACCGCGGATCGTAGAAAAATCCCGTGGTGTCGACGACCTCGAAACCAATCTCGGTGTCCCCCAGATCACCCGGCTCAAGTGTCAGTTCGACGCCGCCGATCCCATCAATGGCGCCCCCGAGCCCGACGTTCGGGGATTTCTCCTTCCAGCGTTGCTCGTCGAGCACGTAGCGCAGCACAGCAGTCGCAACGTCGGCACCTTCCTCATGCTGCGGGGTGCGCGGATAGGCCTTGGGGTCTTGGCGCTGTTTCTCGAGGAGCCCGACAACGGCATTGATCTTCCTGCCCACGCGATTGAACGTGACGACGGGCTGGCGACGCTTATTGAAGGCCTCGATCTGCTTTTTGGTCCACTGCGAGGCGTGGTAGTACCGGCGCGCCTCGTGCTGCTCGCGGATTTCGAGCACCTTGAGGTCGAGGTAGTTGAGATAGTCCTGCTTGAGCAGCGCCAAGCTTCGACCGCCCGACTGATCGACGGGCGCAGCGTTCGGATCGACCATCGATGTCCTCGAATTTAATACGATTGCCAGTCGCCGGGGACGGCCGTTTCAGACTTCGACGAGTAGCCGGACTTGTTCTTGGCGGTTTCTTCCGCGTCAGGCTTCGGCCGCACCCATGGCCGCGACATGCAGGCGTAGCGCCACTCATCCGCGGCGTGATCTTCCATGTCAGTATCGAGGTCTTCCGGCCGCGCCTCGTCATGCTGCAGCACCGGGATTGTTCGGATGCTGTCCGTGCACGTGTCGAAGCAGAAGATCATCGGCCGGCCGCCGGCGTTCAGGTTGCCTTCCGCGTCGAGAGTTGTCCCGATGAGCCGTTGCCGCATCATGTCCCAGCCGCCCATCGCGCCGCGTTGAGCTACGCGCTTGTTGTCGGCACCGCGGAACGACGGGCCTCCGCCCTCGCGAACGCGGGAGGCGATCGACGGGCCGCCGTCTTCGGCGAACGCAGCCGGGTCAAGAACGGCATCCGCCATCTTTTCGTCGGCAGCCTGCCGCTTCTTGATGCCCGCCCCAACCTGTTCCGCCGTGAGCTTCAAACCGACATTTGGAACGACGAGGCCGGCAGAGTCTTTCTTGACGCCGTACCACTCCCGATAGCGAATGATCGCGCCGCGCGGCAGAAGCAGCCCGGACGACGGGTGTTTCGTGTCGTCGCCGACAATGCCCCACCAGCCGAACGAGAACGGCTTCGCGCTTCCCCAATCACCAGAGATGAACCGCGCCCAGTCCGCGGGAAGCGTGAACGGTGCGATGACGTGGAGTGCGCTCGACCACTCGCTGAAGAACGCACCTTCAACGGCGCTCCAATCTCCCCACCGCATCGCCTTGACGAGAGCTTCGGAGCCAAGACCCTGAAGCCGCGCCTCGTAGCCGGGGTCATATTGCTCCATGCTTGGGTTATCTTCGAGCAGCGCCGGAATGAACTGGCGCTTCATGCCGCCTTCGACGGCCGGCATCTGCCGAACAACCAGCGGCTCGGCCGGATCGATGAACGCCACCTTGACGAACTGGTGACCGACGCCGCCCGGATTCGCGCCGCAGAGGATACGCGGGAACATCCCTCGATACTTCGCTGGCAGATCGATCCCGACCATGCGGACACGATTGCGCAGGAAGCGGTAGATCGTGTCGGTGAAGTGCGTCAGCTCGTCGATCAGCAGGACGTGGATTTCGGCGCCCTGATACTTGAACCGGTCCTTCTCGTCCTTGCAGTGGCAGAGGTAAATCTTGCTGCCGTTCCAGAAGCGGATTTCGTCCTCAACGATGGTCGCAAAACCGCAGTTGACCCAGCCAGCCAACAGCGCCCGGAACCCGTGCGGACCCTCCATGTGGTTCTTGATCAGGTCATCGCGGATGCGACGGAAGAGATAGACTTGGAGTCCTGGGATTTCCGCGCACCAAGCGATTGCCGCCTGCCGCATCAGGTGGGACTTGCCGCCGCCGGCCGCGCCGCCGTAAAGGATCTCCGTCGCTTCGGAGAGAAACGCGACCCATTGTTTCGGGTGCAGCGCTATCCGAAGGGCGGCCGCGCTACTTTCCACCTTCTCCCTGAGGCGCGTTTTGGAAAATTAACGTCGGCACCAGCGGCGCTCCATCTTTGCCTGAGACCTCGAGCTTGTCTTTGAACATCCCGAGGTGCTTACCGATGTCGACGAGCGCGGCACGTTTGTCGTGCATCTTGATCGTGATCCCGCCGGCCTGGTTCTGGCTGATGGACGCGACGGCAGCCGCGGTGTCATCGTCGAGATCGTCGCTGTCGACGAGTAGCACGTGATTGTTGCGCAGTTCCTTAATCACCAATACGTCGCCGCCGTCGGGATTGCCCTGCTCGGTGATGAGGTGACCGTTCCACTTGATGGCTTTGCGGATGTCACTGAAGCCGATCTTGGCGAGCTCGCGAAGAACGCGCTCCTCGGTGATTTCGGCCCGTTCGGCACCAGCGGCAAGGATTTCCGCGACACGTTTTTGAATGTTCTTATTTGCTCTAAGCGTCGAAGCGTTACCGCGATGCTCTTTGTAGCCGGCGTCGACATAGGCATCGTCGGCAGTCATGCCGCCCGCAATGGCTTGCGCGAACCGCTCATGTCGGGCATTGGCGAGAACGGGCATGGCTGCCTCAAAATGACAAAGCCCGCAGCGTTGGCCACGGGCTGGTTTTGGGACAATGCGGGCGGTGGGCAGTCTCGGTGCCTGGGTCGCTCGGGGCTCGGCTCTATGGCTGCCCTCGGATCAGCAGATCGTCCAATGCGGACGATGAAGTGATTTGCCTCGGAAATCAAGCGGCTTGGCGGAGAGGCTGTGGATTCCTGTTCTGCAGGATGGCGCCGAGGGTTCTTGCGCGTTCTCCGGCCGCAGTGATGACGATCGGACGACTGGATGCGGCTTTGGCCTTGATCGACAGCGGTGACCGCAGGACGCCACGGCCTTGAAGGTGAATCAGCGCAACGCTGCGCTCCACGTCCTCGCCTTTGAAGCGGATCATCTGCTTTTCGAGAACGAGCGAGCCGTCGAGTTGGCGGCCGCGGTAGTCGAGCCAATCGCGGGAACTCGTGTCGATGCGGCGCGGCTGGTCATCGATCGACAGGACCCCGTTGATGAGGTGGATCGACATAATCTCGAACCAGTTCGGCGGCCCGTCGAAGCCGACGAAGATGGTTCCTGGCAGGCCGGCGTAGGCGACCTCTAGCTTGCCGCCCTTGGCGTACCGATTGCGCTTGCGATAGCGTGTCTCGGTCGGGATGAAGGTCATATGCCCGCGCTTCTGGAGCAGATAGCCGGCGACGAACTCCTTTTGGCGCACCACGTCCAAGGCGTACCAGTGCAGTTCGTCAGCGTCGAATTTGGTGTTGCGGCCCAATGCCCCGATCCCCCGATCTAGCGTTTACGTATCCTGTCCCGGCTTGACGCCCGATTCAGCGTCTGCCTTCGCGGCGCGCCTCACAGCGATAATCTCAGCGCAGATGTCGATGCACTCGTCGCAAATGTCCGCTTTTGGACCGGCCACGAGATAGGCGACTTGGTGCTGGTCCTTTCCGCAGAAGTCGCAAATCCTGACCATCTCCATTTCGATGCGTTCGCCCATCTATTTCTCCTGTCCCGGTACAACCGAGCTGTGAGGTTGACCGGCGGAGTCCGGATGGCCGCCGGTCTTGCCGAGCAGCGCGTACCCCATGATGTCGTCCCAATGGTCAGGCTCTGCCGGGTTGCCGGAGACGATCCTGCTGACCTTGACGGCGATCATGTCGAGCGCTTCCTTCTGGCTGGCGCTGAGCAAGTGCCAGCGAGGCGCGGAGTGCATATCGGCCTTGATGAGGTTCTGCAGCGCCGACTGCTCAAACCAGCTTCCGTGCGTCTTGGCCCGGTCGACGACAAGGTCATTCGTCTCGGTCATGGCTCTACCGGCTTCCTGTAGTTGCGCTTGGGGTCGTGATCGGGGAGGGTCATACGCGTTGTTCCCGAGCTTTGCGGACGCCACGAGCGAACCAATCCTGGTCAGCGCGAAACCTGCGCCAGTTCGACCTCACCCAGTGCAGGAAATAACCTTGCTGAGCCGTGGTGAGCCCGTAGAAGGTCTCAAGCTCCTCCTGCTGAGGAATGATCAAGCCAATCGACTTGGCGGCCATTTCGCCTGCGAACATCGTCATCACATCACCTGCTCTCTGGCGCGGGAGAGGGTCATGCTGCAGTCCTCCGAACTTCGATTGCACGGGCACGATTGGCGAGCCTGACGATGGCGCCGCGCTCCTCGAGGGCGGTGATCAGCCGATGCACGCCAGACTTCGACTTGAGGCCAATGGCATCCCGCATTTCATCGAATGACGGTGGGAAGCCGTTGTCCTTGATGAAGCCTTCGATGAACATCAGCAGCTCGAGCTGAGCGGGCGTGAGACCGACGACGCGCGCTGGCGCAACGAGGCGAGCGCCCGCCTCGATGGCGCGAATAAGCGCCGTTTCGAACGTGAGATTGCCTCCCGCGACGAGCTTGTTGTCCAACCAGTCGCGATAGATTTTGTCCGCAACGGCCTTGACCGTAGATGGATCAAGTTCGCTCATGCTGCTGCCTCCGCGTCGTCCTTGTCGCCAGTCGAGAAACCGCGCCGCTGCTCAGACATGCGCTGGAGCTTGACCGTCGCCGGCCCGATGCTGACCTGAGGCGCGCGGCCGGTGCGCAACACCTGGTCCTGCTCCGCAAGCGTAAGCTTCGTCATATCGATGGGCCCGTGACCAAAATCCACGCTGAGAATGCCACTGGCGAGCGGCGGAGCCGCAAGGCGCTCCTCGCGAACCTTGATCGCTGCATCCCATTGCTCGACGTTCCGCGCCAACTCCGCAGCCGAGGGCGCGAACCGTCCATCGTGGGTGGCGACTTTTCCGGTGACGAACTGTTTCACTGACCGCTCGACGGCCTCGACCGAGTGCCCGTCAAGAACGCCGAGATAGGTCTGCGCTGCCAGAACTTCGTCACTGCGCTGCGCGTTGGGGAAGGCGGAGAACAACACCCTGAGGTGCCTGGTCATCGCCGCCGCCGTGTCCTTGTCCATCTAGAAAATCCCCGAATTCGCCGAATACATCGCCTAGTCCCCGCCGCGGCGGAGAAGGCCCTGCCCGAGCAACTGGCGCCGGCTCATCGGCCCAACGGTCCTGGTTGAGGAACGTCGCCGGATTGAGCCATGCCCGATCCACCGGCTTGCTGGCGACGTAGCGACGGAGGCCCGCCATGATCGCGTCGAGACTGGCCCGCTTCCGAGCTGCGACGAACGAAGTGAGCGCCTTGGGCTTCCCGGTCTTGTTCGGATACTCAGGCCAGAACGTTTGATCGAACTCGCGCGTCAGCGCGTTTCTTTCTTTCTGCTGAGGTTCTATCTCTGGATTAGAGGTTTTATCCTCTACGCGGGTGGCGCGCCCGTGAGTGTCGTCACTGTTACGGTCACGCGACTGTAACGTCGCTGTAACGTTACGCTGTTTATCCCTCGCCCTCCGGGTACGTTCGCGCTGAGCAGCCTTCCGCGCCTCCTCGGCCTCGATCCCATCGGCGAGAATGTCGAGTATGCCGGCCATCTGCTCGGACGAGAGCCCAAGCGATGCGAGCTTCCGCAACGTGGTCGCTGGAATGCTCAATGTGATCGCTCCAGGCTCTTGATCCGTCCCTGCACAATGGCCAGTTGCATCGGGCTTTCGTTCGCCACGGTAACGAGGCTTTCCTCTCGTCGGCGTAGGCGGCGCAGCTCGGCACGAAGCTCGGGATCGCGCGGTTCAATGCCAGGTGACGGCGGCAGCACGTTGGCCATCGGCGGCAATCGGTAGGAGATGAACCAGGCGAGCAGCGCCGGCACGTCGGTCTCATCCAAGCCGACGTTCTTGGCGATTTCCTCCCACGAGAGCACCGGGTCACGCGCAACGGCCATCAGCCGCACATGCGTCCACAGAGCATGGTTGTCGGGGCGCAGAAGATCGCTCATCGCTCTGCTCCCGTCGTTACTGAGGCCAGCCGCGGCGCCAGCCGGGCAGGCTTGACGAAGAACCCGTTGCGCTTCGCCAGCGCCAAAATCTCAACCGCCGTGGTATCGAACTCGAAGGCGATCACATCAGCGGTCGCGCCCTCACGAGCCCGCAACATCATCCGGTCCATCTGCGCCATGTTCCAGCGCAGGTTCAGGTGCGGGTACTTGTCTTGAAGCTGCCGAAAGCTCATGCTGCCCTCACAATGACGGTGCATGGCGCGCCAGTCTCGACGCGCCGCACGTTGACTTCGCGGACGAACCCGTCATGATCGTCCGGCAGCACCTGGTGCGTGACGAGCAAGTCGAGTACGGCCTTGTTCCGGTTATCGAGGTCGAAGCGTCGGGCGTGCGGCGGGCACAACTCGATAGCGACCACGACGGGCCCCCTGAACTTCGGCGGCCGTTGAGCCTGGAGCGTCCATCCCGCTTCCTTCTGCCAAGCCGCGTATTCCTTGGACGTGAAGCGGCCGCCTCTGCCGCCTCGCGCATTGACAAACAGCCCATTGGTCGAAGGCGGCCACGGCAGCGCAATCCTCGCCTCCCCCCTATTGTCCGGTCTCATCGAGTCTGTGGACATGGGTTAGGCTGCTCCGTCGAGAATGGAGAGTTGTTCTGCTGGCTTGGGAGGAGCGATGAACATGTCAGGCTCGCGTAGAGCTGCTTCGATGCGACGACAGGCGATGTCGAAGTAGGTTTGGTCAATCTCAATCCCAGTGAACTCTCGGCCCAACTTTAGGGCAGCGACGCCAGTGGTGCCGGACCCCATAAATGGATCGAGCACACGGTTTCCCGGCGTCTCGTGAATGAGTTCCCGTAGCAGCGAAACGGGCTTCTCTGCTGGGTGGCCGCTCTCGCGCTGTGACGACCACTTGTGCCGCCAAATGTCCGGTAGCCCTCGGTTGGGGAGCGCAAAGTTACCTGTGGCCATTAGAGCCACAAGCTCGTAACTCGGGCGAAGTCCAACGGAGCCACCGGGCCCGATCCATTCTTTGTCCCACACCAGCAGGGACTCGAATTTCATTCCAGCTTCCCAGCAAGCTTTCTGCGCTGGGATGAACGTCTTCCAGTTGAGGAATTGCCAAATGGCCCCGCCAGTAAGCGGCAGCCTGTCCTTGCACTTGCTTATCACCTCCGAAAACCAGAGGGCAGAATTGACCGCATCCGCCCAGAGCTGATGCTTGCCACCACTCGAAGCCGTGCTAAAGTTGTACGGTGGATCGGTAATAACCGCGTCGTGCACTCCAAGCGTCGGGAGCACCTCGAGGCAATCCCCGCAGTACACCTCTACGCCTTCCGCCAACACCTCCTTGCGTACCGTCATCCCCGTCCCCCGCGATACGCATAGGCGAGCTGTGCATCTTTCTCGATGCGAGCGATGGCCTGAGGCTTCCGCACGGGCCCGCGCACCAAGCGTTCGAATGTCGGATTGAGCCGTGTCACCCGCCGCGGGCGTGCTGCGTGCGATACTGGCTCATTGAGCATGAGCTGGAGTTCCATCTGGAGGGATTGGAAGGGGGGCATGCGGCGACGGCCTCCGAACGAATAGCGGTGCGGGCGATGCCGATCAGCAGGTCGCGGAAGGGCTCTGGCGTATGGATGCGCGGGGCGCTGTTCTTGCCGCCGCCCCGGCCGCCGACCTCGCCCAGGCGCTTTGCGCGCTTGAGGCCCATGCGTTCGATGATCGCAGGATCGAGCCGGGCTTCGCTCTCGCCCCAGTCGAGTTCCGGCAGGTCGCAGCCGACCGCGTAAAGAAGCGTCGGCTTGCGGGCGTAGTGACCATACCGCCCCTGCTCGACGCAGCATGTCCAGCCGCCAAAGAGATCGGCCGCGATCCAGCCGCCGGACCGTGGCGGCAGGTTGAGGTTGAAGCGCGGCCAGGCGTGACTGCCCCACGGGTGCTCGAGAACGCCGCCGAAGATGCGGACGGCATGAAGCGCCGCGGCAAAGCAGCCGCCGTCGTCGCCCTTGATCTTCCGTTCGCCGGTGCGCTTGATGTGAAGCGGCTGGCCGGCCCACAGCTTGCCCCACCGCTGGCAGGGCGGATGAGCGACCACCGGCCACGGCCCGGCATAGAGCCGCGCATCCCGCGCCTCGTCCCACGGGTCAACGCCGGGCAAGCCGAAGTACGGCCCACCTGTGGCAACGAACAACGCTGCGATCTGCCCCATGTCCTATCCCCCGCCCTACGCCCTATTGGGTGGCCGTTGATTTCATCGCCTTGCGCGCCTGAATTTTCGCCACCAGTGCGCGAGCTTCAGCTTCCAAATCGTCCAGATCATCGTTGCCCGCCGCCGCGTCCATTTCGATTTCGTGAAGCAGGTTCCCGGCCTGCACCGCGCACATGTCGAGATATGCCGCGCGAATGCGCGCCAGCATCGACCCCTCGACTGTCTTGGCTTTGCCCTTGCGAAGGTGCCACAGGGTCCAGAAAGGCAAGCCGTAGCGCCCTTCCAGCCGCTCCATCGCGTTGTCCAGATCGCCCCAGCCGCGGCTTTCGCGCTGGACCATCTTGCGGACCATATCGGTAGCTGCGTCGACGCTCATCCGGGGAAGCTCATTCCTCGATTTCGGGAACATGGTTCTAGGTGCCTCTCGCTACATGGTTGTTCGTGACCAGGAGACGAGAGGGTCTGGAATTGACGATGAAGCGGATAGACCGATGGCTTGTGACGGCTGGTCTTGATCCGAAAAGCCTGAGGAAGATGCGCGAGGCTGCCCTGCACGGCGCCGACGCGGGAAAGGACGGGCCGACACGGCGGGGAGGAGTCGCGGTCGGCCCTACGCTGTCTGCTGATGCACCAGCCCCCAGCGGTTCGGGAAAGGGAAAGAGCCGGAGCGGTGAGGCCCCGGCTAAGTTTAACAAGGGAGAAACCACCGCAGCCGAGCGTCAATCCGGCTGCGTCCTGCGCGTCCCTTCGGGCGGCAGAGGAAGACGCACGGCTAAGCCGCCACAAGGAACATTCCCCCGTGTTCCGGCCGTGCGTCGTCCTTTGCAGCTCGTGATTGAGGGCGATCATGCGACCTCGCCTTGATGTCTGATGACGCGCCCACCGGCTGTGATCGCGAGGAACGGCGTGACCGAGGAAGCATTGTGGCTCACTCCCTCGGCCACTGGCGCAGCCGCCGTCTCCGGGATTGCACCGGAGCCCCCGTGGTGGGTTGCGGAATTGGTATCGACGGGCGGAGTTTCCCCCGCTGGCGGCGTTGTCGCAGCCGCCGGGTCGAGGCGTTGTCCATGGCCGGACGCCTCGGTGCTGTTATGCCCCACGTCAGATCGTGGTGCCGTCGATTGGTCGGCGGACACCATTTTTCTGGCGTCCGAAATATGGTCGGTCGAGGAAGCGATGACTCCCTCGGCCGGGTCTGCCGCCGTTGTCTCTTGCGAAGCGGGCGGGGTGGGATTGGTGTCCTCATGCGCATGCGTACGCGAGGAGCGGCCGTCGAAGGCTTCGAGGTACAGGTCGAACAGTGCGTCCTTCTCGGCCAGTTCGTCGGCCTTGGTGGCGCGCTTCTCGACGTACAGCACCAGCTTTCCGAGCACGGTCTTGTCGAAGCCGTTGCCCTTGGCCTCCGCGTAGATTTCGCGGATGTCGTCGTTGATGGCGCGGGCTTCCTCGCGCATGCGCATGATGCGCTCGACAAAGGCCCGGATTTGATCCTGGGCCACGCTTTCGCTGCTGACGCTCGGCTTGCGGCTCACCGGTCAAATCCTCCCAAATCGGATGGATGCACCGTTGCCCATCTTGAGGATGCGCGGGTCTTTCGCCTCGATAGGGTCGAGAATTTGCTTCATCCGACGATAGACCAGCCCGCGGTCCTCAAGCGCGTGCAGCTTCGCCAGTTCGTCCCAGTTGGCCACGAGCGCTGCCCAGTAGGCGTTGACCGCCCCCATTTCGGGCAACCGCGGCTTCCACTCGGGGATAAGTTCAAGCAGCCACAGACAGCGGCCAAGATCGCCGCCATCGGACGGATAAGAGCCATCGGACTTCACGCCCATCATCACGGCCCACAGGGCTTTCGAAGACGAGCCAGTATCGCGGCCAGTGATCCATGCGTTTGCGCGTTCAGCGATTGTGCTCACGCCCGCCCCCTATCCGTGAGTGCGATGGATGCGGTGGGGGTCATGCTGCTTCTCGCCGTTTGACGGCCATCTGAACCAAGTCGTCCGACGTGATGACGATGCCGCGCGCCGCCATGAGTTGGACTAGGCGCGGCCAGTGGGTCACGTCCACCGACTTCCGCCGCTTCATGGCCTGCGCGTTCACGTACGGAACACCGAGGGCAATGCTCAGCGCTTTGGGCGTTTCCCAAAGCTCGAGCAGTTCGTCAAAGCTGGTCGGTTTCTTGGTCATTGCGGCCAGCACGATACACGATGCATCGCCGATTGCAATACCTATCGTATCGCCTCACGTGAAATCATGTATCGCATGAAGGAGACACCCGGCGACCGGCTGAAGAAGCTCCGGACCAAGAGGGGCTTCGAAACAGCCAAGGACGCTGCGGAAGCGTTCGGCTGGAACGAAGTCACCTATCGGAGCCACGAAAACGGGACGCGGCCAATCACGTTGGCGGCGGCGCGCAAGTATGCCCTCGCCTACGGCAGCACCGCGGGGCACATCCTTTCCGAGCCCGGCCTGGGCTCTTCACCTGTCGTTAACGCTGTCACACAACTGCAACTTGTCGCGACTGTTTCGGCGGGAACCTTTCGCTACGATGAACCCTTGGAGGACGGGGGAATCAGCGTGCCGGCGGTCCTGCGACCAGATATTCCGGCCAGTGCGCAATATGCTTTAGTCGTTGACGGCCCAAGTGTGAATAAGCGGATACCTGACGGCGCATATGCGATCTGTGCTCGGTTTGACAGCTACCCCGGCGGCGCTCAGCACGGGGATTTAGTCCATGTTGTGCGCGAACGCTCCGGCCTCCACGAGCACACGATCAAGGAGCTGCGCTTCACCCGCGACGGCCAGATGCTCTACCCGGTTTCCACCGATCCCAAGCACCAGGCGGCGATTGCCTTAAGCTCCGGCGAAGATGGCGAAATCGTCAGAATCGCTGGGATCGTCATCGGGATTTTTCAGGCCCTCTGAATTTTTTTGCACTGTCGCGATACTTTTTGTATTGCCAAGTCACGATACAATGCGTATTGTCTCCCCATACGAACACCGCTCACGCATCGAGCGGTCGGAAGATGGAGAGAGCACAATGGAAGTCACCTTCGCTAAGACCCCCACCTACGCTGACCTCGACACCGCGCTCATCGCTATCCCTGCTGGCTCACTCGGCTCGTTCAAAGCGTACTCCTACGGCGTGCTCGATGGCGCCGGCTCCGACGACTACATCCCCCGCCGCTTCGACATCTTCCGCAACGACGACAAGGCGCTCGTGGTGACCCAGGAGTACGCGCCGTCGCGCCTCATCCACCTCCGCCGCACCTAAACGGAAAGTGCCATGCCCAAGTTCTTCTACGTGATCGCGATCAAGGCTGACGGCTCCGAAACCGTTGCCGACAAGGCGACCGACTACGCCGTCGCCGTTCGCAAGGCCACCGCGCTCGGCACCGGCCACTACGCCACGTCCGTCGCCCGCGCATATCCCCCCAAGCACTAGCCCTAAGGAGTTACCAGAATGACCGGCCCCGCCTCCCCCGCACTCAAGGCAGCAATCGCTGCCTACAAGAAGGCCAAGGCGTTCGGCACGACCGAAGCCTTCGCCGTCGCCAACGCCAAACTCATCTACGAGGCCGAGAAGGCCAAGGCTGCCTAAAGGCTTCGCCGCCCTGCGCCCGTTCGCGGACGCAGCACAGTGAAGCCGCTCACGCATCGAGCGTCAGGATGGGGAAGATGGACGAACACAACATTGAAGAACTCAAGCGTCAATTGAAGCTGGCAACCGACCGCCAGCAGCAGGCCGCGCAGGACGTTAGCGACGCCAAACAACGCTTACAGGACGCTAGGAACGCCGCGAGCGGCGTAATGGGCCATGTGCTCGAATATACCAAGATACGCGGCTGGGGCTCCAAAGAAAAGGTCGTCACTAGGCGTCTGATCGTGGACAGAGTGACGGAAGGCTGGGCCCCCGGCGAAGCGAAGCCGCTCATCGCGGAAGGCTACCTCATCATCGCAAGCGGCGCCAAGGGCCAGCTCCGTGGCTCAATCGGCCTCGCGGACGCCAAAGACCTTGGGCTTTTTCAGTCAGCCAAGGTCGAGGCCTAACCCCATGAACGCCATGGACCGCGCCGCTGCTGACCTGATCCGCGCCGTAGAGCGTGCCGCATGGGTCACAATCGATGTTCTGACCGATGGTGAGGGCTGGTGGCTGGCCCGCGCCATGGTGGACGGCGAGGAAACGGCAACCGGCTACACCACGCGCACCATAGAGAACGCATCGGGCGACAGCAAGCTTAGCGCCGTCTGCAAGCTGGCGATGAAGCTGCAACCGCGTTCCACCGCCAATCTCGACGCGCTCATCGAAGCTGCACGGGCACCGCTTGAGGCTCTCAGCAAATCGATACCGGAATATCCAGAATTGGAGATGGTGTGATGAGCCTTCCCTCGCAGCAGTTCTTCGATGCCACGGTGCGCATCGAAGCCGTCATCTACATTCCCGGCGCCATTGCCGATGAGGAAGCGTTGCCCGAGCTTTTCGAGGAGGGTCTGTGTGAGAGCCTTCCCGAGAGAGCCGACGCGCCGCTCTACCAGCAGTGCCCGACACTAGCCCAATTCGCTGGCGGTGACGAGTGGCCAGAGCCGCACGAGGTGGCCCAAGCACTCACGGGCAAGAACGGCTTTCTGATCCAAGCTGCCACGCCAGCGCGCCAGTTCTACGCCGAGGGCAACTCCTGCTCCTACTCATGGGGTCACTACTACACCGCTTGGCTCTACGCCCCGACTGAAGCCGACATCCCGCGCGTTGCCGTCGAATGGGCGGAAGGTCGGGCCGCGAAGGACAAAGCGAAGGTTGCAGCATGACCACCGCACCCAAACCACCCTACCGCGAGCAAGACATCAAGGCTGTGCGTGAAGCCAATCTCCCTCGGTTACTCGGCATAGCCAGTGCCGTCAAAGCA
>Ga0134127_10002439_pt1 | contig 13420 bp, 12 predicted proteins | sample KB31753_FD_96459 | JGI IMG/M metagenome (GOLD analysis project Ga0134127, IMG submission 96459) | Terrestrial soil microbial communities with excess Nitrogen fertilizer from Kellogg Biological Station, Michigan, USA - KB3-175-3 | ecosystem: Environmental > Terrestrial > Soil > Unclassified ...
AGCCGGCCGGGCCCGGCTGGATGTCGCCCCGGAGACGGCCCTCCTCCGATGTCGTGCCGAGGATCGGCACGTCCCGGGTATGCGGGACCGCGGCCGGGATCGCGCCAAGGCTGATCCATTCGACCACCCCGAGCCGTCGACAGAGCTCGACCACGTCGGCCGCGAACGCCTGCCATCGATCGTCCGGCTCCGGGCCGGCGAGGATGAGCAGGTCGCGTTCGCTGAACCTGGCTCGTCGGACGACGAGCTCGGGCCAGGTCAGCTCGGCGAGCTTCCCGTCGATGATCTGTAGGGTCGGCCGACGCGCGCGGTAGTCGAAGAGCGAATCGGGATCGAAGGTCGCGATGTCGACGGCATCGTCGAGCAGTTGCTCGAGTGCGGTCGTGGCGGCGCTGCCGGCATCGACCCAACCGTCGAATGCCGCGACGAAGACGGGCGCGATCAGGTCGCCCGGATCGCCCGGACTGCCGGGGGGTCCAGCCAGCGAGTAGAGGTTCACCATGGCAGTCTACGCGGCCGCTCGATGCCTCCCCTCGGGCCTCTGAAGATGCCAGCGGCCCGTTTCCGGTCGAGCGGTCCGAACGGGGAGACGCCGAGGGTTTAGGTTTCCGAACGAAGCCTGAATCGTATGGTGGTTGTATCGTCTCCGCCGACTTTGGCAGATTCAGCGGCGCTGTAGCCGACCATGTCTTCGAACCATCCGAGGAGGGACACCTTGCTCACGAGGGTCGCGCGGCGTGCCCCAGCAACGGCCGCGCTCGTCATCTCGTCACTCGTTCTGACGGTCCTCGCGCCGACGGTCGGTGCCGCGAACGGTCTCGAGGTCACGACCCCGTACCCGGCCGTCGCAGTCGCACCGGGCAACAAGGTCAGCTTCGACCTGTCGGTCAGTTCCACTCGCTCCGCGGACGTCGCGCTGTCGTTGACCGGCGTGCCGAACGGCTGGACCGCCGGCCTGATCGGAGGCGGCTTCGTCGTCGACGGCCTCGCGGTGTCGCCAGACAAGGCTGGAACGGTCCGCCTCGACGTCACCGTCCCCGCCGACGCGACCAACACCACGGCCAACATCCGGGTCAACGCCCGTGGTGGCGGTGCTGAAGACACGCTCCCGGTCACTGTCCGCGTCAACGCGGAAGCCGCGGGGGCGATCACGCTCACGACGAACACGCCGGAGCTGACCGGAGCCTCCGACAAGTCCTTCAAGTTCGACCTGCAGCTCAAGAACGACACCGCCCAAGACGTGACGGCGTCGGCGAGCGCGAGCGGCCCGACCGGTTGGGACATCACGACGACGCTGACCGGCGCGACCGACGCGGCCTCGACGGTCGTCAAGGCGGGCGCCACCCAGAGCATCAGCGTCACGGCGAAGGCGGCCGAGGGCACTGCTGCGGACACGTATCCGATCAAGGTCACGGCCACCGCCGGCGATCGCACGATCGACACCGACCTGTCCATCGCGATCACCGGGTCGTACGGCATGGACCTGGCGACCCCGAACCAGGTGCTGTCGACCCACGGCTCGGCCGGTTCGCCGACCGTGCAGACGTTCGAGATCACCAACAACGGCACCGCGCCGATCACCGCCGTCAAGCTCGAGGGCACACCGCCGAGCGGCTGGACGGTCACCATCGATCCTGCGGACGGCTTGCAGTCCATCGATCCGCAGCAGGTCGGCCGGATCAACGCCACGATCACACCGTCGGGTGACGCCGTCGCGGGCGACTACGTCATCACGTTCAAGACGACGTCGGCCGAGAACACGACCGGCGACAGTGTCGATATCCGGTTCACGGTCGATACCTCGCCGATCTGGGCGTTCGTCGGCATCGCGCTGATCGCGCTCATCCTCGGTGGCCTGTTCTACGTCTTCCGGACCTACGGCCGGCGATGAGCGCGAGTCCGGGAAGGATCGCGTCGAAGAAGCGACCCGGGCGCCGATCCGATTCGGCTGACCGCACGGCCGCGTCGAGCGGCGGCGCCCCGGTCCTCATCAAGACGCGCGGTCTGACGAAGGAGTACGACGACCTGGTCGCGGTCGACCACCTCGATCTCGACATCCGCGCGGGCGAGATCTTCGGTCTGCTCGGCCAGAACGGTGCCGGCAAGACCACGACGATCCTGATGTTGCTCGGTCTGACCGAGCCGACCGACGGGGCGGCGCGCGTCGTCGGGCTCGATCCCTCGCGAGGACCGCTCGAGGTCAAGCGTCGCGTCGGCTACCTGCCCGATGCCGTCGGCTTCTACGGGGAGATGACCGGCCGGGAGAACCTGCGCTACACCGCGAAGCTCAACCGCATCGAAAAGGATGTCATCGAAGGCACCCTCGACGGCGTCCTCGACCAGGTCGGCCTTACCGACCGGGCCGACGACCGGGTCGACACATATTCGCGCGGCATGATCCAGCGCCTCGGCATCGCCGATGCGCTCGTCAAGGATCCGGACGTCCTCATCCTCGACGAGCCGACGACGGCGATCGATCCCCTCGGCGTGTCAGAGATCCTCGACCTGTTGCGCGGTCTCGTGAGCGAACGTGGCATGGCGATCCTGCTGTCGAGTCACCTGCTCAACCAGGTCCAGTCCGTTTGCGACCGGATCGGCATCTTCTCGGCCGGCCGGCTGATCGGGATGGGGACGATGGCCCAGCTCGCGGAGCGGTTCGGCGAGGGCAAGCAGCTCCTCGAGGTCGGTCTCGACCTGCACGCCGACGAGGAGAAGGCGCGAGCCCGGAGCGTTCTGAGCGGCGTCACAGGCGTGACGTCCATCACGGACGGAGCGAGGCCCGGTGACCCCTGGCACCTCGAGATCGAGCGCGGCGCGGACCCGGCGACGGTCCGCTCGGCTGTCCTGGCGACAGTGGCTGCGGAACATCTGCCGCTGACCTCGATCCGTGCGGTGGTGCCGTCGCTCGAGGACATCTACCGACGCGCAGTCGCCAGACCGGGTGGATCGCGCATCGAGAGCCGTCGGCACACGCCTGGGGAGGTGCCCGCATGACGTCGACGACCACTGCTGTCGATCCGGGCGCCGTCCGCAAGGAGCCGGCCGCCGACCAGGCGACACCCACCACGCGCAAGAGAGGCATCCCGCGAGCGGGCTGGACGATCATCTCCGCCAAGGAATTCAGCGACCACGTCCTATCGTCGCGGTTCCTCGTGCTGGCCATCATCATGGCCATCGCCGCGGCCGTGCCGCTCTACTTCATCAGCGGCCAGATCCGCGAGGCGCCGTCCGGCGCGACCGATTTCCCCGCGCTGTTCATCGCGCTGTTCTGGCTGACGCCGTCGGTCAACGACCAGATCCAGCTGCCATCGGTGGTCGGCTTCCTCGCCATGGTCGGCCCGCTGCTCGGGCTCGCCTTCTCGTTCGACGCGATCAACGGCGAGCGGGCGAACGGCACGTTGCCCCGTCTGCTGTCGCAGCCCATCCATCGCGACGACGTGATCAACGGCAAGTTCGGGGCCGGCCTGGCGGTCATCGCGATGGTGCTCGTCGTGATGATCGGCGGGGTCACGGCATTCGCGCTGATCCGCCTCGGCATCGTGCCGGAAGCGAACGAGTTGCTCCGCGTGTTCCTGTGGATCCTGCTGACGCTCATCTACATCGCGCTGTGGCTGGCGTTCGGGTTGCTCCTGTCCGTCGGGATCCGGCGCGCCGCCACGTCGGCACTCGTAGGGTTCGGGACGTGGTTGCTCCTGACGTTCTTCGGCGGCCTGATCGTGTCGCTCATCAATGGCGTCGTCGCGCCGCTGACGACAGGCTCGGGCGAGGACGTGCTGAAGAACATCGGCCTGCGCGAGACGCTGCAGCGACTGCTGCCCGACACCCTGTATCGGGAGGCGTCGCTGACGCTGCTCAACCCGCAGGTGACCACGGTCTCGACGCCGGCGACGCTCGGCCAGTACGCCCAGGCACAGCAACGGATCCCATCGCTGTTCTCCCTCGACCAGAGCTTCATCCTGATCTGGCCGCAGGTGGTCGCGCTGGTGGGTCTCACCGTCGCGTGCTTCGCGCTGGCCTACGTGCTGTTCATGCGCCAGGAGGTCCGCGCCTAGCGCGGCTAACCCAGCGCCCCGTCGGTCAGCCCGAGCTCCCGTTCCGCGGCCTCGGTCGACCACGCCACGACGTCCCCACGGGTGATGGTCGTCCCGTGGGCGACGACCTGGAGCGCCAGCCCGTCGAGCAGCGAGAGGATCCGCCATGCGGCCCGCGCCGGGTCGGCGCACTGGAATGCATGCGCCGCGACGCCGGACCGGATGGTCCGCTCGAGCAGCGCCTGCCACTCGAGGTTGAGGCGGCGCGACGTCACCTGGACGGCGGGACGGCGCGCTGCCTCCGCCCAGGCGTCGAGCCAGAGCTGGAATGCCCAGTCCTTGTCCGCCGGGGTGTAGGTCCGGAAGAAGATGCGCAGCGCCTCGGTCGCGGTCGGCGCCTCGGCCATCAACCCCGCAGATATCTCGAGGTCCTGCGCCGCGACGACCTCGAACGCAGCCGCGAGTACGTCGTCCATCGAGTCGAAGTAGTGGTGGATCAGCCCCGACGACGTTCCCATCTCGGCGGCCACGTCGCGGACCGTCGTCGAGGCGAGTCCCTTCCGACGGGCGACGTCGACCGTCGCTGTGATGATCGCCTCGCGGCGATCGGCCGGGCTCATGCGCTTCGTCGCCGGAGCAGTCACGCCCGCAGCGTAGGACGATATTGCGCAAACGTCCAATAGCGGCTATGGTCGAGTACCGCCGCCTCGGTGGCGATGTCGAGAGGGGAACGCCGGAGGATACCCATGATCCGGACGACCCCGTTCCACGAGCGGACGAGCGCCCTCAATGAGACGCAGCTCTGGAGCCACTGGTCCGGCCACCTGGCGGCAGACCGCTACCAGATGTCCGACAAGTTCGAGTACTTCGCGGTCCGCAACGCCGCGGGCATCTTCGATACCAGCCCGCTCTTCAAGTACCGCATCACCGGCAAGGATGCCGAGGCGTTCCTGTCCGGCATCCTCGCCCGTGACATCCGTGGCTGTCAGCCGGGCAACGCCCAGTACACCTGCTGGCTCGACGACCGCGGCTTCGTCATCGAGGACGGCGTCATCCTGCGGCCTGGCAAGGACGAGTTCCTGCTCACGTCCGCAGAACCGAACTTGGCCTACTTCGCCGACCGCATCGGCCGGTTCGATGTCCGGATCGAAGACGTCAGCCACGAGATCGGCACACTCGCGTTCCAGGGCCCCCGCAGCCGCGATCTGCTCAAGCGACTCGTCCCACAGATGGAGCAAATCCCGTACTTCGGTGTCGCCAAGGGTGAGATCGGTGGTGCCGGTGTGACCGTCAGCCGGACCGGCTACAGCGGCGACCTTGGCTACGAGATCTGGATCGACACCCCCGACGCGATCCATGTCTGGGACACGCTCTGGGAGTCGGTCGACGGCCACGGCGTGCTCCCGTTCGGCCTCGCGGCGCTCTACATGCTCCGCATCGAGGCAGGGCTGCTGCTCCTCGAAGCGGACTTCGACTCCAGCCGCTACGCCTGGAATGACGCCCACCGCTCGACCCCGATCGAGCTCGGCTGGGCATGGATGTTCAAGGACCTCAAGACCGACGACCGCGCCTTCATCGGCCGCAAGGCCCTCGAGAAGGAGATCGCCGACAAGACGTCGCGGTGGGCGATGCGCGGCCTCGTCGTCGATTGGCAGGACTACGATCGGGTCTACAACGAGGCGGGCCTCATCCCGCCCAAGGACCACGCCCCGGTGGTCGAGGACTGGATGCTCTACGACGACGACTACGAGCGGGTCGGCTACGCGACGAGCTTCATGTACTCACCGATGCTCCAGCGCCACATCGCGATCGCCCGTGTCCGACCCGATCTGGCGGCGCTCGGTACCAAGGTCAACCTCGAATTCACCGTCGACCATCACTACGAGCAGGTGGCCGCGCACGTCGCGCGATTGCCGCTCTACAACCCGGAGCGAAAGACGGCCTGACATGACGATGACCGCGCCCAAGCCGACCAGGAAGAACGCGACCAAAGCCGCCAAGAGGGCAAAGGGCAACGCCACGAACGGGAGCACGAAGGCGACCCGGGCGACCGGTCGTGCCGACCGCACGTACGACGTGATCGTCGTCGGCGGCGGTCACAACGGATTGACCAATGGCGCCTATCTCGCGAAGGCCGGCCTCAAGGTCCTCGTCCTCGAGCGCCGCCATCTCGTGGGTGGTGCCGCGATCACCGAGGAGCTCCGGCCCGGCTTCTGGTTCACGACCTTCTCGTACGCGCTGAGCCTGCTGCGGCCCGAGATCATCCAGGACCTGGAGCTCGTCAAGCACGGGTTCATGCCGCTCCTGATGTCGAACACGTTCGCGCCGGGCCTCGATGGCGAGTACCTGATGTTCACGCAGGACCACGGCCAGAACCAGCAGGAGATCGCGCGGCACTCGAAGCACGACGCCGACGCGTACGACCAGTACAGCCACGACATGGAGATGGTCTGCCAGGCCATCAAGCCGTTGATGGACATGGTCCCGCCGGACATCTTCAGCGACGACCCGGAGGAGATGATCGCGCTGGCGAACCTCGGGTCGCGCTTCAAGAAGATGGACAAGCGCGTCCTCCACAACGCGGTCCGCCTCCTGACGGGCAGCGCTGCCGACTTCCTCGACGACTACTTCGAGTCCGAGCTGCTCAAGGGCTATCTCGCCTCGTCGAGCATCATCGGGACGAAGGTCGGGCCGCGGTCGCAGGGCTCCGGGCTGGTGCTCCTGTATCACTCGATCGGCGAGCACGACGGGGAATTCGGCGCCTGGGCGTTCCACAAGGGTGGCAACGGCGGCTTCACCAAGGTGCTGGCACGCGCGGCCGAGTCGTTCGGGGCGGAGATCCGCCTCGAGGCACCGGTCGACTCGGTCATCACGAAGGACGGGCGAGCGACGGGCGTCGCCCTCGAGGACGGGACGGAGTTCTACGCCGACACGGTCGTGAGCGCACTCGACCCCCGGCGCACATTCCTCGAGCTCGTCAACCCGCGCGAGCTGCCCGACGATCTCGTCGAGAACATCCAGCGGTTCCGCTTCCAGGGCACGAGCTCCAAGGTCAACTTCGCGCTCGACGGCCTGCCGACGTTCGGCGATCTCGACGGCAGCCAGTTCCGCGGCTTCACCAACATCGGTCCGTCGATGGACTACCTCGAGCGCGCGTTCGACGACGCGAAGTACGGCTGGTATTCACAGAACCCCTACATCGACTGTGCGATCCAGTCGACCATCGACGCGGACATGGCGCCTCCGGGCAAACACGTCCTGTCCTGCTTCATCCAGTACACGCCGTACAAGCTGCGTGAGAGCGACTGGGACTCCGAAAAGGAGAACCTCGGTGACACCGTCCAGCGCACGCTCGAGCGGTTCTTCCCAGGCTTCGGCGACCTCGTGCTGCAGCGCGAGGTGCGTACGCCTCTCGACATCGAGCGCACGGTCGGTCTCTCCGAGGGCAACATCTTCGCGGGCGAGTTCTTCGCGCCGCAGATGTTCTTCTTCCGACCAGCGCCGGGCTGGTCGCAGTACCGCACCCCCATCGACGGCTACTACCAGTGCGGGTCGGGGACGCATCCCGGCGGCTGCGTGATGGGCGCGCCCGGCAAGCTGGCAGCAGGCCAGATCCTCAAGGACCGGACGAAGACCGGCGCCAGCGGCAAGACCAGGGTCGCGGCCCGCGTCTAGCACCGTCGTCGCTCGCTCTCACGCACCCGGCGAATCACGAAAACGGCGGCTTGCGCCGCCGTTTTCGGCCCCCCAAAACCCCGGTTGGCGTTAGCTCTTGATCGGCTCGCCGTCGTCGCCGACGACGTACCACTTGGAGTTGAGGCCCTGGCCGTTCGTCTGGCCTGCGGCCGAATCCTTGGCGAAGTAGTACAGCGGGTACTCGCCGTACACGACCTGCTTGGTGCCGTCGGCGCGGTCGACAAGCTTGATCTTCGACGCGTCGAGGCCGTCACCAACGGTCACGTCCGAGGCGGCGGTTGCGGTCAGTGCCGGCCAGTTCGCAGCACACGCGTCGTTGCACGTCGGAGCTGGCTGGTCCTCGTCAGGGGTGAACATATAGAGGGTCTTGCCCGTGCCGTCGGTGAGGAACTTGCCGAGCGCGCCGGTCGCGAGCTTCAGCTCGACAGCGCCGGCCATTGCCGACGCCGACGCCGACTCGGACGGAGCGGCCTCGGACGCTGACGCAGACGGGGCGGCTTCGGAGGCCGAAGCCGAGGGGGCTGCGACGGATGGGGCGGTCGTGGCGCCGCCGCCGCCGCTCGAACAGGCCGCCACGATCGCGGCAGTGGCGAAGAGGGCGGCCAGAAGCTTGCTGGCTCGAGTGTCGTGGGTCATCGCGTTGTCTCCGTAGCGGGCCGGGGTCCAGCGGCAGATACGTCAGGGACCACCGGGTCGGTTTCGTCGACCGTCGTCGCGCTACCCTCAGGACGTGGCTGTCACCGGGAGGACTCGACCGCGCGTCGCGCCGCCGCCGCCCGCGCCGACTGGCATCCTGTTCTTCATCCATGGGGCGAACGAGACGTCCGAGGGCCTGGCACGGAACGTGGCCCGGATCGAGGATCAGGTCCGCGCGCGGGGGTGGGACGTCCGCGTCGTCGCGCCCGAATGGCGGCGCCGATCCGGGCTCCGCCTGGGGAACTGGCGCAAGGCGCTCTATCGCGGCGCGAAGCCGGCCACGATCTCCCTCGCGAACGTGCCACGCGGCATCGGTCGCGCTGCGATCCTCCGACTCGTCACGACCTACTTCGAAGGTCGACGCGAGATGCTCATCGACACCGTCGGCGCCCAGATGCTCGCGGACGTGATCGGGTATCACGAGCACCGCGACTCGATCCAGGACGTGCTGCGGAGCGAGCTCGCGAAAGCGGGCCGTGTCGCCCGCGGCAAGCCGGTCCTGCCCGTCGCGCTGAGCCTCGGTGGCATCGCGCTCGTCGACCTGGTGGCGTCGTGGGAGGACGCGCCGGTCGAGGCGTGCGTCACGGTCGGGTCGCAGGCACCGCTGCTGTACACGTTCGACGCGATCCCGTCGTTGCCGTACGACGAGGCCGACCCGCCGCGGCTCCCCGTCCCGTGGCTCAACGTCTACGACAGTCGCGACTTCCTGTCGTTCGTGGCCGAACCGCTGTTCCGGCGGTCCGACGGCCTGGCCAGCGTCGTCGATCTGCGGGTGCAGTCGGGGAGGGACTTCCCGCGGTCCCACTCGGCGTACTGGGAGTTGCCGGCCGTCTGGGACGGGATCGCGACGGCGTTCTCGTGGAAGCGGACCGATCGGCTGACAGTGCGAGAGGCCAGGGAGCTCGGCTTCGAGGCGCGCAAGGCTCCGGCACCCCGACCGTAGCGCACTGCGCCTCAGGCCCCGGAGGCATGTCGCCCGGTAGAACAGATGTTCTATACTTGTGGACCATGCGGCCGACCTACCGCGATGAACCCTGCCGCACCGCCCTCAATCGCGTGAGGGGCATGGGCTTCAAGTGGTCGCTGAACCCGTACATGGGCTGCGTCCACCAGTGCACCTTCTGCTTCGTCCGGGCCTTCGAGAAGATGGCCGATCGGCCGTTCGATGCGCGCTATGGCACATCGATCCGCGTCAAGACCAACGTCGTCGAGGTGCTCCGAAGGGAGCTCGCACGGAAGTCCTGGAAGCGTGAGCAGGTGGTGGTCGGCACGGCGACGGATCCGTACCAGCCGGCGGAGGGTCGTTTCCGCCTGACGCGCGGCTCGATCCAGGCCATCGCCGACGCCGAGACGCCCCTCGGGCTCATCACCCGTGGCCCGATGATCGTTCGCGACATCGACGTGCTGGCGCACGCCTCTGCCAGGGCCAAGGTCGGCGTCACCTTCTCGATCCCGACGCTCGATGGCGAGATCTGGCGCAAGACCGAGCCCGGCACGGCCCCGCCGCGCCAGCGGCTTCGTGCCATCCGCACGCTGATCGACGCCGGCATCGACGCGACCGTCGGGATGGCGCCCATCCTGCCCGGTCTGTCCGACGACCCGGCCAAGATGGCCGAGGTGGTCAGAGCCGCCCGTGACGCCGGCGCGACCGCGATCTGGACGAACGTGCTGTACCTGCGCCCCGGCACGCGGGAGCACTTCCTCGAGAACCTGGCACGCGACTGGCCCGAGCTGCTTCCGGCCTACGAGCAGCTCTACGACGGGCGGGCGTATGTCGCGAAGGATGTCCTCGACCCGGTCAAGCGCCAGGTGCGCGAGTTGGCCCAGCGCCACGGCATCGCCGACCGGCGCCGGCCCCGGGCGAACGCCGTCCCCGCGCCGCTCACCCCGCCAGGTGCCGAGCAGCTCTCGCTGGCGTCGGCGCTCCGCTAGCTCGAGGCGTCGCCCGAGGATGTGTCGCTGGAGGACGCCGGCCACGTCGGTGGCCGTGGCGCCGATCGCGGGAGTGCGTCCCAGTCGGCTCGGACCGGCGAGAAGATGTCGACGACCGTCGCGCCGTCCGGCCCGGCCACCGCGTCGTGTGGCAGATCCGAGGTGATCCGCCACGTCCCGCCCGGCCCGAGCTCGCGCCGCTCGCCGTCGATCGTGAAGGTGATCGAGCCCCTGATGCACAGCCCGAGCTGCTCATGCTCGTGACGGTGCTCCGGCACGACCGCGTTCGGTTCCAGCTCCACGACGGCGAGGCTGGCATTTCGCCCGACGATCACCCGCGCCTGGACGGTCTCGCCCCAGACATCGAGCGCCGGCACGTCGGTGATGTCGCGAAGGTTCGAGTCACTGGTCATCCCGACAGCCTAGATCGGCGACCTCGCCGCCGGGCGACGAGTCGGCCGCTACGCTTCGCCACGTGAGGATCTCCATCGACACGGCTCGCCGGTTCATCCTGGGTCGCCAGGGCCTGTGGCCGGGCCGTCGCTGGCAAGGGCTTCGCGGCACCGAGCACGCGATGCGGGCGATGGAGCACCTCCAACTCGACCCGCTCGGCATCATGGCGCGGGCCCAGGACCTGATGCTCCACAGCCGCGTCATCGACTACGCGGTCGACGACTGGGCCCGCTTGACCTATGGCAAGCGCAAGTTCTTCGACTGGGGTGGCTGGCTCGCCGTCCGCCCGATGGACGAGCTCCCGTACTGGCGCAACCTCATGCGACGCGAACGGGAGATGGGGCACTGGCTCGACGTCGAGCACGAACACCACGCGACCATCGTCGAGATGCGCCACGTGCTCCGCGAGCGCGGCACGGTCGCCAACCGCGACTTCGAGATGGCGACCCGGAAGCGGACCGACTCGTACCGCGGTCGCAAGGACAGCGCGGTCGCGCTCTATTACCTCTGGCGCACGGGCGAGGCGATGGTGCACCACCGGGAGCGGTTCGAGCGGGTCTATGCGCCCACCGAGGCGATCGCGCCCCCGGACCTGCTCGAGGCCGCCGGCGACGCCGAGACCGACGCGTTCATGCGCCGCAAACACGTCGCGTTCGAGGGCATCTCGCCCTTGACCGGCTCGTACACGATCGCCGACCCGAGCGGTCGCGACATCACTGCGGCGTGGCGGAAGCGCGCCGTCGAGGACGGCACCTTGCTCGAGCTGGAGGTCGAGGGCTGGCGCGGCCCGCGCTGGGCGCTGGCTGAGGACGCCACCGACATCGAGACCGTCGCTCGCGGGCGGGTTCCGCGGACCTGGCGTCCGAAGGGGAGCACCACGATCGACGAGGCGACCTTCCTCGCGCCGCTCGACCCCGTCAGCGCCCGCAAACGCGCCAAGCCGCTCTTCGACTTCGACTACATCTGGGAGGTCTATACGCCCGCGCCGAAGCGCAAGTTCGGCTACTACGCGCTGCCGGTCCTGTGGGGCGATCGACTCGTGGCCCGGTTCGATGGGCGGCTGGATCGAGCGTCGGCGACCTTCTCGATCCTGGGGCTCTGGCTCGAGGACGATGCCCTTGCCGCGGACGACGCCTTCGTCGAGGCGTTCGCCTGCGGCGTGGAACGCATGCAGCGCTTCCTCGGGGCGGAGCGGGTCGAGGCCACGGGTGTGCTGCAGCGCGGCATCCGCCGCCGGGTGACGACACCGACGATCTGATCCGCCGAATCGGGAACCTTCTGCGACGCCGCTGACCCATGGCTCGGTGAAGGCACCAAGATGTGCCTCACCCGGGAGGGGCGATGGATCGAGACCTGGTCCGACTGGCGATCGCCGGCGACCGCGAGGCCTTCGACGCGTTGGCGTCGGCCTCGATCGGCCGGTTGTATGCCGTGGCGGCCCTCATCCTGCGCGACCCGGATCGAGCCGCCGACGCGACTCAGGATGCGCTGGTCAGCGCCTGGCGCGACCTGTCGGCGATCCGCGATCCCGACCGGTTCGAAGCATGGCTACATCGGGTCCTCGTCCGGTGCTGCTACCGCGAGGCGGGCCGAGAACGTCGACGACGGCTGGTCGAGATCCACGCCGTCGTCGATGAGCGGAGCGCCCCCGACGTCATCCCCAGCCTGGTGGACCGCGACCAGCTGGACCGGGCATTCCAGCGACTCGACGTGGAGGAGCGGACCGTCATCGTGCTGCACCACATCGAGGGCTTCCTCCTGACCGAGATCGCCGACGTGCTCGGCATCCCGCTGGGCACCGTCAAATCCCGGCTGCACCGGGGCAAGCGGACGATGCGTGCCGCGCTCGACGCCGATGCCCGGGTCGTGTCCATCGAGCGGGGGCGCACGGCATGAGCACCCGAAGCGAATTCGATCGCAGCCTCGAGACCTGGCTGGGGGACGTCCGTCCGACGTCGCCGCCGCCGTGGTTGCTCGAGCAGACCCTGTCGCAGGTGGCCGACACGCCACGTCGACGCCAGTGGCTCATCGCCGACCGCTGGACGTGGAATGCCAACGCCCGACGAGCCGTCGCAGGGGGCCGCTTCGTGCTTGTCGCGGGCAGCCTGCTGCTCCTGGTCCTTGCGATCGTGGCGGCGGTGATCCTCGTCGGCTCGCCGCGACCCGCACCGCCGTTCGGTCTCACCAAACCAGGCTTCATCACGATGGACTCGTCGGAGGGCATCGTCGTCGCCCGCATCGACGGGGCGCAACGCCACGTCCTCGTGCGGAAGGACGGCGAGTCGATCAGTCCGATCTGGTCGCGCGATGGCTTGCACCTCGCGTTCTGGCAGCGCGACACGCCGGGGCCCTGGTCGCTGACCGTGGTCGAACAGGACGGCGGTGGCCGGCGGGTCCTGGCGGAGGGCATCACGCTTCGCGAGCGCGAGGAGTCGCTCAACCAGCCGAGCAGCATCAGCTGGTCGCCCGATGGCGAGCGGATGGCCTATGCGGCCGACACCCCCAGCGGTTCGGCGATCTTCGTCGCCGACCTCGCCGGCGGGGCCACCCCGATCACGGACCCCAGCCTCAAGGGCGTCGACCCGGCATGGTCGCCCGACGGCTCGACGATC
>Ga0134127_10002440_pt1 | contig 13416 bp, 11 predicted proteins | sample KB31753_FD_96459 | JGI IMG/M metagenome (GOLD analysis project Ga0134127, IMG submission 96459) | Terrestrial soil microbial communities with excess Nitrogen fertilizer from Kellogg Biological Station, Michigan, USA - KB3-175-3 | ecosystem: Environmental > Terrestrial > Soil > Unclassified ...
AACACTGACGAGCTGCTCGCCCACCTCCGAGCTTCCAAGACTGATATCGGACGATTCGTCGCGGCCATGTTGCGGGAACACCTACCCCAGCTGGTCGTGCCCGCCAACGCGGTTCGAGCGTGGCAGGAGCGCGAGCCACAGACTTGGGCGTTGCTCTGCGACTGGTTGAGCGAGCAGGGTAAGAGCGTCCGCGTAGTCGAAAGCGCTTCTCCTTGCCAAGGCCTCACCCAGCGTGGGGTCCTTGATGCCCAGATGCGCGTGCACGAGCGGCTGGGCATCATGGTCACTGAGCTTGGAATGGTGCTCGACCCCGGCTCGCCACTTTGGTTTGACGGGCGGCTCGAGCTCCCGAAGCCCGGCGAGCCGTGGAAGATGAAGCTCTCCTCCGGCGGGGCCACCTCGTCGGTGGAGTTCACTCCGGCCGAGGTCGATGCGTTCCTCGGGGAGCAGCCGCCGGAGGTCGTTCTGGCCAGGTTACGGCGAGCCGTGGATGCTCTCCGTCCGCCCAGGCCCCAGGAGCGCGGGCTGGCCTAGTCTTGCTTCCCGTTCGTTGATCGCCTATAGTCGCCGCAGCACGCCCTCTGAGGAGAAGCAGGTGGGCTACTCGGAGGGTGGACTGTGCGGACTCTTCTGCGGTTGCCTCGCACCGCCGTATTATTCGTCGGCGTTTCCGCCCTCGTGGTCGCCCCCGTCCTGGCCGAGGAGGCATTCCTGCGGCCACTGACGGGGCGAGCATGGGCAACCGAATTCAATCTCGACCTGGCGGTGATCCTGCTGGCCGTGGCGGTCCTCCTGATCGTGGCCATTGTGGTTCTCGCGCTGGCGATACGGAGGCGGGGCCGGCTGCGTGAGACGGAGCGCGCTACCTCCGCGCGCCTTGATGAGTTCGCCCTCGCCCATCTGGTGGAAGACAGTCGACGATTCTTGAATCTTTGGCAGGAAAGGGTCGAACGCCTCAGTGAGCTCCAGAGTCATCTCGCCACGATGACTCAAGAGATCGATCAACTCCGAGCTCAGGTCACCCAGCTTGATGAGCTGCGTGACGACAATCTCCGCCTTGGCCAAGAGGTCGAGGAGCTGCGATCGGTGCTCGCTCGCATCAGCGAGCTCCTGCAGCGGGCCAGTGCGGGACCACCAGGGGCCGGTGGAGGGGCAGCTCCCGCCGCGGTGTGACCCCGGGGCCGGCGCAGCAATGCCGGAACACGGCATCGTACGCCGGCCCCACGGACCGTGCTGCCTGCTCTAGGCTCTGGCGTTGACCGCCGTCTCTCCGGTATACGCGATGTCTTGGGCGCCCTCGCGCTTGAAGATCTCCTTTGCCTTTTCCACTTCCTTGCTGTCTTCCGTGTGGACGGAAATCAGAATGTTGCCCTTGAGGATCTTGCCTTCGTAGCGCTTGGCCTCGTACTCGGGAATCCCCAGACCAACGAGGGCGCCGGTGAGACCACCGGCCGCCGCGCCGACCGCGGCCCCCGCCAAGGCGGCCATGATGGGTCCGGCGGCGATGAACGGGCCCACTCCGGGAATCGCCAGCGCGCCAATCCCGACCAGCCAACCCAACCCACCGCCGAGGAGGCCGCCGGTTCCCGCGCCGGCCGCGGCGCCTTCCGGCGCCTTGGTGTGCTGCTCATGAGCGAAGTCTCGTGAGCCTTCCTTATCCGGAAACAGCACGGAGATGTCATCTCCCGAGAACCCGGCCGCCTTGAGCTGCATTGCAATCTGCTCGGCCTGACCGACGCTTGTCGCGATGCCAAACACTGCTTTGTTGGCCACGATGATCTCCTTATGAATGTGGCGAGCCTAACGGCTCGCGATCTCGAGCTGGTTGTCGACGTTCTTCACTCCGGCCACCTGTTTTGCTTTCGCGGCAATCGTGTCCTTTTCTTCTGGGCTCTTCACGGGCCCGCGCAGGGTCACGACTCCGTTCTTGGTGATGATCTTGACGTTGTGGGCGTTCGTGGACAGCGCCTTGTCCGCCACCACCGCCTTGCGTACCTCCTGGGTGATTGCCAGGTCCGACTTGGAATTGGATTGATCCCCGGGAGTCCGTGCGTTGTCCTGTCGGTCGCGAACGTTCTTGCCGGAATTGTCCGCCGGGTAGTCTGCCGCGCGACTCGTCGGCACCCAAGCGGCCACTGATAGCGCGACCACCAGTGCTGCCGCAACCTTCTTCATGTGCGTGTCCTCTCTTTCTTGCGATCTGTCGGAGCAAGTCTTCTCGGAGAGCCAACGCATGTGCCGTGCCACGCGATATTCAGTCAAGGTTGCCCGCTGATCGGCTCGTTTCGCCAACGGAAAGACCCGGCGAAATCCGGAGTCGTGTTAATTACCGGGAAACTCTGACCGGCCCGGCAAATTGTCGTGATCCAACCTGGACGTCCGATGCTTGGCACGCGCGATGCTGTTTTCAAGGAGTCCCCGCGAGAGGAGAGAACTGATGCCGACGCCAGCCAGCATCCGAAACCATCCCATCCACCCGATGCTGGTCGGCATCCCGATCGGCCTCTGGGTATTCGCGGTCGTTGCGGACGCTGTGCACATGGGCGGGGGCGGCCCCGCCTGGAAGGAAGTAGCGCGGTACTGCATCGGAGGGGGAATCGTGGGCGCCCTCGTGGCCGCCGTCCCGGGACTGGTTGATCTCACCTCGATCTCCGCAGGGACGGCTCGGAAGGTCGCGCTCACGCATATGACGGTCAACTTGATCGCCGTCGCGTTGTTCGGGCTGAGCCTCTGGCTGCGGACGACGGATTCACTCGGAGAATGGCCGGTGGCGGTCTCCGGCGTCGGGCTTCTACTCCTGGGCCTCGGTGGCTGGCTGGGTGGGGAGCTGGTCTTCGTCCACGGCATGGGCGTAGCGGCGGCCGAGGGTAAGGGGGGCGGACGGAACCGGCGAGCCGGATAGGAGAAGAGACTGCTGAGTGATCCTTACCGACGGGGCAGATCGGGCGCAGCGACGATTCCGTAGAAGCCCCGGCTGCTGTCGTGGCACAACGATTGCTCTGGACCCAAAGAGAAGGGCTGGATCGGCCCTCGGCACGAGGCCGAGGAAGCGAATCGGCGATGGAGCGAAGTGATCGTACAAGCGATCTGATTTTCCGCGCCCTGTGCCTGCGTGCTCGGGCAACGACGAACGTGTCGCCGGCAATGACTCGAAAAGAGCTCGAGCAGGCGACCGGCCTCAGGGCGGAAGCCCTGGTAGAGGCATTGCGAAAGCTTGTCGCCCCGACCAACGAGGATCTGCCCATCCATTTCGTGAATGACGACCCAGACCAGATCACCATCGGCCCCGCCTGGTCAAGTCGGTGCGAAGACATGGATCGCGCTTGAGGAGAGCATCATGACGGTGACCGCGGCCGATGTCCTGATCGAAACTCTCCAGCATTGGGGAGTGGAAGTCGTCTTCGGGCTACCCGGCGATGGGATCAACGGCATCATGGAGGCTCTCCGCGCCCGGCAGGACCGCATCCGGTTCGTGCAGGCGCGCCACGAGGAAGCGGCGGCCTTCATGGCCTGCGGCTATGCGAAGTTTACCGGCCGGCTCGGCGTCTGCCTGGCTACCTCGGGGCCGGGCGGGATCCATTTGCTCAACGGGCTCTACGACGCCGCGCTCGATGGTCAGCCGGTGCTGGCCATCACCGGGATGACCTATCACGATCTGATTGGTACACGTACCCAGCAAGACGTGGCCCTCGATCGGCTGTTCGTGGACGTGGCGAAGTTCAACGAGCGCATCATGGGGCCGGCCCACGTCGAAAACGTCACCGATCTAGCGTGCCGAACCGCGCTGGCCTATCGTGGCGTCGCCCACCTCACCTTCCCGGTGGATATGCAGGAAATGAAGGCGCACGCTCCTCGGTCGTCCCGCAACGTGGATCATCACGTCTCCGGGATTCTCGGCCGGAGCGCGGGTCTGCCGGCCGATGAGCAGCTCCGCCGCGCCGCCGACGTACTCAATGCGGGCGGCAAGGTTGCTATCCTGGCCGGCCGCGGTGCACTCGGCGCGGGCGACGAGCTGGAAGCCGTCGCCGACCGGCTCGGCGCACCCATCGTGAAGGCGCTGCTCGGCAAGGCGGCGGTGCCGGACGACAGCCCGTATACCACCGGCGGCATCGGTCTGCTCGGCACGCGGCCGTCCCAGGAGGCGATGGAGGAGTGTGACACCCTGCTGCTGGTCGGCACCTCGTTCCCCTATATCGAATTCCTGCCCAAGCCCGGGCAGGCGCGGGCTGTCCAGATCGAGCTCGACCCCGTGCGCCTCGGTCTTCGATACCCGGTCGAGGTCGGCCTGGTGGGCGATAGCCGCGCCACGCTCGGGGCCCTGCTGCCGCTCCTGCGGCTCCACGTCGACCGGCGCTTTCTCGAGAAGGCCCAGGAGCGCATGGCGGGCTGGCGCCAGCTGATGGATGGGCGTGCGAGCCGATCAGATACGCCGATGAAGCCCCAGCTTCTGGCCCGCGAGCTGGGATTGCGCCTGGCCAGTGACGCCATCATCAGTTGCGACAGCGGGACCGTAACCACGTGGTGGGCTCGCCACATTCCCGCCCGACGCGGGCAGATGCACTCGGTATCGGGCAACCTGGCCAGCATGGGCTGTGGGCTTCCCTATGCGATCGCGGCCCAGATCGCCTACCCGGAGCGGCAGGTCGTGGCCTTCGTGGGCGATGGCGGCTTCTCGATGCTGATGGCCGACTTCGCCACCTGTGTCAAGTATGGGCTGCCCGTGAAGGTGGTGGTGGTGAAGAACAGCACGCTGGGCCAGATAAAGTGGGAGCAGATGGTATTCCTGGGCAATCCGGAATATGGCTGCGACCTGCACCCGATCGACTTCGCCCGTTTCGCGGAGGCCTGCGGCGGCACTGGCATTACCATCGAAGACCCCGCCCAGTGTGGCGCCGCTCTTGACGCCGCCCTCGCCGCACCCGGGCCGGTCATCGTGCAGGGGGTCGTGGATCCCTTCGAGCCGCCGATGCCAGCCAAGGTCACGCTCAAGCAGCTGGCGCACTTCGCGGAGTCGCTGATCCGTGGCGAGCCCAACCGCGACAAGATCGCGTTGACCGTGCTGGCGGACAAGGTGCGCGAGTTGATCTAGAAACGATACTTCGTCAACCGATTCACACGGAGAATGCACGATGGCCAGGAAAACGTCTGGACGGCGGAAATACAGCCCGGGAGCGAGCAAGGACGTCAAGAGCGCAATGCGCCGCCGGAAGCGTGGCACCTTGAGAAGCGGGAAAGGCGGCAAGGGCGGCAAGGTCAAGAGTCGCAAACAGGCGATCGCAATCGGACTATCGGAAGCCCGCAAGAAGGGCAAGAAGGTCCCGCGTAAGCGTCGTGGTCGCGGGTAACCAGATGGCCAACGTAACCTGCCCGCTCACCTTCGAGGACCGGGAGGCTCTCCTGGCCCATGAGGCGCTGCCTACCGCGCTCCGCACGATCCTTGAAGACCCGGCTTGTACCGTTGCGCTCGCACATGGCTACGAGCTGGACTGGCCTGAGGCCGAAGCCCGGTCGCTGCTAGAGCACGCGGAGAGCCATGACCTGGCCGTGGCGAAGGCGCTTCGGCACGAGTTGGCCGGGTTCGAGAAGAAGAGGCGGGAGGGCGGTAGGTGAGTCGCCGGGTGATTCGGGGCTACCGCGGGCGGGCGGAGGCCAGCGCGACCTGCACCTTGCGGTGCAGCTCGGGCGGCGGGACCGGCTTGAAGAGGAGCGCGGTGATGCCGAGGCGGCGGCAGCGCGCCTGATCTTCCTCCTGCAGGCCCCAGCCGGTGATGAAGATCACCGGGACGTTCGGGTCGCGGGCGCGGAGCGCCTCGGCCACGTCCCAGCCGCTCATCTCCGGCATTCCCACGTTGGTGATCACGAGGTCGAAGCCGGTGGGGACGAAGACCCGGAGGGCCTCGGGACCGCTCGGGACGGGCAGCACGTGGTGGCCCGCGTCCTTGAGCATCTCGCCCAGGATCGAGAGCACCTGCGGATCGTTGTCCACGAGCAGGATGCGCCCCTTCCGCTCGGTCCCCGGCTCGCCGCCCTGGGTGGCCTCGCCGCTCGGGTTCATGCCAATGGGCAGGGTGATCGTGAAGGTGGTGCCCTCGCCCGGACGGCTGTCCACCTTCAGGTCGCCGCCGTGGCGCTCCACGATGGAGTGGGAGACCGAGAGGCCGAGGCCGGTGCCCTCCTCGCCCTTCGTGGTGAAGAAGGGATCGAACACCTTCTTGCGGACGTCGTCCGACATGCCCATGCCGGTGTCGGCCACCGTGATCAGCGCGTGACGATGATCCCCCAGGCGCGTGCGGATGCGCAGGGTCCCGCCCTTGGGCATGGCGTCGATCGCGTTCAGCACGAGGTTGGTGATGACCTCGTTCAGCTCGGCGGGACGGCCCATGACCACCGGAACCGGGCCCAGCTCCAGCTCGAGCTGCAGCGGCACGCCGCCCTTGACCTTCTTCTCCTCCCAGCGCGGCCGCGTGATGGCCAGCGAGTCGCGGACGACCTGGTTGAGATCCATCGTGACGAAGGGCTCGTCGGGCCGGAGCCGCGCAAACTTCTGGATGCGGCGCACGGTCTCGGCCCCGCCGTTGGCCGCCTTCTCGATGACGTCGAGCCCGCGACGGACCACGTCGGCGTTGCCCGGGCTCCGGGCCATCAGCTGGGCGTAGCCCAGGATGGCCTGGAGCAGGTTGTTGAAGTCGTGCGCGATGCCGCCCGCCATCTGGCCGAGCGCGGTGAGCCGCTCGGACTGGTGCATCTGCGCCTCGATCTCGCGCTGGGTGGTCATGTCGCGCACGATGGCGAGCATGCCCGCGGGGCCGCCGTCGCGCCCGGGCAGGTACGAGAGGGTGACGGCCAGATTCAGTGGCCGCCCGTCCGTCCGCTTGGTGGCGCCGTCGAAGACCCGTACCGGGTTCTCCCCGGAGAGGGCAGCCCGCGCGATCCGGTACGGCTCGGCGGGGACCAGATTCGCGAAGGGCTGGCCCACCACTTGCTCGGCGGCCTGGCCGAAGATCCGCTCGGCGGCGGGATTCCAGCCGCGGACGTTACCGTCGCCGTCCACCGGGACGATCGCGTCGCCCGCGGAGGAGATGAGCTGCTCCAGGTACTGCTTGGTCTCGGCCACCTCGCCGTACAGGCGCGAGTTGAGGATGGCGACGGCCAGGTAGTCCGACAGCATCTCGAGCAGCTCGCGCTCTCGGGGGTCGATCGGACGGGTGCCGGCGCGGTTGGCCACCGTGAGATAGCCGAGGACCTTGCCGTCTTCGCGTATCGGACAGACCACGCGCGTCTCCCCGGACTGGCCGTCGGGCGGCGTCGCTCCCAGGCGCACCGTGGCTTCCTCGTAGCCCAGCGCGTCCTTGAGCTGCGCGGTGATCGCGGCGGTGAGCTGGCGGAAGTCGAGCTGGCCGAGCAGGCTGCGCGAGATCTCACGCAGGATCGACAGCTGGGTGACCCGCAGGGACTGGTCGCCCTGCTCGCCCCGCGTCGCCAGCTCTTGACTGCGGGTCCTGGCGGCCTGCGCGCGCATCTCGTTGACGAGCGCGGCGAGCTGGTTGCGCGTGCCCAGCTCGGTCTGCCGGCGGGCGAGGGCCCGGCGCGCGGTCTCCTCGAGATCCTGCCGGCTGAAGGGCTTGATCAGGTACTCGAAAGCGCCGTGGGTCAGCGCGTTCTTCACGGTCTCCAGCGAGGCGTAGGCCGTGATCATCACGACCTCGATGCTGGGATCCGCGCCCTTGATCCGGCGCAGCAGCTCGATGCCGTCCATCTGCGGCATCTTGATGTCCATGAAGATGAGGTCGGGGCGGAACGTGCCGAGGGTCTTGAGCGCGGCCTCGCCGCTGTCCGCGGTCGCGATCTCGTAGCGCGGCTTCAGGATCATGCGCAGCGACTCGCGCGGACCCATCTCGTCGTCCACCACCAGCACCTTCGGACGCTCGTTCATGGCTGCCCCGCGGCCGGCAGCGAGGCGCTGAAGCTCACCTCGCCGCGGCCCTGTTTGGCTTCGAGTCGCCCGCCCTGGCTCTCGAGGATCCGCTGGCTGACGCTCGGGCCCACGTCGATGAGATTCTCCTGGACGACCTGGATCGGATCGAAGATCGCCTGTAGCTCCTCGACCCGGACCTCGGTGGTACGGGAGGCCACCGTGAGGCGCACGCGCTCCTCGTTCACCAGGTGGGAGATGGTCACCGAGATCTTGGCCTCGGACCCGGGCGTCTTGCGCAGGAGGTACCAGACCAGGTAGGACATGGCTTTCTTGAACATCGCGTGATCACCGCGCACGAGGAAGGACGCGCCCTCGTGGGAGAGGGTCGCGGTGACGTGCTTCTGGGTGGACTCGTCGGTGAAGGTGAGGAGCCGGGCCGTTCCGTCGCCGTCGGGCAGGGCCTGCGCGCCCAGCTCGGCCAGCCCCTCCTCCGCCACCTGACGCAGGTCCAGCGTCTCGCGCTTGTAGTCGCCGTCGTTCACCAGCGCGGCGAGCTTGTCGAAGATCTGCACGAGGCGCCGCACATCACGGCCCACCACCGAGGAGAACTGGTTGCGGAAGGTCGCGTCGTCGTAGCGCTCGCCGATCAGCTCCATGAACGCATTGATCGACACGAGCGGATTCTTGATCTCGTCCGCGATCCGGGCCACCACCTGGGTGAGGAGCTGGAGCTGCTCGGCGCCGCGCCGCTCCTGGGCGAGCTGGCGCTGGGCGGTCAAGTCCTCGAACACGAGCACCGCGCCCATGGGCGCCGTGCGGTCGCCCATCACGGGGTAGGTCGAGATCTCGAGGGGCAGGTTGCGGAGGGCAAGCTGGACCTCGACCCGGGTGACCGAGCGCCCCCGGGACAGCGACTCGAAGAGCATGTCACCGAGCGGGGAGGGCAGCACCCGAAGATCGCGATTGAGCACGTCGCTCGCGGCCACGCCGAGGATCTCCGCCGCGCGCCGGTTGATGGCCACGACCTTCTGATCGGGGTCGATGGTGATGACGCCGCTCGACATGCGCGCGAGGATCCGCTCGTTGAACTCCTTCTCGTACTGGAGGAGGTGGTGCATGCGGATGTCGCGGATCGCGGTGGCCAGGTGAGTCCCGAGGTTGAAGAGGGTCTCGGTCTCATCGCGCCGGTACCCGCCGCCGGTGATTCGCTGGCCCAGGGTGAGGATGCCAACCAGCTCCCCGTGCGAGCTGAGCGGGATGGCCACCACCGATTGCAGGACGGCCAGCTCGCGAGCGATCTCCCGGGTCGCGGCGTCGGTGAGCCGGCTCTGGGCCTCCTCGAGCTGGATGAGCCGGCCCTCGGTGGCCAGCCATAGCGGCAGGCCGCCGTCGGCGCTCAGGGTCAGCGACTCGACCACGTGAGGCGCGAGGGCACGGTACGCGGCCACCCGGTAGTGGCGGGTGCCCGGATCGGCGAGCAGGATCGCGCAGCGGCTCGGGCGCGCCAGCTCGGCCACCCCGTCGAGGAACTGGTCGAGCACGCGCGGCAGATCGAAGCCGGCGGCGAGCGCTTTCGCGAACTCCTTCGCCATTTGGGTCAGCGCATGGGACGAGGCGGGCGGCCCCGACACCGGGCTCTCGGGTGCGCCGTGGTCGGGCGAGCGCCGCGCGGATCGCAAGGCGGCCACTTCCTGGAGCAGGCGGAGCTTATCCTCGGCCTGCTTGAGCAAGGCCTGCAGGTGCCGGGTCGTGAACGGCTGTAGCAGCACGAAGTCGGCCGCCTCCGCGGCGCTCTCGTCCTCAAGGCTCGCGGTTCCGGGGGTGAGCACGCACACGATGACACCGTTCGGCGCCAGGTGCCGCGCCCGCGCGATGAAGGGGGCCAGGTTCTTGAGCGGCGGCGTGGCCTCCTTGATGATCAGCTCCATCTCGGTGAGGCGCAGAGTGCGCAGCGCCTCCTCGTCCGAGGAGGCGGTGAACACCGAGGTGTCCTCCAGCGCCCGCAGCAGCTTGGGGCGGAGCGTCTCACTCGCCGACACCAGAAGGACGGTCTTCACGAGGGGACGTGGGCGGAGCGTCCCGAAGGGACCGGGAACTCGACGGTGAACGTGCAGCCAGGTCGTCCGACATTGTTCCGCGCATGGATCCGCGCGTGATGCGCGTCGGCGATGCCCCGGCATATGGCGAGTCCGAGCCCGGTGCCGTGAGGCTTGGTGGACACGAAGGGATCGAAGATGGTGCCGAGGAGGTGCTCGGGAATGCCGGGACCCGTGTCCGCCACCTCGACGAGCAACGTGCTCCCGCCTCCTTCGGAGAGGTCGGCCACGCGTACGGTCAACTCGCCGCCAGGTTCCATCGCCTGAATGGCATTTAAGCACAGGTTCATAAAAAGCTGCTGTAACTGTGAGGCGTTGCCGAGCACCGGCCGTCGGGTCTGCTCGCCGACCCGGCGGAGCTGGATCTTGCGGTCCTCAAGCTCCGCGTGGAGCGTCTCTAGCGTGTCGCGCAAGGGGTCCGAGACGTCCACCATCTCCATGGGATGCTGCGAAGCGCGCGACATGGTCCGGAAGCGGCTTAGCAGGTCGTCGATCCGGCCGATCTCTCGGCCCGCCGACCGCGAGAACATCTCCCGGAACTCCTCGCTAGCGCCACGCGAGGGCAGCAGCTGCGCGTAGGTTTTGATCCCGACGAGCGGATTCCTGATCTCGTGAATCAGACCCGACGCGATCGCCTCGATCGAGGCCAGGCGCTCTGCCCGCCGCTTCTCCTGCTCCAGCTCTTTGAGCCGTGACATGTCTGCCAGCACCGCGACCGCGCCGAGCGGCGTTCCGTCCGGCCCGCGCAATGGCGACGTAGAGCACATGAGGGGCACCATCTGGCCAGCCGCGTCGGGAAGCGAGAATTCAATCTGAGACCGCGGTTCCCCGTCCGAGGAGGTGGCCTGGAGGGCGGTGTCGAGCGGCGCGGGCAGACACTCGGGAGACTTGCCCCGCGCCGTCTCTGCCGACGTTCCGGTGAGCCGCTCGGCTGCGCGATTGAAGAGTGTGATGCGCCCACGGGGCCCGACCGCCACCACTCCGCTTTCGATGGTCTCGAGAACCTTCCGCATCTCCTCGTTGACCTGCACCACTCGCGCGTGGGTCTGCGCGTTACGCACTGCCACCGCCGCCTGGTTGGCAAGCGTAGTGAGCAAATCGGCGTCATTGCTAAAATACGGGTCGCCCGACCGCTTGGCGCCGAGGGCAAAAAAGCCGATCAGCTGGCCTTCTTCAATCAATGGAACCAAAACCTCCGCTTGGATCCGATTGAGCTCGGAGTCTAAGGCGTCAGACGCATCGTCAGCTTTTCGAATCGCGGCCTCATCTCTGAAGACAGTCTGTTCATTGCTCAGTGCGCTCCATGCAGCTGAAGTGGTCGGAAGGACTCGAGGGAAGTCTCCTGATCCCGACCGCCAGTATAGACGAGACTCTTTATCTTCAAGGTCGTACAGATATACGGCGAGCCCTTCTGGGTGCAACGTAGACTCAAGAACGGATCCGGCGTATCGAACCAGAACCTGCAGATCGATTGTCGCGGTCAGTGCTTGACTGGCTTCGCGCAGAGTTCGTGCGTAATCGTACGGATCCCGATAGAGGTAACGATCGAAAAGACGCTGAACGAAAGTCTTCAGCGGGTGCAGACAAACAACTAGAGCGAAAACTAGCGCAATCTCTCGAGCCGAGAAGTCATGTTCGTCCGGGAGAAGTACGTTCGAGATTGCCAGGAGAACGGCGAGTGTGCCTCCGGTGAACAACAGCGTCGCAAGATAGATCACGCTCCGGTGGATGACAACCCTGGTGTCTAGGAGTCGGTGGCGGAGGATAGCATGTCCTATGACCCCAAGTAGTAGCAGCGAGAATAGTGGGCCGTATCTGCCGTACTCAGAGGTCTTGAGGAACAATGGGAAGACAACGTTTGTTGCTGCGATCAATCCACCGGACACTACGAAAGCAAGAACAACGTAGCGGACTTGAAGACCTTCTCGACCTTCGGAGCGTCGATACTTCCCGATCAGCATGTGCAGTGTCACGCCAAGTCCAATCAAGACGTACGCTGCGAACAAAGGGTGAAGTGGGCCGTACGCGACCTGTAGCCCGGTCGCGTGAGACTTAGCCGAAGCGACGATCCAAGGAGAGAACGAGAGAGCCAAAAACGCAATTCCTGTCGGCACCCAAACGTAGCAGACGACAAAGGATGCTCTACGGCCGGGCAACGAAAACCGATGAATGAAGAGGAGAAATGCCACCGTGAATAGACTTCCGGCAGCGAAAGCAATGCGAATGACTAAGGTCGTGCCAACCGGGCTACTATCTAGCGGGTCAAGGTGGTACCCGACGGCCAAAGCTGCGGACCACACCGCGGTCGACAGAGATAGAAGCGCAAACGTTCTGTTGAGTGTGGCGCTTGGAGCCCGGCTAAAAACATAGGCACCCACACACAGATTCGCGAACGCGGTAGCCACCAATAGCAGCCAGTTGATCGGCAGCGAGTAGCTCATTCAAGGGACTGGTCGGGGGATATGAACATTAGTTGCTGTTAGTCACGGATTGTTCTCAGGAGGGTTTCAGCACTGGTCTCGGCGGCCGGGAGTTCAACGGTGATGGTGGTCCCGGTGGAGCCCGAATTGTTCTGAGCGCGGATAGTTCCCCGATGCGCATCAACAATGCTTCTGCAAATTGCCAGGCCGAGCCCTGACCCGGTAGGCTTTGTCGTGAAGAACGGATCGAAGACATGAGCTTTTACGGCTTCGGGCATGCCTGGGCCAGAGTCGGAAATCTCGATTAGGATCCAGAAGGCCCCTGAGGTCTGTGTTCGAGCAACTCGAATGCTAAGTTCTCCCGCATACCCCATTGCCTCGAGTGAATTCTGAAGAATGTTTAGGAATAGCTGCTTAAGCTGGTCGTCCTCAATCGTGACGAGGGGGGCATCGTCCTCAATTGCGTAACGGACTGTCGTGCGACTCTGCTCCAGTTGACCGCGTAGAAGCTTGAGGGTGTCGGCCATTGGCTGTCGAACGTCGACGGCTCCCGCTTGCTGTTGAGGCGCGCTCGCAATCCCACGCAAGCGGGCCACCAGACTATCAATACGATCGATCTCTCGGACGACGACCTTGGAGAAATCATCGCGGAAGTCGACGTCTGCGAAACGCTCGGGTAGCAGCTCGGCAAAGGTGCGAATAGCGACGAGCGGGTTTTTTATTTCATGAGCGACACCTGATGCAAGAGCTCCGAAAGAGGCGAGCCTTTCTGCTCTCTGCTTTTCGTGCTCAAGCTCCTTCAGTCGGGTGAGATCGCTGAAGACGATCAGGGCGCCGTGCGTTGATCCGTCCTTATCCTGTAGGGGGGCGGTGGAATATACCAGAGGAAGAACAACATCCTCTTGGGTACGGATCGAGGTTTCGAGCTGAGAGTACGCTTTCCCCTCGACCAATGTTTCTCGCAACGGGCCGGCTAGCGCGATTG
>Ga0134127_10002441_pt1 | contig 13416 bp, 10 predicted proteins | sample KB31753_FD_96459 | JGI IMG/M metagenome (GOLD analysis project Ga0134127, IMG submission 96459) | Terrestrial soil microbial communities with excess Nitrogen fertilizer from Kellogg Biological Station, Michigan, USA - KB3-175-3 | ecosystem: Environmental > Terrestrial > Soil > Unclassified ...
GCCGACGCGGCGATGATCCGGAAGATGGAGGGGGCGGAAATCACGATGGATCGCCTGGAGTATGTGCTCAAGGCGAAGCAGAACGGACAGATCGTCGAGCAGGTTTTCTGCTCCTTCGTCGGCACCTCGCCACGCGAAGATTTCATCCCCTACGTCGCCGATTTCTATCTTCAGCTCGAAGACGTGAAGTGGACGATCGTGGCGGGAATCGTCAACGACTCGCTGGTGATGTCGGTGCGGAATCTCGGCTACTCGCGCAATGCGGGCGAGTTCGTGCGCAAGTACTTTGCCGACATCGGCAGCGCCGGCGGCCACCGCTCGATGGCCAAGGCCGTCGTCCCGCTGGGCGCGTTCCGCGACAAGTTCGGCAATCTGCAGGCGGACCAGTTCACCGAGAAAGTGCTGACGCTGGCCCTCGAGTTCCTCCACGAGCACCAGCCTACGGATAAGCGCCTCGTGAAGGCGTAGAGCGAACTCTGTAGAGGCGGACCTTAAAGGTCCGCCTCTACGATCAGGTCCGCCTCTACGATCCCGATCGGAACAATGCGAGGTCGATCGACTCGCCCATCGCCTTGTAACCTGCGTCGCCTGGATGCAGGTGGTCGCCCGAGTCAAATGCGGGGTTGATCCTTGCGGGCGCTGACGGGTCACGCACCACCATATCGAAGTCGATCACGCCGTCGTATGCGCCGCTCGTTCGTATCCACTGATTCAGCGCTTTCCGCTTCGCCTCGCCTTCCGGCGTGAAGTAGGCGGCCCCTTCGTACGGCGTCAGCGTCGCGCCAAAGATCTTCAGACCGCGCTGGTGCGCCCGGTCGATCATCTGTTTGTGTGCCGCGATGAGGTCGTCGGCCGTGGCCACAATGCCGTTCTGCCCGCTGGTGCCGATATCGTTGATCCCTTCCATCACGATGACATGGGTCACGCCAGGCAGCGCCAGCACGTCGCGGTCGAATCGCGCGAGAGCGTTGATGCCGGCGTTGCCTCCGAAGCCGACCGGTGCGGCGCCTTCGCTCAACACACGGTTTCCGGCGATGGCGACGTTCATCACTGCGACGCCGCCGCCTTGTGCCGCCAGGCGCCGCGCCAGATGGTCGGGCCATCGGTTGTTCGTGTCCGGCGTCGATCGCGTGCCGTCGGTGATGGAATCGCCGAATGCCGCGACAGCAGTCGCCCGCGCGGCCGCAACCACTTCTACTCGCGACAGCAGGAACCAGGACCGCGTAATCGCCGCAGCCTGGAACCCCGGTTCGCCGACGTGATTCCCTATGGCTGATACGTAACTGGTCTGATTTGCACCGTTGTGGAACGTAATCGGCGACGAGCCGCTGCCAAGGTCTCCTGGTACAAACACGTCGACGGCGAGGTCGGCGAACGCGGGCACGGAGAGATTCACGGGATCACTCAACATCACGCCGCCTGCGGGAACACGGAATGCGGCGCTTCCATTGACCGTCAGCTTGCGCAAGGAGGCCGCGACAATCGCGGATTCCTTGTCACGCAGTGCGATCGATGCGCCGCCAATGTTGAGTGCGGCCGTGCCGAATGTATTCGCGAAGACGACGCGTAGACGCGTGCCCGCAACGGACGTGCGAACGATTTGCCGCAGCGTCTGGTTGTTCGGCGTGACCGCCGGCGGTCCTGGCGGCGCCTGCACAATCGTTGGCGCGCCTGCGGTGGCGGCCGGCACGGGGCCGGGCGGAGCAGGCGGAGGCAGCATCGGCGCCCTGGCCACGACCGCCGTCGTCCACGTCGCAACCCAGTGCTCGGCGGCCCTTGCCTGCGCCAGGAGCGAAGACGCGCTCAACGCGAGCACCGTGAGCGTCAACACGAACATTCGCACAATGGCCATGCTGTCTCCTTTCGACGGAAGACGCGTAGCGGCCGACCTTAAGGTCGGCCTCTACGGCGAGCAGCGATCCAGCGCCTGCGTGACGTCAGCAAGAATATCCTCTGGCGCTTCGCATCCGACACTGAAACGGATGAAGCCTTCGCTGATGTCATCACCCGCCCACCGCGCCCGGCGCTCCGCCATCGAATGCACGCCCCCGAAACTCGTCGCCTCCCGAACGAGCGTCAGCGAACGCAGGAAGGCGTCGGCCTGTCGCCGCGTTCCGAGGTCGAAGCTGACGATCGTGCCGAAACTTCGCATCTGGCGCCGAGCGATCGCGTGACCAGGATGGGACGCCAGCCCGGGATAGTGCACGGCGGCGACATCGCGACGCGTCGCGAGGAGCTGCGCCAGGCACATCGCTGAATTGCACTGACGTTCGAGGCGCAGAGGCAGTGTTGGCAGCGACCGGTGCGCCAGCCACACTTCCATCGGCCCCGCGATGGCCCCATGCTGCGTCCGCCACGTGCGAAGCGCAGTGAGCTTCTCCTCGTCGCGCGTCGCCACGTGCCCGAGAATCAGGTCGCTGTGGCCCGTGATCGCTTTCGCGTCGGAGGCGACGACGAAGTCGGCGCCAAGCGCGAGCGGCTGCTGCAGATACGGAGTCGCGGTGGTGTTATCCACTGACACCGTAATGCCACGCGCGTGCGCGGCGTCCACCATCGATCCGATGTCACAGATATCAAGCTGTGGGTTGGTCGGCGTCTCCACCCACACCAGCTTCGCCCCATCGAGCGCCCCAAGTTGCGCATTGCCCCGAGTCGGCACCAGCCGGACCTCAATCCCCAGCCGCTCGAACCAGCCGGCCGCCAGACGACGAATCGTGTAGTAACAGTCCGCTGCGAGCACGACCGCGTCGCCGGGACGCAAAGTGGTTCCCAGGACCGCATCCACGGCGGCCATCCCGGAAGAAAAAACGACAGCCTCACCGCCTTCGAGGATGCGCAGCGCATTTTCCCAAGCGGTCCACGTCGGATTGTGAAAGCGGCCGTAGGTCAGCTCGTTATCGGCCGGCTCGCCCGGCGACGTGTAGGTCGAGGAGAACTGTGGCCCAGGGAGGAACGGGCCGGGTTCGGCTCGGGTCCGAAAGCCCGCGTGAACGATTTCGGTGTCGCGATGCATGCGCAATCCTACGCGGCAGACTGCCGCGGACGGTTATGCGAGTGACGAGGGTTCGCGTGAATCGGCGCGTGCCAACTGGTCGCCGCTGGCGCCGACCACCGGATCGATGAACTGATGGTAGGCGTCCTCATAGCCGCGTTCCATCAATTCGCCAGTCGAGTGGCGCCGGTCCGACGCCTCATCATATGCGCCGCCGACATCGAAGGGACCGACCGGATTGTGCGCGGGACGGATCACGTAGCAGGAGTCGAAGCGCAGCCGTGCGAGATTGACCGCGTCATGCAGCGCCGCCGCTTCGGCCGCAGCGAGGAACTCACCCAGCCGGCTGCGGATATCGAGGCGCGGCGCCCGCAATCGATGCGGGGTGAATGCGGTTGGAACGGCGCTCACCACCACCAATTGGGACACCGCGGCTGCTGCCAGTTCCTCGAATAGTCGAATGACAGCGCCGGGCCGGTCACAGAGACGATGCGTTTCGCCACGCCAGAACCCGTCCGATGCAAAGGTCACCAGCCGCGCTTCACAGACAACCGGCGGGGTCAGCGCCGCTGCCATGATTTCCAGCGCGTGATCGCGGCCGGCGCCTGCCAAATCGAATGCCTCGGCGCGGCGCTCGCGGCCGGGGCGAGGTGCAATGAAATCGCGCCGGTACGGCTCCCGGAGCAATGCCGCGACGATGTCGCCGCGCGCGTCGAGATCGGTCGCGACGATCATCAGTTCGCGGAAACCCGGTTGCCCCAGGCTGTCGGCAAGCACGTCGGCGTAACGCCGGCCGGAATCCTGCGGCGGCTGCGGATCGCGGGCGGCGCCACGAATCAGCTGCCAGATGGTTTGCGAAAAGACGCCGATGGCGTACGTCGCGTCAAACGGCGCACCGGCGATGACCCACCAGGGGATTCCCTGCGGGCGGCGTTTGCCCTGCCACTGCGACCTGGCTGCGCCGACGGCGACTGCGATCGAAGCAGTTGCAAGGATGACAACCGCTACCACCACCTGCGCGACCCGCCGAGTCGATTCCGCGGCCGTCATGGCCATCAGGATCGTGGGAACAAGCAGCGAGACGAAAAGCGCAAGGCAAGTCCACAGCGCGATCCGCATCGCGGGCGTGAACGCGTAGAGCGTGTGAGATTGCGGCGAGCGCCAGATGCCCGCTGGCTCCCAGAGTCGTGCGCTGCCGTCAATGGCCGAAAGCATTGCGCCCGCGGCACCGACGCCGTGTCCGGCGACGAGATCGATCCTGACGCCCGCCTCCTGCAACGCCCGCAGCACGCCCGCATGATAGGCGCCGTGCGCGCCGGTCCCGCAAAGCACGAGCGCGGTGCGGCGCGAGGGGGAATACTGCACTAGTTTGCGTCGTGAATGGTGCTGAGCTTGAGAAGTTCGAACGTCTTGGTGCCGGTGGGGGTGACGACTTTGACCTCGTCGCCCTCTTCCTTGTTCAGGATCGCGCGGCCAATCGGCGATGCCGTCGAAATCATCCCCTTCTCGGCATCGGCGTCCTCCGGCATCACTAGCTGATAGATCAGCACGGCGCCGTCCCTGTCGCGAAGATGCACCGTAGAGCCGAAGCCGGCGCGGTCGCGCGGAATCCGGTCGAGATTCATCAACTGGATCTCGCTCACCCGTCGCTTGAGCATCGAGATCCGCGCGTCGACAATGCCCTGGCGTTCCTTTGCCGCTTTGTACTCCGCGTTCTCACGCAGATCGCCGTGCTCGCGGGCGCGCTGGATCTCCTTCGGCAGATCGATTTTCAATTCGCGCTCGAGCGCTGAAATTTCGTCGGTGAATCGCTTCAGGATCCGATCCTTCACAACGAAATCGACTTTAGCACAGTCTGTTATGCTCACTTTCGTGACGACGCGCCACGGGTGAAGACGATCTCCTCACGGCAGAACGCGCTCGTCCGCACGTATCGCGACCTCGCGCGGGAGCCGGATCCGATCGGAGGTCGGCTGCTGCTCGATGGCGCGCATCTTGTACGCGAAGCGCAGGCGGCGGCGCTCCGTTTCGAACACGTCGTCATCGCGCAGTCACATCTCGATCGTGAGACTGAGGAAGGCGCCCTCGCGCAATCGCTGCAGCGCGCCGGGGTCGACGTGTCCAGCGCCGGTGATCACGTGTTTGCCGCCGTCAGTCCCGTCCGCACCCCGAGCGGCATCGTCGCCATCGCACACCGCCATGCGACCACGATGCACGCAATCCTCACGCAGGCACGGCTTTTCGTGCTGGTGATCGTCGACGTGCAGGATCCCGGCAATCTTGGCGCGCTGATTCGTGTCTCAGAAGCCGGCGGCGTCACAGGCGTGATCGTCGCCGGCGATTCCGCGAATCCGTTTTCGTGGAAAGCGGTCCGCGGCAGTATGGGAAGCGCGCTGCGTCTCGCCGTCACGCGAGACCCGTCGACGGATGCGGTGATGCAGGCGATTCAGACGCATCGGGCGAAAGTGATTGCCGCGGTTCCCCGCGGCGGCCACGATCCTGATGCCGTCGATTGGTCCGGCCATATTGCGCTGGTGCTTGGCGGCGAAGGACAGGGCCTCAGCGCACGCGTCCTTGAGGCCACAGATGAGCGTGTCACGGTGCCGATGGAGCCGCCGGTCGAATCGTTGAATGTGGCGACGTCGGCAGCGATCATGATTTACGCGGCTCGCCGCGGACGACGATGAGTAAAGGGCTATTCGACGACGTCGATCGTTCGGACCGTTCGGGTCGTTCGGATCGTTCGGCTGCGGGAACCCCACTCGCAGAGCGGATACGGCCCCGTACGCTCGATGAAGTGGTCGGGCAGGACGAGATCCTTGCCCCCGGTAAGCCGCTGCGCGAAGCGATCGAGCGTGACGTTCTGCAGTCGATCATCCTCTGGGGACCACCCGGCACCGGCAAGACGACGCTCGCACGAATCATCGCGGAGATGACCAAGGCGGAGTTCGTCCCGTTCAGCGCCGTTCTGGCTGGAATCAAGGAAATCAAGGACGTGATGGCCGCCGCGCAATTGCGGCGCAGCGTCAACGGCAAACGGACGATCGTCTTCGTCGACGAGATTCACCGTTTCAACAAAGCGCAGCAGGATGCGTTTCTGCCGCGCGTCGAATCGGGCGACATCGTCCTGATTGGAGCCACGACCGAGAACCCGTCGTTCGAGGTGATCGCGGCGCTGCTCTCGCGTTCCAAAGTGTTCGTACTGCAGCCGCTCGATGCGCCTGCGATAGAGAGCATCCTCCGTCGGGCGCTCGCCGATCCCGAACGCGGTCTGGGCGGGATGGATCTTTCAGTCGCCGATGATGCCGTTGGGGCGATCGCGCGGTTTGCCAACGGCGACGCGAGGACCGCGCTGAATCTGCTGGAGTTTGCGGCGACATCCGCGCCGAAGGATCCCGAAACAGGCGGGCGAAAGCTGGACCTGCCTCAGCTCGAACAGTCAATTCACCGGCGCGCGCTCCTCTATGACAAGACCGGCGAAGAGCACTACAACCTGATCTCCGCGCTCCACAAGTCGATGCGCAACAGCGATCCGGACGCGTCTGTCTACTGGATTGCGCGAATGCTGGAGGCCGGCGAAGATCCCCTCTACATTGCGCGGCGGATGATTCGGTTTGCATCGGAGGACATCGGCAACGCGGATCCGCAGGCGCTGGTCGTCGCCGTCGCCGCGAAGGATGCGGCGCATTTCATCGGCATGCCCGAAGGCAACAACGCTCTCGCGCAGGCCGCCATCTATCTGGCGACCGCGCCGAAGAGCAACGCGGTCTACGCCGCGTACAACGACGCCTCGGCCGACGCACACCGCGAAGCTGCCGAGCCGGTGCCGCTCCACCTTCGCAACGCGCCGACCAAGCTGATGAAAGATCTGAACTACGGAAAGAACTATCAATACGCGCACGAGGAGCCGGAGGCGATAGCAGATATGGAATGTCTGCCGCCGTCACTAGCGGGCAAGAAGTACTACAACCCGACCGATCGGGGGTTTGAGAAGGAGATCAAGCGCCGGCTGGACGGCTGGGAGAAACTGAAAGAGGAGCGTCGGAAGAGTCGTGGCTAACTTCCAATCGCCAACTTCCAACTTCCAAGGTGGTCTGGGGAATTGGAAGTCGGAAGAAGTAGGCCGGGTCTTTTCAGACCCGGCGCAAGGAGCATTCAGTCCGCGCGTGCGACGTCCGACTCGGCGATCTCCAGGCCAGGCACCTTGCGGAACATCTCCGCGCGCACCGGCAGGATGAACGAGAAGCGATAATCGCCCTGCATTCGCCCGATCGGAATCCCGACGAGATCACCGTCCTGATCGAGCACGCCGCCGCCGGACACGCCTGGATGCCCATCGGTCAAGCACGTCACCAAGCCATTCGATGTGCGCTGTCCGACGTATCCGGTACTCAGGATGATGCCTTTCGAATAATCGTTGCCGAGCCGGAAGATTGGATCGGCGAAGTCGTAGCTGAATCGCGGGTTGACGCGCAGCGGCGGCAGATCGATCTTCTGGCTGACCCGGATGACCGCCCAGTCACCCGAATGAACTTCGACGTCGGCGTCGCCCGCGTCCACCAAGCGAGCCGGCACATCGCGTCCCTTGATGCGCAGCTTGATCGCCGTGATCTTGTGCCCCTCGCGACCATCCGGGTCGTCGAGCGCGACGACGGCGTGCTTCACCGTCACGAAGTAGCCGTTGCCGAGATACCCCGCGGTGCCGTAGCTCGACTTCCCCGCCGCGTCATAGGCATTCAGCTCGACGAAACTCTCTCGCCGCTCGCGAAGCAGGCGAAGCGGAAGCAGGCCCATTTCGCTCTGAAGCTGCCGCTTGATTTGTTCGACCAACTCCGGCTGTGCGCTGCCCGCCGCCACGACCTCGGGGACGCGCCCATTCGTGCCGGATGGCGTGGCTGCGGTTTCGGCTTGACGAAACTCCAGAATCGCCCGCGCCATGTCGTCCCGCAGCTCGGCGACGCGTGCGTCGTTGGAGGCGAGCTGCTGCGCAATGGCCCGTTGCGCCGTCCAGCTCCCGAAGCTGAAAGCAAGGGCGGCGAGGGAGAAGGTCAGACCTGCGTAAAGAATTAAGCGGCGTACGGACACTGTGCGCTCCGAATCCGCTACCGGTCAACCAGGATCAAATAGCGGAGCCAGGGCGCCGCGTCTTCTTCCAAGTTCGGCAGCTAAATCACCCCGCGGCGGCGGGACTTACAGCTTTGCGCGACACGGACACCTCTCCGCGTCGCACCGTTTCGCTTGGGCTAACGGTTTCGGTAAAGCCTTTTCTCTTTGGTAGTTAGAGCGCTCGTAATTTAACAGAGCGCCGGCGGCCTGTCAAAGAAACTTCCGTTATCGAACCTGTCAATAGCGGTAATTCACCACGACGTGCGCCAGGTTCGACGTGCCGTTCCCCCACATGCCGCGCGTAAAGAATGTATCGGTCGGAGCCGGATTAATAACGACGAGGTCGAAACGACCGGCCCGTTTCATCGATTCCGCGTCGAGCGTGAACTTCAGCTCGGTCGGGCTGACCACCTGGGTAAGAACGCGCTTTCCCTTGAACTCGACCGTTGAACGGCGGACGAAGTTGATGCCCGTCAACGTCCGCCGCACAGAGCTGGATTGCCTGTTGCGACCCCTCCCTCGCGCAATGTCGCGTCCTCCACGACTCCGGCGGTTCTCTTATCGCGGACGTCACAGGTAACAGTCTTGCGCGCAGATGAAGATCCGCGACGTGTCGTGCGGTACATCGTGGAGAATCCCGTGCGCGCGAACCTGGTAAGAACCGCACGGGATTATCCGTTCGCCGGTTCGGACGTCTGGAATCTCGCAGATCTTCTGTAGTGGAGGCCGGGTCCTTTGGACCCGGCTCCTGGTTAAATCCGCTGAAAATTCTTCTCGACCTCTCGCCTCGTAATGCGCAGCATCACGGGCCGGCCGTGCGGGCAGATCGTGGAGTAGGCCGTGCGGCGCAGCTCCTCGAGGATGTGCGCCATCTTCTCGTGCGTCAGCGGGTAATTCGCTTTGACGGCCGCATGGCATGCGGTCGTCGCGGCGATGCGCTTGATGGCCGCGTCCACGCCGGAGCCGCGATCCAAGCCTTCCAGATCCTGCGCCAGCGACCGCAAAGCTGCCGCGCACTCCTCGCGTCCGAGCAGTGCCGGACATGCAGTGACCCTAACCGCTTCGCCGCCGAATTCCTCCAGCTCGAATCCGAGACGCTCGAGATCCGCTGAATGCGACGTCAGTGCCTGTCGTGCCGCCGGCGGCAGATCCACCAGCATCGGAACGAGCAGCCGCTGACTCTCGAGCGTTCCGCGGGTGAGCCGCTCCGTGATGCGCTCGAACAGCACGCGCTCGTGCGCCACGTGCTGATCGACGATCGCGATCCCGTCATCGTCGATGGCAATGATGAACGTGTCGCGGAATTGACCGAGCGCCGTCATCGGACGAATCGGCGAAGGCTCGTCAGGCCGGCTGAAGCCGGCCTCTACGTACGACGGAGCCGTCGGCACGCGATCAGATTCGTAGCGATCAGATTCGTAGGGGCCGGCTTTAGCCGGCCCTACCAACCATCGACTTGGAAACGTCGATGGATACGAATGCGGCAACGGCAAAGTCGACGGAACCGACTGGAATCCCGCAGGTGCCTCCAGTTGCAGCTCCGGAGCGGGCCCGCGGCCCAATACGTCGCCGAGCGTTCGGCGAATGAGTTCGTGGATGTACGACTGATCGCGAAACCGGACTTCTGCCTTCGTGGGATGCACGTTCACATCCACCGCATCGTGCGGCATGTCGATGAAGAGGTGCACCTCCGGGCTGCGTTCCTTGATTGACGCCACGCTGTACGCGTCGATGATCGCGTGCGCGATCGTACGGTCCTTGATCACGCGCCGATTTACATAGACGTTCTGCGGTCCACGCGTCGGCCCCTGCTCCGCCAGCGCGGCCACGAACCCGACGATCTTGACGTCCCCGCTGTCGCGACGCACGTCGATCAGGTCGCCGCGTTCGCCATAGAGCTGATACAGCCGATCGCGCAGCGTGGACACGGGCGGGCATTGCAGCACCTTGCGCCCGGAACTGGTCAGCGTGAACCCGATTTCCGGATAGCCAAGCGCAAGCTGCGTGACGATGCGGGATACCTGCGCCGACTCGGCGGCATCCGACTTCAGAAACTTGCGGCGTGCCGGCAGGTTGTAAAACAAATCGCCGACGTGCACCGCTGTCCCCTCGGGCATCCCCACTTCGGCGACCGACGACACGGCACCGCCGTTGACGCGCAGCTCCGTGCCGGCCCCTGAACCACGCGCACGCGTCCTCAGCGTGAAGTGCGAGACCGACGCGATGCTCGGCAATGCCTCGCCGCGGAAGCCGAGCGTCGCGATGCGCTCGAGATCGTCGGCGCGCATGATTTTGCTCGTGGCGTGCCGCTCGATCGCCAGGCGCGCATCCTCGGGCGCCATCCCTTCCCCGTCGTCCTCGACCTGGATCACCTTCTTGCCGCCCAGTTCGACGGAGATGGAGATTCGCCGGGCACCGGCATCGATCGAGTTCTCCACCAGTTCCTTGATGACCGACGCCGGCCGTTCGACGACTTCACCAGCCGCGATCTGATTGGCGAGATCAGGCGGCAACTGATGGATCTTGCCCATGGAAATCAGATCCAGTGTTTCGAGCGGAAGAACGCCAGCATCACCACCGTAAGGGCACCCATGATGCCGATCACCCACCAGAATTGAGCCGTTGGACCGCCCGCGAACTGCGGCAGCATCACGTTCATGCCCCAGAGACCCGTGAGCACCGTCATCGGCAGCAGAATCGTCGAGACGACGGTCAGCACCTTCATCACCTGATTCAGGCGATTCGAGATCGCCGACAGGTAGCCTTCGAGAACGCCGGTCATGCGGTCCTGGAAGATGGTCACTTCGTCGGAATAGCGCACCAGGTGATCGTAGACATCCCGGAAGCGATAGGCCATCTCGGTCGAGATGATCGGGAACTCTCGCCGCGCCAGCCGGCCGAGCGCATCGCGCTGCGGGATGAGGACTCGCCTGAGCGCAGACAAGTCCCGCTTGACCTCCAGGATCGGAACCATCAGGTTGTTGCCGGCGGCGAGCACGGCCTTCTCCTCGAGGCGATCCATCTCGCGTTCGAGCTCCTCGAGCTCCGGCTCGTAGTTGTCCACCATCGAGTCGACGATGCGATGCATCAGCGCGACAGGCCCCTCTTCGAGGATTCGCGCGTGCTGCTGGCAGAGCTCCTTGAGTTTCTGAATACTCCGCGATTGTCCGTCGTGCACCGTGACGAGATAGTTGTCGCCCAGGAAGAAGTCGACGTCGAGCGTCGCGAACCAGTGCTCCTGCACCCGGAAATCGATGCCGTGGAGGATGACGTAGAGATAGCGGTCGTAGCTCTCAATCTTCGGGTAGTGGATGTCGCTGAGCGCATCCTCCACCGACAGCGGGTGGAAATGAAAGGTGTTCGCAAGCACCGCCTGCCCTTCTTGCGGCGTCGGCTGCGAGACATCGACCCAGAGGGACACGCCCGATGCCGGGTCGAGCCATCGCGGCTCGACCCGATCCACTACCTGTGTTTCGCCGTTGCGATAGACGTAAACGGTGACCATTCAATGTGCGGGTCCGAAAGGACCCGCCCTCCAACCATTGGATATCGAACCCCGCCCCAATGATTGGAGGCCGGGTCTTTTCAGACCCGGCAATTCAACGTTGCGCCGCCAGCGCCGCTTGCGCCGCGGCGAGCCGCGCAACGGGGACGCGGAACGGCGAGGCGCTGACGTAGTCGAGGCCAACCTGCTCGAAGAAGCGGATTGAATCCGGATCGCCGCCGTGTTCGCCGCAGATCCCGATCTTCAGATCTTTGCGCGTGGTGCGTCCGCGTTTCACCCCGATGTCCACGAGCTGGCCGACGCCCGCGACGTCGATCGTCGCAAACGGATTCTTCTTGACGATCTCGAGCTCGGCGTACTCGGGTAGGAACGATCCCGAATCGTCGCGTGACATCCCCAGCGCGGTCTGCGTCAGGTCGTTGGTTCCAAAGCTGAAGAACTCCGCGGACTCCGCGATCTCGTCCGCCATCAGGGCGCCGCGGGGGATTTCGATCATCGTCCCGACCGAGTAGGTGAGCTTGACGCGTTGTTCCTGCTGCACCTCGCGAGCCGCCTGATGCACGACCTCGAGCTGCAGGTCGAGCTCCTTTTTGAAACCGACGAGCGGAATCATGATCTCCGGCCGGACCTTGATCCCCTCCTTCTGCACGATGGCCGCCGCCTCGAACACCGCACGGGCCTGCATCGCCGAGATCTCGGGATAGCCGATGCCAAGACGGCAGCCGCGGAAGCCGAGCATCGGGTTGAATTCGTGAAGCTGCGCAACGCGCGCCTGAATGACGTTGACCGGCACCCGCAGCTTCTTCGCGAGGTCCTTCTGCTGTTCGTCGGTGTGCGGCAGGAACTCGTGCAGCGGCGGATCGAGAAAGCGGATCGTCGCCGGATAGCCGTCGAGGGCACGGAAGATGCCGGCGAAGTCGTCGCGCTGGTACGGCAGCAGCTTCGCCAGCGCCGCCTTTCGCGCCTCGAGCGTCTCCGCGAGGATCATTTCGCGCATCGCGTCGATCCGGTCGCCTTCGAAGAACATGTGCTCGGTTCGCGTCAGGCCGATTCCCGTGGCGCCGAAGGCAATCGCATTCAACGCCTGCTCAGGCGTGTCAGCGTTGGTTCGCACACCCATCCGCGTCGCCTGGTCGCACCACTTCATCAACTGCTGAAAGTTCTTGAACTTCTCCGTCTTCTTCGCGGCCTCGTCCTGGTTGATCAATCCCGCAACGATCTCTGACGGCGCCGTCTTGACGCGGCCGGCGAACACCTTGCCGGATGTCCCGTCGATTGACATCCAGTCGCCTTCCTTGAACGTCTGACCATTGGCTCGGACCGTGCGCGCCTGATAATCGACTTCGAGACCGGACGCGCCGCACACGCAGACCTTCCCCATCTGTCGTGCCACGAGTGCGGCATGCGACGACACGCCGCCGCGCGCGGTCAGAATCCCTTCGGCGGCAATCATTCCGCGCAGATCCTCGGGCGACGTTTCCAGCCTCACCAGGAGCACCGGCTGTCTCTTCTCCGCTGCCGCGACCGCGCGATCCGCATTCAGGTAGATCTGCCCCGATGCGGCGCCCGGGCCGGCCGGCAGACCGGTGGCAATTGTTTTTGCCTTCGCGACTTCCGCCGTGTCGAACACCGGCGCAAGTAGCTGCTCGAACTGGTCCGCCGGATTGCGCATCACGGCGGTCTTCCAGTCGATCAGCTTCTCTTTCTGCATGTCGATGGAGAACTTCAACGCCGCCATCGCGGTCCGCTTGCCGTTGCGCGTCTGCAGCATGTAGACGACGCCGTCCTCGATGGTGAACTCGAAGTCCTGTAC
>Ga0134127_10002442_pt1 | contig 13412 bp, 13 predicted proteins | sample KB31753_FD_96459 | JGI IMG/M metagenome (GOLD analysis project Ga0134127, IMG submission 96459) | Terrestrial soil microbial communities with excess Nitrogen fertilizer from Kellogg Biological Station, Michigan, USA - KB3-175-3 | ecosystem: Environmental > Terrestrial > Soil > Unclassified ...
CCCGAGAGCGAACCCGAAGCGACAATCAAACGACTTCAAAAAGAGGTTGAACGACTGAGCAACTTGCTGGAACTCGCCACAATTCGCATCGCACAGATGGAAGCGTCACGTAAGGAACCTGCCCCACGTGGCGACATGGCGAGTTTTGAAGGGTGAAGCCTTCCCTGTGCGGTTAAGCAAAGTTGCCAAAAACTAGCGTTTTCAAAGGGTTTTTAACTTGCCGAAGTTTGGGTAATTGATACAGTAATGACGATGATGGTTTCGCCCCAGCCGGAGTTGACTTCGACTTCGACGGCGTAGGCTTCGATGCCGTTGACGGCTGCGGAACACGCCCTGGCCAGCATGGGCGCAGTGTAGGAGGCGATGGGCCGGGCGCAAACTAGATTTTGGACAGGCAGACCGCGAGAGGCGCATCTCAATAAGTTGCAAGGTGAACTCCTTGCAGTTCTCACCCCTCACCCCGGCCCTCTCCCCATTAAGGGGAGAGGGAGTCGCGGTGAACGTTTGCCGAGATTCGCGAGCACGCCGCCGCGTCGTTGCGCTCCTGCGGCACGGAGAAGCGGCAAGGAGCGCGGTGACGATCGTACCCTGTCATCGGAGCCATCCGTCGCTCTCCCCTTAATGGGGAGAGGGCCGGGGTGAGGGGTGAAGCCGCCTAATCCATCCCTGCAAAAGATGAGACGAGCCCAACCGCGAAGAGAGCCATTCGCGTGCGATGGCCTTATTCCTGCCTCTCTCTAGAGTGATTGCCAAAAGTCATTTCCGAAATGGTGGGCGGCGCCCTGCTGGGCGCCGCGGCAAACCGGCAGGTTTGCCCCACCATTTCGGAAATGACTTTTGGCAACCAGTCTAGCTCACGAAGAGAGACAGGGAGAGATTACGAGCAAGAGAAAGGAGCGACAGAGGTTTGCGCTCAATTCAAAGCAACCTTTCGCCTGAACACAATGATGTGCTGTCGAGGCAGCGCACCGAGCGTTTCGACCCATTCGAGCGGGAAGGGGGCCATTTCCCGTTTCACCTGCGCTTCGCTCATCTTGTGGACCTCCTTGATCGGCACCTTGGGATCCTCGGCGCGAAACTCGACGAAAACGACGCGGCCGCCTGGCTTCAAACCGCGGACGATGGCCTGCACCATTTCGAAGGGGTGATCGAACTCGTGATAGACGTCGACCATCAACACCAGGTCCACGGAGTTGGTCGGCAGTTTCGGATCCGTGATCGTCCCAAGAATCGGCACGACGTTCGCGACGCCGGCTTCCGCCATCTTGTTCGTGAGGATTTGGAGCATCTCGGGCTGGATATCGACGCCGAGGACCCGGCCGCCGGGGGCGACTTTCTTCGCGAGACGCCGGCTGAAGTAACCGGTGCCGCAGCCGATGTCGGCCACGACGTCGCCGGGCTTGAGCTTGAGTTGGTCGACGAGCTTTTCGGTGTGCTCCTCGGCGTCGCGTTCGGGGCGCTCAAGCCAATCGGCGGCCTGGTGGCCCATGACGTGGGCAATTTCGCGGCCCATGTAAAACTTCCCGATCCCGTTCGGGTCGTGCAGTTGGCGGAATTCGTAGCGGTTGGTTTGTTCCGCCGCCGGCAACGCGAACGCAAGGCCGGCGAACAGCGCGGACACGAGTAACGGCAAGGCACGCACGTCAGGAAGATGGCGGCGGAAGGCCTGCTGACACAAGTGGCTTTCTGGTTAGTGGGGCAGGCGTCTCGCCTGCCTCCGAGGGCGTCCCGCCCTCGTGAGTTTTCGCTGGCGAGACGCCCGTTGGGACAGCCGGGACGGCTGCTCCACTACAATAAATGCGCGCCGTTTTGTTTTGTTCCGAGCGGCCGAACGGCTACTCTTCGCTCGATGCCACTTATGAAACACGCTCGTGCCCTGCTTACCTCTGCCGCAGTGCTGTCGTTCATTTCCATCTTCGGCTATGCCGCGGCCGCGGACAAGACGCTCGACATTTACTGGGTGGACGTCGAGGGCGGCGGCGCGACGCTCATCGTTACGCCGGCGGGAGAATCGGTGCTCATCGACTCGGGCAATCCCGGCGTGCGCGACGCCGGGCGCATCCACAAGACGGCGACGGAGACGGCCGGGCTCAAGAAAATCGACCACTACGTCACGACGCACTTTCATCTCGACCACTTCGGCGGCGTGGCGCCTTTGTCCGCACAGATTCCCATCGGGCAGGTATACGACAACGGCATCCCGGACGCCGACCCCGACGGAAACAAGAACGACACGCGCTGGCCGCTGACGAGCAAGCCCTATCGGGAGATGAAAGTGGACGGCCGCAACGTGCTCGCTCCGGGCAAGGAAGTGCCGTTGAAAAGCTCGAGGGCTTCAAAAGTCACCCTGCGTTGCGTGGCCGCCAAGCAGAAGTTCATCGACGCGTCCGCCGGAACGGCGAAGAACGCCGCCTGCACGGACGCCATGCCCAAACCCAAGGATACTTCGGACAACGCCAACAGCATCGCGCTGCTGCTCGAATTCGGTCCGTTCCGCTTCTGGGACGGCGGGGACCTGACCTGGAACATGGAGGCGGAAATCGTTTGTCCCGTAAACCGCATTGGCCAGGTCGATGTATACCAGGTGAACCATCACGGCCTCGACCAGAGCAACAACCCGTTGCTCGTCCACAGCCTGGCGCCGACCCTTTCGGTGATGAACAACGGTCCGCGCAAGGGCACGGAAAAAGCCACCATCGCCACCCTGAAGTCTTCCCCTGGGATCCAGGCGATGTATCAGGTCCACCGCAACGTGCGCGACGACTCCGAGAACAACACGGCCGACGAATTCATCGCGAACGTGGACGAAAAGTGCGGGGCCAGCTTCATCAAGCTGTCCGTCGCGCCGGACGGCAAGAGCTACACCGTGAGCATTCCGGCCACGGGCCACAAGCGAACGTACCAGACACGCGGAAAGTAAGGCGCGCCGCCCTGCCGTCGAAGCGGCACAATGGTTCGCCTTCATTGGCCCTCGCCGCGCAGATACTGGTCAAACCAGTCGCCGAATCGCCGGACATCCCGCGGCATCGTCAACCAGCCATGCTTCCCGCCCCGATGGACCCTGACTTCAATGGTGCATCCCAGCGCGCGAGCGGCGCTTTGAAACCGTTCGGACTGCTCCAGCGGCACCAGCGTGTCAGCGTCGCCATGATAGATCAGGGTCGGCGGGAGGTTGGTCGTGATGTAATAGATGGGTGAGGTCTCCCGTCCGACCACTTTCCAGACGGCGAGGTTTGTCGCCTGCGGGCCAAATGCCTTGGCAAAAGTCTTGGGCGGCCTGCCGCGACCCACGTTCTCCGTCGATTTGCCCAGGTTCAAAAAGTCCGTCACTGGATAGAAGATGGCCACGGCCTGCACGGCACTGCTCTCCCGGTCCACCGGATCGGCGGCGTCGACAGGACCCGGAGCGCCGCGCGTGGCGAGCAACAAACTCAGATGGCCGCCGGCGCTCCCGCCCGCAACACCCAGGTGCTGCGGATCGACACCATACGCGTGGGCGTTATGCCGAACGAAGCGCGCCGCCCGATGCATGTCCTCCGCGATTTCCATCACCGTGGCCTGCGGTTGTGACACGTGGTAGATGACAAATGCCGTGTAACCCCGACGCAAGACCGGCGCCATTGGCCAGGTGGGGAACTTGCCCGGCTGCCGCGACTTCCAGCCGCTGCTGACCAGCACGAGGACGCCGAGGCCATTGGGATGTTCGGGCCGGATCACGTCCAGGTACAACGTTCGCTCTCCGCGCATCCCGTAAGGAATCCCGTTTGTGCGCTCGACGGGCGGACTCAGGTGTACGCAGCCTGTGCCCGTCAGTCCCGCGATCAGCGCCAGCAGAAGGCAAAGGCTCGATTGGCGGTGGAAGCGACGGAGAATTCTCATGAGTCATCCGACGGTCGCCACAGTCCAGGACGCCCGCCTTTCATGGAAAAAATCAGGCCGTGTCCCGCAACACCCACAGCAGCGGCGTGTCCGGACTGACATCGACCTCCCGCGTCCTTCCATTGACCTTGATCGTAATCATCACGCACCTGCGCTTCCTGGTTCCTGAGCCTTACTCGTAATCTCGCCCACGAGACGTTGCAAGTGGAAAGCCGTCCGGGCGATCGCGTTGGGTGCGCGACAGAATTCTTCACAGTGCAAATCGCCCGCCGTTTGACTGGTCCCGGAGGGACAACCGAGAATAGCCCCGCGTTTCAACGCGGGGTAAGTCGACCCGGACGGCACAAGTCCCGAAGGGATGGCTGAAACCCTACACGTAAGTGGCTCCTGGCCGGCTGCCTGCCCTCAGTTGTCCCTTCGGGACGGATCCCCTTTGGGCCGTCGACCCAGCGTTGAAATTGAAACGCCGGGCTATTCTCACCAGTCCCTTCAGGACAATGAATGATCGGAATTCGGCAGCACGTTCGCGTCGGGCGCACGACGTGGTTTTCAGCCGGCACGAGCCGTGGGGCAGCACGGCCCGGCTCAAAGTAGCTTTTCGAGCGCCTCCCGATGGAGTTGGCCGGCGAGCACGTACACGTTCTCGCCATTGGTCCAACTGGCGGTCTCCCAGTTTCCGACGTGGAGCACCTGCGGTGCGGCGGGGTGGGGCGGGTTGGGCACGGCCTCGCGCGAGATCACAAGCAGGTGAACGGCCTTCCCATCCTCGAGGAGGAAGCAAATCAGGCCCGCGGGCCGATCATTCCACACCCATGTCCGGCAACCGATGCAAGGCGCTTGTTTGAGTCCCGCCGGAATCTCCACGCCGGCGATGCCTCGGGACTGGGCGAGCCACTGCCGGAGTTCGTCGGCCTCGCGGCTGGTCACGCTGAATTGAATCCGGCCGTCGAGCCGGGCCACCATTTCCTGCCGGTAACTGGCAAAGCTGACCGCGCGGCGCGCATTGGACCACCAGACCGCACCAATCGTGGCCAGGAGCGTTACCGACGCCGCCAGCGCCAGCCCCTGGAGGAACCGGCGCCGACCCATGGACCGCGAGACTTCCACGCCGGCGAGGATCGATTCGCACAACCCTCCAGGGACCGGCACGCTCGCGAGCTTCGACGAGATGACGCGGTCCAGTTCCTGTTCGGCGGCGAACCGGGAGCCCAGCTCAGGATCGATTCGCGCCGCGTCCAGGGCTTCGGCGAACTCCGGGTCGCCGGCGTCCGACCCATCGGGTCGAATTGATTGGAGAACAAATCTGGCGTTGTACTTATCCATGGACCCTTTCCCTGGCGGCCACCCTCGGCCGCACTGCCATGACCCTTTGCCGGCGCTCGTCTTCCTCCACACAGAGGAGATGGCGGAGTTGATCCTTGCCGCGCGCCAGGCGAGACATCACGGTGCCGATCGGCACCTCCAGCGTCTCGGCAATGTCTTTGTAGGTCATTCCTTCGAGATAATACAGCGCCAGCGGCGCCCGAAAAACTTCGTCGACTTGCATCAGGGCGGCCAAGACCGCGCGGCCATCCATTTGCTCGACCGGCGCGACGTGAGGCAACTCTTCGCTTTCATCGGCCGCCGTCACTTCGACGTGAGCGAAGCGCTGCGCGTGCCGGCAATCCCTGAGGAACTCCCGGTGTAAGGTCGTTAACAACCAGGAACGGGCCGCGCGCGGTTCGCGAAGCTGCTCTCCCTTGGTGGCCCAGAGGTAAAAGGTCTGTTGAACCAGGTCGCCCGCCGCCACTTCGTCACGAGCCAGGCTCAGCGCAAAGCGGTACAGCGGCGCGTAATGCGTCCGAACAAGTTGTTCAAACACGGTGTCCACCACAACGGGCATGATGCCGAAAGGGCGATGGAACGCCAGCCTTTTTAAGCGGTCGAAGCTCCGCGGGGGCGCATCGCAGTTTTTTTGCAGGGGGCCGACAATGGGTGTTCTCACCCCTCACCCCGGCCCTCTCCCCGTTGAGGGGAGAGGGAGCGCGACGGACGTCCCAACCATGACGAAAGCATTCTCCGCGCCTGGCTGCCGTGTGGGCTCGATGGTGCAAACGTACCGTGCGCGGCTAACGCTGACCCATTTGTAGCGCGGGTGCATCGCGACTCCCTCTCCCCTCAAAGGGGAGAGGGCCGGGGTGAGGGGTGAGACCGTGGCCAGCCGTCCTCTGCAAGTGCGCCTATTCATCCCCCGTCAGCGGCGCGGGCATCTTGTCGCGCAAGCGCAGGTATTCCCAGATGGCGCTCATTTGTTTCTCGGAATCGCCGTCGAGGACTTCCGTGAGCTGATTCTGGGCTTCCTCGAAGTAAGCCGGCATCTTGGTCTGCGGATCCACGCTGGTCGGCGCGCGCAACCAACGCCGGAAGAAGCTGGGTTGGAGACGGTCCGCCGAATAAGCCAGATTGATGCCTTCGCTCTCAAAAACCTCCACGGAGAGCCGCGCCCCGACCGCGTGGCATAACACGCACGAGTAGCCGCCCACCTTGCCCACCAGCTTGCGACCGACTTCGGCGAACTGCGTGTCGACGGGCGGCTCGGCAGGCGACCGCGGCGGGAACCCATGCGCCGCTGCGAGCGCGGGGGCAAGCAGCGCGGCGCGCGACTTGAAGGCAGGCATGCGCGCTTCTAGCCACGTATCACCGCGTGCGTGTTGATCGAAACGGATCTTGTGGCCGATGTCGCCGGCGAGAAACCGCGCCATCCACTCCGGCTTGAGCTTGGCGCCAAGCTGTTCGAGCGGCGGGAAGCCCTCGAGTTGTCCATGGCAGGCGTTGCAATTCAGCAGGCGGGTCTGCCGTTCGGCAAATTCGGCGGGGACATGGCGCGCCAGGGAATCGAAGCCTGCAAGCGTGAAGGCGTCGAGCGCTGCCTTCTCGTCTGTTGTGAATCCGTAATCGGCTAAAGGTTTCAGGCCGAGGCAATCGCGCTCGGGAAGCTTGCTTCTTTCCTTGAGATGGCGCGAATGCAGGGATTCCAGCGTTTGCGGGGCAAATTTGTTTTCGAGTTTCAGTGTGTGGCAATTGAGGCAGCCCGTGGATTGCACGAGCTTCTTCCCGCGTTCGAGCAGCGCGGCGTCCGTCGGGGCAGGTTTGGATTCCGCCTTGGGCGCGGCGGCGAAGAGGAATTCCTCGAGTTGCTTCGCTTCGTCGGCGCTGAGGTGGAAGTCGGGCATCCGGGTCCATTCATAATGGGCGGAGGGTGCCCGAAGATATTCGGCGAGTTTGCCAGGAGGGAATTTCTCGGCGATTCGCTTCTGGGAAAGCTTGGCGGGATCGGGTTGGGCGGCATCAGGCGGATTGTGGCAGCCGATGCAGTGGAGCCGTTCGTAGAGCGGCTTCGAGCCCGCGGGGGCATCGGATGCGTCTGCGGGTGCGGCCGCGTTCTGTTTTGTTTGGAAGGCAGTCGTTGAAAACTTCGGCTCGCCACCGGTCTGAAGCGACGCGAGGTAGGCGGCGATGGCGATGGCGTCCTCCTTCGCGCCCGGGCCGGAAAGCAGCTTCGGCATGCGCGCTGAAGGACGAAGGGCCTTCGGGTCGAGGAGCCACTGCGCCATCCATTCAAAACGCCGTCGCGCCCCAATCGCTTCGAGGGATGGGGCATCCATGTTGAGTTCCGGCAGGCCGGCGCCAGCCAGCTTCGTGTCGGTGTGGCAGCGGATGCAGCGGCTTTCCAGGAAGAGTTCGCGGCCGAGGCGCAACTGCGCGGGCTTGAGCAATTCGGGCGAAGGCGAGCGTGTGAAGGCAGCCGCGGGAATCGGCGTGGTGTAGACCCCTTTCTCCGTCCAGCCGAGCCGCGTGAAGGCGTCGCCGCTGGCAGGGGCGGTGAACGCGGCTTTGAAGGCATTCGCGCCCTTGTTCAACTGGATTGGTTTGGTGAGCGGCGTCGCGTCGCCGGTGCTGGTGGCGTCGAGAACGACCGCGCCATTGATCTCGACCTTCAGCGCGCCGCTCACTTCGGCCTGGAACTGATAGTTCCCGCGAAGGTCTGCATGGATGGCGCCTTCCCAAGTGGCGGTGAACTTTCCGCCTGGCAGAAACGGAGTCGGAGGCTTGCCCGCTTCGACATACAGCGCGACCTCGCTGGCAAGCGTAGAGTCGCGCCGCTCGCCGCTCGTGAAGGTGACAACGAGGCCGGGCGCGCGCTTGGCATCTGCCCCGGCGGCGCGAGGTGCGAGCGCGAATAACGTGGCCACCAACAGTGCCGTCGTCCATGGCTTGAACGAGTTTGACGGGGTCGGATTGGGGTGGACTGAGTCTGACCTGGCTTGACTTGGTCTGACTGAGGCTGACTGGCTTTGACTGGCCTGAACCAGGTCCGACAACTGTGGAACTGCGCCAAGGAGACGGTCTCCGAGCACCGAGTGGGCTTTGGCCAACTCGGGACCCAGAACCCGGAACCCGGAACCTGACTCCGCCCTGGGCCGGCAGTGCAGACACGCGTCGCTCATGAAACCGATGATGCACAAAAGGGCGCGGGAGTGTTAGCGCCAAACGCGCGAAACGAGCGGAACGAGCGAAAACCTGAGTCGGGAGGTAGATATTTGACCGGATGAGCCCTGGAAGGCGGCGGTCCACGGAGCAACGACTGGACATCACCGTGGCCGCTCCGTCGGTCAGTCGGACCTGACCACTAAGCCGAGCCATTAACGCTACGGAGACTCAAGGACGATCCTCTTCCGCACGCGCGGCGGCAGAAAGGGCGGGCGGGCGGCCACCAGGCGGGCGCGGCTCGCGCACCGAAGCCGGTGGCGGCTCCTGTCCAGGTCCGCCGCGACGGAAACCAAGCCGTCGCGTGAGTCGCCACAGCACCCAGCCGGCAAACGCCACTGCCAGGAGGAGGGTCAGCCCTTTGAGCGCGCCGTGCACCGGATGGCCGGTCTCGGACCACGCGAGGGCGGTGTAGAGCGGCACAATAACGACGATGCCCGCCAGGAGACCAGCTTTGAGCACGGCGCGGAGCGGCGTAGTTCGTACCAGCGTGAATTTCAATGCAGCCATAAAATCATTGCTCAGGCTTTGTCCGGTTTGGGCTTGCGCCAATTTTCGAGGAACGCTTTCACCTTGGCGAGGTCGTGGTGGTTGCCTTCCTCGAGTTTGCCGGTGTCCTGCGTGTGAAGAGGCGTGCCGTCCGTGTCGAGGACGACGAGCACGGGCAGGCCGTGTTTGGTGGGACTATCGTATTTCTTGACGGTGTCGGCGTTGTGCTGCTTGTCCACGTCGATCAGGACCAGGACGTAGTTGTCCTTCACGAGTTTGGCGAGTTCGGCGTTGGTCTTAAGCAGGCCGCTGAGCTTGTGGCACCACCCGCACCAGTTCGCGCCGAACTTGAGGATGACCCGTTTGTTCTCCGCCTGCGCGGTTTTGAGCGCGGCGGCAATCTGTTCCTTGGCGTCGGCGGTCGTGTCGTAAAGGGGCGGCCGCGCCGACTTCGGCTCATCCGCCGCGCGCGAGCGGCACGGGGCGAAGGAGATCGCGATGAAAGCGATAAGCAAGCTCGAGCGGAACACGAGTGATAATCTCATGAATGGGGTTGTAAGCTTTTCGCGGGTGAAGACAATGCTTTTCCTTGCGGAGTTGCGCGGGTCATAATGCAAGCGATGAGAACAAGGCGGATCCTATGGCTCGCGGCTTTTGTCGCAGCGGCCGTGGTGGGCTTTCTCGTGCTGTACCCCGGTTCAACGCCTCAGGTTATCGACTTGCCCGACGGCTCACGGCTGAAAGTGTTCCGAGTGACTCAGAGCCGGCATGCGAGACATTGTTTTGGTAATCCTTTCCAAAAGATCTGCGCCGTGTTGCCGGGCAAGATGGGAGAAAAACTGGGCGGTGGCACCATCCTTGACACCGGTCGCCACACAGAGCCCGTGCTCGCAATTTGGTTCACTTGCCAGAACAGCACGAATTGGTGGAGTTCCGCACGAATTGCAAGTGACGACGGCACGACGTGGGCGGCTACGCGACCCTTGAGGTTGGGTTCATTGGGTTCCAATCAATTTGTCGGCTGCATCATCGCTGAGGCATGGCCACGACGGGCAAAAGACTGGAACGTGCAGGTCAAGGCGAGCGGAGGAGCTTGGGTGTCGTTCCGCATTCCGAACCCGAACATCGAACGCGGCGAGCAGTGGGCTCCCGAATCGTTGCCGGTGAAACGGCAACTGGGCGGCACGGACATCTCACTCCTGGCGGTGGAAGTTGAACCGTGGAGCGCCCAGCCTACTGATAGCACGGTTTCTCACATGGCCACATTGTACTTCCAGGTGAGCGAGCGCGGTCAGTCCACCAATTCGTGGTTGCCGTCCAGTTTCAGCGTGCAAGACGCTACCGGAAATTCGGTGGCGTGTGCCGACTGGAATCCGCCGACGTGGGCATCGTCACCACTCTTTCCGCACAACACGATTGCATGGTCTCGCGACTGGCCGGCTGTCCCGGGCGAGAAGGTGGTGAAGGTGGTCGCGGATTTCGTCAGGCGAACCTCGGCTGCGTCGTACGACGTGTCCAGGTTCAGGCCAGGGTGGAAGGCCACAGCAGGCCAGCCCTCGACGAACCTCGGGCCCGGCCAAGTCAGGTTGGAGTGGACCGTCCCGGCCGAAGGGACGATGGCGAAGACGAACACGAACTATCGGACCGGGCGTTGAAACCCCGGGCTGTTTACCGTCCGTTCGGGACAACCAATCCTCCTACGGCTGCAATTGCACTCGATAAAATCGAGAGGCTTCAGTGGCCGGTGAAATGACTTTCTCGGTTTCGGATCCCGTCAACGTGAGCGTTTCCAGCGGGCTCCATTCGCGCAGGTCGGTCGAAGACTCGATAAGGCAGCCGCTGCCAGCCGGCGCAATCACGCAAAAGCGAAAGCCTTCCGCCTGCAATTGAGTCGGAGTTTGAGGCACGGGGAACAACAGCACCACGTCACCTTCCCCGGGCTGACGGCCGCAGTTCGACGCCATCGCTTGGGCAATGGTTTCGCGGCGCTGGGCAGCGCTGATGAGACCCGCCTGGTGGAATTCCCACGCGCGCTCGACGACGCTGCGAACGTAGGCGCGGTGACTGTCCCACGGTCCTTCGCATGGGCAGAGTTGCGCGATGGAGCAGCCTGCGGCGTTGACCACGGCGCCAGCCACTGTGCCGGCGCATCGGTCGCGTTCGTCGGGCACGCCGTCGTTGTCGCTGTCGCCGGGTGTTGTGGCGCGCACGGTGATGTTCACTGGCGCCGAAATGCCGATCGCACCGCGTTCGTCGCGCGTGCGCGCCGAAAGCCGGTACTGGCCCACCGGCGCGTTTTGCCAGGTGAATTCAAACTGGATTGGCTCGTTCGGCGGCGGCGCCTGGACGAACAGGACCTGTTGTTCGCCGAGCTTCACATCGTCCGCGAAGAATTCGACCTTGTTTGCATAACCATCGGGATCCTGCGTGACGGCTTCAATGCGGATGTGGGACTGGACGACGAATTCCGCCCCGTCGGGCGGCCAAGTGAGGGTGACGGTGGGCGGGAGGTTGCCCGGGGGCGGATTGAACTCGGCCACCAGGCTGAAGTCGAAACTGATGTCGGCGCTAACCGGGCTTTGCTGGTGCATCTCGACCGCCAGGACATTCGGGCCACTGGATAACAGTGCCGGCGGGATCTCGAAATCCACGACCTGGTTTTCCACAGAGAGGATGGCGCGCGTACTGGACGCAATCGCGCCAGTCGGCAGGTTGCCGCGGAAAACCTCCGTCCCGTTCAAGTAAACCACCGCGCCGTCATCCTGAAGGATCCGGGCTTTCAGGCTCAGAATGTCGTTCGTACTGGGCACCAGGAAGAGCCTTCTGAAGTAAGTGGTGATGAATTTGTTCGCCGAGTCAGGGCCGAAGCCCACCATGGTCGCTTCGTCGCCGTCGCCGTAGCCGAGTTGCGCCGCCCCTTGACTCCATCCACTGTCATCGAACAAGTTCCCCTGCCATGCGGTGCCCTGGTCGGTGCCATTGTCCAGAAACTTCCAGACAGCGCCCGTGGGAATCAAGGGGGTCGCCCCTTGACCAGCACACGCCGTCAGCGCGCCGAGGCACAAGCCGAAGCAAACTCCTCTGAATTGTCCGAAGGTGAACATGGAGTGCGGTTTCATAAAGCATCAGAATTCGATTCATCAGCCATGAACGGACAAAGAACAGCAACATCCGCCCGTGCGGCGAATCCTTCTCACCGTGCGGCACTCGGGGTGGTATGGGAACTCTAGGAAGCGGGCCTCTTGTGTCAAGCCGCCAGAGCGGCAACACGACCAGGCGTGTTGCGCGTTGCGTGAAAATCATCGGTCGCCATACGACAAAGCGGCGCTGGTTTCAGCTTAAACGGCAACCGCTGCCTTGATCGCCGGGTGCGGATCGTAGCCAACAAGCTCGAAATCCTCGAAGCGAAACTTGTCGATGTCCTTCACTTTGGGATTGAGCTTCATCGTTGGCAGCGGGCGGGGTTGACGGGTGAGTTGTTCCTTGGCCTGGGGCAGATGGTTGGAATAGAGATGGAGATCGCCAAAGGTGTGAACGAACGCGCCGGGTTTCAACCCGCACACCTGGGCTGCCATCATCGTAAGCAGGGCGTAGCTGGCGATGTTGAACGGCACTCCCAGGAAGAGATCGGCGCTGCGCTGATACAACTGGCAACTCAACTCGCCTTCGCTCACGTAAAACTGAAACAGGGTGTGGCAGGGCGGCAACGCCATGCTGTCGATGTCCGCAACGTTCCAGGCACTGACAATCAGCCGGCGACTGTCCGGGTTGCTTTTGATCTCCTCGATGACCTTGGCGATTTGGTCGATCCCATGGCTGCTCTTCCGCAGCCGCGGCCCGATCGGCGTCACGCTCCGGCCATCGGTGTACTCGCCCAGATCGAACAGCGTCGGCTGACTTCCAGCCGGCTCCGCCGATTTGCGCGGCCGGCTGCTTTTGGTCCAATGCCGCCATTGCTTTCCATAAACGGGTCCCAGGTCCCCGGATTCATCGGCCCACTCGTCCCAAATCGTTACCTTGTTGTCCTTCAAGTACTGAATGTTTCTCTCGCCGCGCAGAAACCACAACAACTCGTGGATGATGGAACGCAGGTGCAGCTTCTTCGTCGTCAGCAACGGAAATCCGTCGGCCAGCGGAAAGCGCGCCTGCGCGCCGAAGAGCGAATACGTGCCGGTGCCCGTGCGGTCGGCCTTGAACTTGCCTTCACTCAGAACCCGGCGGAGCAGTTGGTGGTACTGGAGCATCGTCTGCGGCGGGGATTGTCGGCGGCGCAGAGGAAAACGTAAAACGTAAAAACGTGAGGCGTGTTGCGCTCGGGCGCGTCTTGGCGCTGCTACGATTTGCAACTCCCTCTCCCTGCGCCAGCAGCGCGGGGAGAGGGCTGGGGAGAGGGGGAAACCTCAGTTGGCAAGGTGCCTCCTCTCCCCGGCCCTGCCCAGTAACCTCTCTTTGAAATGCCGTTATTTGGAGTTCATGCAGTGCCTCCGGTAGGTGGTGCTTGCAGTTGGAGCGAGACC
>Ga0134127_10002443_pt1 | contig 13410 bp, 13 predicted proteins | sample KB31753_FD_96459 | JGI IMG/M metagenome (GOLD analysis project Ga0134127, IMG submission 96459) | Terrestrial soil microbial communities with excess Nitrogen fertilizer from Kellogg Biological Station, Michigan, USA - KB3-175-3 | ecosystem: Environmental > Terrestrial > Soil > Unclassified ...
AGTGCGGCCATCGTCGGGACATTGGACCGAGGCCAGCTCCTCAGCACTGTCCTGCAGCTTCTGATCGAGAATCTTGGGTTTACACGGATGTTCTTGATGTTGCGGCATCGCGATCGAGAAACGGCGTATGTGGCCCAAGTCGCCGGGGTTTCGCCGGACATTGAGGCTGTGGCTCACCAGCTCGACCTGCCGATCCAGGACGATGGGGGGCTCCAAGCCGACCTGTTGATTCACGGCAAGCCCCTGCTCATCCTAAGCCTGGATGCCGTGGCCCATCGCATGCAGCCACCGATACTGGACTTGGCCCGCCGCGCCGGAGTGACGTCGTTCGTCGCCGTGCCGCTCCAGAGTCACAACCAGATGCTCGGATACCTCGCCGCCGACCGGGGCTCTCAGCCCTGCACAGAGGAGGATCTCCACATGTTGCTGACGATCGCCAGCCATGTGGCTGCGGCCATCGACAACGCCAGAGCCTATTCTCACCTTGAAGAACTCACCCAGCACCTTGAACAGCGTATCCAGGAGCGTACGCAGGAATTGTCCGTCGCCAATGAACGGCTCCAGGAACACGACCGGCGGCGGTCGCTGTTTCTCTCTGTCGCATCGCATGAATTGCGCACCCCCATGACCGTGATCCGCAGTTTTGCAGACAACATGCGCGACGGCATTGCCGGACCCGTGAGCGAACAACAACTGATCTATCTCACTCGCATCGGGCACAATATGAATCGACTCACTCGAATCATCAATCAATTGCTCGATTGGTCCCGCCTTGATTCGAAAAGGGACATGCTGTTCCTCACACCGATCCATGTCGAAACCACAGCCCTTCTGGTCGCCGACAGTCTGCGCACCGTTGCGGCTGAGAAAATGATCACGATCGAGACCATTCATTCGGATGGGCTCCCACCAGTCCGGGGGGACCAGGATAAACTGGAACAGATTCTCTGGAATCTCATCGGCAATGCGATTAAGTTCACGCCGCCAGGCGGCCGTATCACCGTCGATTTCAAAACGACTCCTGAGGGCTTTGTCCAAACTTCTGTCGCCGATACCGGCTGTGGGATTGATCCCGATCACATGGAAAAGCTCTTCCAAGAGTTTTCGAAAGTGCCGTCTCCCAACCCCACCGCTCAGGGAGCTCAGCTTGGCTTGTTCATTACCAAAAGCCTGGTGACGATGCATCAGGGAACCATCTGGGTAGAGAGTACGCCCGGAGCCGGGACGCGCTTTTATTTCACCCTGCCCATCGCGCCGTCACAAGAAGATTCCGGAGCCACGGGCTCCGCCACAGGACGCGTGAATGAGTGACAGGAGTATATTTTCTTGTGCATATGATCTACAATTTCGCCGGTAATTACCGTCTCCACAGACACCATGCGCGCAAAAATTCTCATTGTTGACGACGATCGCGATATTCTTCTCGGACTCGAGAATCGTATCACCTGGATGGGGCACGAACCTGTCACTGCCGACAACGGTAAGGATGCGTTGCGTCTGATTGAACAAGGAGACTTTGATCTCGTACTGCTGGATTTGGAGCTACCGGTCCTGTCCGGTCTGGAAATCCTGGAACGGGTAAAAGGCACCTCGCACATCGATCGCCGAACCGAAGAAGACACCCAAGTAGCCTACGGTACACCCTTCATCATCATCCTGACCGCATTCGGCACCATCGAGCGCGCCGTTCACGCCATGCAGCTTGGCGCATTCGATTTCATGACGAAACCGTTCAGTGCCGACCATCTGACCGTCGTGGTCAATAAAGCCCTGGCGACCGCGGCGCTGTACCGACAGGTCGACGTCCTCCGAAAAGAAGTCGACGACCGGTACGATCACCTTGTAGGGGCCAACGCCAAGATGGCTGCCCAACTCACGATCGCCAGACAAGCGGCGCCGTCCGACGTGACCGTCCTCCTGCTCGGTGAAACCGGGACAGGGAAGGAAGTCGTGGCCCGCGCCATTCATCGCTGGAGTCCACGCCGCTCGAAACCGTTTATCGCAGTCAATTGTGCCGCGCTCCCGGAGAACTTGCTCGAGAACGAACTGTTCGGCCACGAAAAGGGCGCCTTCACCGGGGCGGTCAAACGGGAACCGGGAAAAATCGAGGTGGGAGAAGGCGGAACGGTGTTTCTGGATGAAATCGGAGATATGCCGCTGCCGTTACAAAGCCGCCTGCTGCGGGTCATCCAGGATCAGACCTTCTATCGAGTCGGCGGAACCCAGTCGGTCCACACCAATGTCCGTTTCCTCGCCGCCACGAACAAAGACATACGGCGAATGATCAAACAGGGTACATTTCGTGAGGATCTCTACTACCGACTCGCGGTGATCACCGTGACGCTTCCGCCCCTGCGTGAACGTATAGACGATGTCCCTGCACTCGCCCAGCATTTTCTCAATCGTGCGGTTAAAACGGGAGTACATTGCTCCTGCACATTGAGTGACCGCGCTGTACAGGCATTGCAACAGTATGCATGGCCTGGCAACATCCGCGAACTGGACAATGTGCTGACACGCGCGCTCATCTTGTGTGCGGATGAGACGCTTGAGCCCGCCCACCTGCATCTGGCGGATTCCCTGTCTCTCTCGACCACCGAGACCGAGACAGGATCTCGGTCCCGTCACTATCATGACCTCATGGCAGCCTATAGCCGGAAAATCATCGAAGAGGCCTTGCACAGAAATGGAGGGAACCGAACACGAGCATCCGAAGATCTCGGCCTTCAGCGGACCTACCTCACAAAGCTGCTCCGTCAGAAGGAAATCTCCACCGAACCGCCCAAAGACTTTTCCCCATCCTCCGAGGAAGACGCACGCTGAGTCTCTCTGGTCTATTCGGTCTGTCTGGTCTGTCTGGTCGAAGGAACCAGACAACCAACCAAAACACCAGAGAGACTAGATAGACAAGACAGACCGAATAGACCAGACGAACCTGTCATTTATTCGAGCGGTAACGCATGCGGGTGACGTGAAGAAGGGATAGTCGCTCTAGTCTAACATTCATTCTGGACCAGATTGGTCCGGGCGGGTCACCCCTTCCTGACCCATCGAACCACTGCCAATTCAATGGAGAGTTAGTGATTTCAGATTACAGGAGGCGCAGGTCGTGATTGAGGCCTGGCGGCGAGAGCATAATCAAAACTCGATCAGTGTTACATTCCTGATCGTTCCGTGAACCATCAAGACGGATCTAACATTGGTCCTAATGTAATACCGGGGGAAGGTCTGGGGATGGTGCGAGCATGACAGGCATCTGCTGTTGAGACTGTGGACTCTGCTTGAGCCATTTCTGGATTGCATTGAGCAAGGTATTTTTTTTGATGGGTTTAGTCAGATGGTCCGAGCACCCGGCTGCCATACTCTTTTGCATTTCCTCCTGGTAGGCATGAGCCGTTAATGCAATAATAGGAATGGGGGTTAGGTTGGAATGCTTCTCCCAGTCTCTGACCATTCTGGTGGCCGTATGTCCATCCATCACGGGCATCTGGACGTCCATAAGCACCAGATCATATTTCCGGGCTTGGTACATCTCGAACGCCACCCTTCCATTTTCAGCCACGTCGAGCTGATAGCCTGAATGTTTTAGATAGGATTGAATAAGAAACAGATTGTCAGATGAATCGTCTGCTAGGAGAATCGCTACATTGTGATCCGGTCTAGTTAGGGTATTTGATGAGTCGTGACTGGGGGCACTCTCGCTTCTTTTAATCGCCTTATCAAGGACATGCTCTAGCTTCCTTTTCGTAAGCGGCTTTGTCACGTAACCATCTAACCCTAACGTGTATGCATGTCGAATATTCGAGCTTCGAACATCGGAAACAAAAACGATAACCCCCATTTTTTGGCCCTTTGCAGCCTTGATCAGTTTTATACGGTTCGGAGAGCGATCCAAGTCTATGTCCCCAAGGTCGAGGAAAAGCACACGGCGGGAGGGGGCGCCGCCTACTACCTCAGTAAGTACGGTCAAGGCCGACTCTTCATCTCTTATCACAGAGACGGTTGCTCCCAAAGATTGTAGTGCCTCTTCCACAAACCTACGACTCCCTTCATTGCTACTGACCAACATCGTCTGCATGCCCATCAGCTCAATGCCAGGCGATGCCGCATGGGCACTCTGGCATTCTGGAATGCCGAAATGAGCCGTAAAATAGAAGACGCTGCCCTTCCCCAAGGAGCTTTCAACCCATATTCTCCCCCCCATCAGCTCGATTAACTGCCTCGAAATGGCCAAGCCCAAGCCGGTACCACCGTAGAGTCTAGTTGTGGACCCGTCGGCTTGGGTAAATCGTTCAAACACCGCCCCGAGCTTTTCAGGTGGAATGCCAATCCCTGTGTCTGAGATAGCGAAGCGCAGCGTGCCTGCTTGACTCGCTCCGTTGTCTTTCGTTACTCGAATCGCGACTTCTCCTCGTTCAGTAAATTTGATGGCATTTCCTACCAAATTCACGATGACCTGTCGAAGGCGATGAGGATCACCGATCAGATTGATGGGCACATCAGATGCGGACGAAACCAGTATTTCAAGCCCCTTTTCTTGTGCCCTGAGTGCCATGAGCTCAGTCGCTTTCTCCAGCACCTCATCCAGATCAAATCTGATCTGCTCTAGCCCAATGTGCCCTGACTCGACTTTTGCGAGATCCAGAATGTCATTGATTAAGTCAAGAAGATGCGTACTGGATCTCCGCAAAATACCGAGCTGCTCTTGCTGCTCAGGAGATAAAGAACCCTCCGAGAGTAGATCAGACATTCCTATGATGGCAGTCATCGGCGTTCGAATTTCATGACTCATCGTGGCTAAGAAATTACTCTTTGCTCGATTTGCAGCCTCAGCCCGTTCTTTCGCTTGATGGAGTCTCGCGTCTGCATCCTTTCGCTCTAATTCATGCCCGATCCATTGCGACGTGAGCTTCAAGAACGTTTTCTCATACCCCGCAAACGCTCTTGTCCGTGGTGCCGCGCTTGAAAAGCTCAACGTCCCATATACTGCACCATTCACGTGAATCGTGATACCCGCAAAGGCTTGTGGGGCAATGAGAAGATCCGCGGACGGGAGACTCCAGTCTGACTGATCCGGGGAAGAGAAGGTGATCGCCTCTCGAGATTGGGTCGTCCATTCACAATAACTTCCGCGTAACTGATAGCGACCCTCCGAGGAGTGTTTCGATTCATCGCTCACGAGCTGTTGAATCGCATAAAGATCGCCATCGATGCGTGTCACCATGCCAGTCGATAACTCCAAGGTTGTGCACCCTAATGTTAATACCCGACGGAGCCGTTGCTCCCAGTCGGCGGTATCCACGGTGATTTCATGCAGTGCGCGCAGGAGGTTCTCACTCGCTTTGAGGGCATCCTCGGCCCGGCGACGCTCATTCATTTCTTGGACGAGAGTCAGGGTGCCCTTTCGTTCTTGTTCCAAACTCTCACTCATGACGCTATACACCACGCCCATAATGAGGAGAATTGAGAGGCGAATCAGATGGCCTTCAATAAACAGCGTAAGTCCCATCGAGTGGTAGAGCATGACTCCGTAGAGAGCGGTTATCGTTGCAGAAAAAATGATCTTGAGCCGGAGAGTTCTCATCGATGCAGAGATGAGGATAATTAAGAAGTAGGCAAGATAGATATCGGACCCCGATTGTTCGGTCGCATAGATAATGCTGGAGGTAATTGCAGTATCGATAAGAAGCAGTATGATCGTGAACGCGCGGCTTTCGACCAGACGAAAGGGGAGAAGGAACCCCGCTGCTAGTAGAGACAAGAGCCCCATAACAAGAATTTCCTGGATCGGGCGGGCAAGGATGGTTTCTGGGGTATACAGAACTTGATAGGAGAGCACGATGGAAACGAGACTCTGCAGAATGAGAACCTGCGCGCGAAAGCGGGTCATGCCCACGTGGGTGGGAAATAGTACATGTGCTGGCTCTTTGCTGTCCGACACTAATTGCGTGGGTCTGCGTAGCATGCGGAACGGCCATGCACGGTGGGCCGTTGCGACGACATGATCAGGATTTGGATCAGCACTTTTGTTCGCATCGCGCTCGCGAGGTTGTCGAGAGAGGTGCTTGCTTTGTGTTCTCATCGTGGTCCTCAATATTCGCGAAGCGCGGTGGTGGTAATTTATGTATTCGATTGGAATTTAGTTTTGACAACTAATTATAAGCATGCTCCACAAATTAAGAACTGCAACTATTTTTTGCTTTCCAACATGCTGGGGTATTGTCTCTCCCAAAAAGATAGAAGAGGAGACTGACTGGCTTTGCGCCCAAGCAACTGGCTAACTCCAGGCGGTGCGGCATCCGTTCAATCTCGTCGAGCGCGAGCGGGAGTGGTGCCGAGAATATGCGATGCGCAACGTCTCGATGGAGGAAAGCGAGCAGGCTCATGATGTGCGAGGGAGGAGTCGTTCAACACTCGATGGTCCTAGAACCATATTGACGCCTGGGGCAGGCCTTTACGCGCAGGTTCTTATGAGCTCCCTTTGGGAATCGTCGATCTCCTTGACTCAATATACACATGTAGTACGGTTGGAGACGCAGTGGCGTCATTGGGACCATGGATCGCCAATGTCGCCATCCAAAAAGGACACCACGAGTAACCGCTCTGGCATGAACCACAGACCTTCTCAGTACGACGACCAGACTTTGCTCAACGCTCAACCGGTCTGCGTTTCGGTTATCGACCCCCTGACTCATACGGTTCAATTTCAGAATGCGACGGGGGTGAACAAGTTCGGGAACATCGCAGGCCGGTCCTGCCACGAAGAGATTTTTGGATGCCAGACCCCCTGCAACTTCTGCCGGATGCCGGAGGCCCTGACATCAGGCTCCGTCGTCTCCAATGAGGTCGTGTTGCCCGGCGATGAGTACCGGCTGGTGCATTGGTCAAAAGCCTCGACCACGGACGGGCACACACATGTCATCGAAACGATCATCGACATCACCGAACTCAAGCGGACCGAGCACGCGCTCCGCCAGTCGCAAAAGATGGAAGCGGTGGGACGATTGGCGGGGGGGATTGCACACGACTTCAACAATCTCTTGATGGTGGTGATTGGATACGCGCAGCGCCTGCTAGAGCAATTTTCGACCCATCCAGCCCGTCAGGAACTCGAAATGATCAACCAGGCAGGGCTGCGGGCAGCCGCCCTGACGAAGAAGTTGCTGACCTTCAGCCGACGGCAAGTGTTCGAACCAAAAGAATGGCCAGTGAATCAGGCCATTAGCGAGATGCAAGATATCCTGCAACGGATGATCGGCGAGCATATTCAGATGGTCGTTGTCCTTCATCCCCACACCGGCCATGCCCTCGTCGATCCCGTGCAACTCGAACAAGTCATCATGAACCTCGTCCTAAACGCCCGCGATGCGATGCCCGATGGCGGTCTGCTCAACATTGAAACTGATAATGTGGACCTGGACGAGCCCTTCGCCCAATCGCACCCCGGATCGACGCCAGGCCCCTATGTCAAAATCATGGTGCACGATACGGGCTGCGGTATGGACGCCGAGACGATGGCCCATATCTTCGAACCCTTCTTCACCACCAAAGGCCCTGAGAATGGAACGGGTCTGGGACTGGCGACCGTCTATGGCATCATCAAACAAAGCCAGGGGTACATCGAGGTGACAAGCAAATTAGGGCGAGGGGCACGATTTACTGTCTATCTCCCGCGTGTAGGACACCCAACCGACGGAGTCACCACACCGGGGACGGCGACGGAGTCCACGGACACACAGAACACGATCTTGGTGGTCGAGGACGATGAGAACATCCGGAAATTGATTACGATCATTCTTCAGGGTCAGGGCTACCACGTGCTTGCGGCCAGCGATGGAGTTGAGGCTCTACGGGACTTGCAGACGCTGAAGGGGAAATGCCATCTCGTGATCACCGATGTCATAATGCCCAGAATGAAGAGTGTTGCGTTTGTCGAAGGAGTACGAGCCATGCGGCCAGACGCACGCGTACTGTATATGTCCGGTTATGCGGGCGACACGCTTCAAGCCAATGGAGTAAGCGAGGATACCCCGTTCCTTCAGAAGCCCTTCCTCCACACTACGCTCATTGAGAAGGTACGAGAACTCTTGCAGACCCCTCGCTGTGCTGATCCCTGACCGCGCGAGCACATCGACGCCCCCGATATTACGACTGCTTAGTTGCGCTCACGTGCTTAGCCCACCTCTCGACATTGAACCGTGTTCGGGACAGCGTTGCTATGGGGTCTTCCCCATCTAGCCAGAATCCTGTGCGTTCTGAAGTCGTCCAGAAAACGGAGACCGTCCAAAAACGATCTCTTCGCGAGCGGGGTACCCCTCCGCAGGTCATGCGGAAGCGGTAATGCTGGTCGCAATTATCCTTTGACTGAAGTCAAAACTGAATGAGGTCAAAGCCAATCTGCGACCGTGACGACTCACCAGAACCGCGACCAAACCGTAACCAAAAAGGCAACCAGAAATGCAGGGATTCGGAATTCGGAAACTGTGGCTAGTGTAGGAGTGAACCGGGAGTGTTACGTTACCTGGATACTTCACGACGACAAAGACAAGCCTCCTCCTCCTCGCCTATCTAGCATTCAAAATCTTCCCAGCGCACAGACTCGGCCTCTCCCCAAGACGCCTGGAGGACGAGAATACCGATGAGCACGACAGCCCGCAAGATAGTCGGGTTCCCGGGCTCTTCGTAATCTCCATGGCCACGAGTCGTGCAGCCTCATGTCGTCACCTCTCGGACATTCCGGTTTCATCACCGCTCCCCGTTGAGACCGCAGGAACCTTAGCCATCAGCGACTGTTCAAGGTCCTGCATATAGCGACGGAATCGTACTTGGTGTCTATCGGCTATTCGGATGAATTCAAGGCCGAATGCAGGCCCTGCTGACCAACGAATCACGGCGAGTTCTACAGGCAATGGTGGAATCTGGCCGAGGAGATTGATGAACAATTCCACATACGCGCCTTTGAAGAGCGACGTGTCACAGCACATGCGACATCCTTCCATCGAGAGATCAAGCACGGTTCCCTCGCCGGTATACTGATCGCCCACAAAGGAACACTGCAGCTCGACGTGAAAGCGCGGATACTTACGTCGGTTCATCGTAGTACCTCCTTGAGATAAACAGGCGTCTCGGCTCGAGATTCATCTGTCCTTGCTCTGCCCCTCTTCATTTCTGGACGGCTAGAATATTCGTGCGGACCATTTACTCTACAGAAAATCCAACTATCTTTGACTCTCGATTGTCCAAGGAAGATCGATAACACCTACTCGCTACTCTGTTGAGAGGTCCTCAATCGTATTTCCTTTCCACAGATTTAAATATATTCAGTGGAATTCATTTATCTACATGGCTAATGTACCTGTCCAAATCTTAAGTGGAGCAGAACATCCCACGGCGTCAATGATGATAATGGAGTGAGGCGTCACCGTGGGATTGCGTTCAACGGGTTGGTATGGATGAGCTCGCGCTTCAGTGCGTCCACAATTACCGCTCCTCTTGGAGTCCATGTCTATCTCCCAGTAACTCCTGCCCCACGGCTTGTAGTAAGTCCGCGATCGAGATGGGTTTATTCATCGTTCGATGCGCGCCCAGGCGCTTGGCCATATCAAGAAAGTCACGCTTTCCTGAGCCGCCGGTAATGGCGATAATTTTTACTGTTGGCGATTCACAATGCAAGGCCATCGTGACCTCCAGACCATCCATGTCAGGCATAAACAGGTCTGTGATGACCAGTGCGATGGGCGTCTGGCGGAATAGGCGGAGTCCTTCCTGACCATTGGGCGCCTCACTGACCAGGTACCCCGCTTCTTCCAGCACTCGTCGAAACAGGAGACGGGTCTGCTCGTCGTCGTCAATGATGAGAATCGAGCGAGGCGTCACCGTGTCAATCCGTCAAAAGGAGTGGCATGGAGGAGCGTGCGCTTCAGCGCGTCTCCCAGGAGATGCAGCGAAAACTGTTTTTCCACATACTCAGTCACCCCCAGTGCCCGGATCTGCTGCTCTGACTGAGGACTCCCGGCCCCCGTCAAAATGATCACCGGTTGAGTGGGATTGAGAAGACGGATCTCTTGCAACACCATGAGGCCATCCATCCCCGGCATTTTCAGATCAAGGACCACGGCATCGGGGCGTGCTCGGCGAAAGATCTCGAGGCCCTTGTGACCACCGTCCGCAAGGACCACGTCAAACCCCTTTCGAGTCAGGAGTGTGTCGAGGAGGTCCCGGATGCCCGGCTCATCATCAATGACGAGAATTGTCGCCATGGGACCTCCTCGAATAAGCTAGACGAAATAGCATAACGAAACCCGCTTGAGAGGTGACGCGAGAGCCAGCGAGGGATGATCTTGCCTGCATAACACCTTCATCAGCGCATAGGCATTCGTCAATGACGTCGGCGCCGGTGAGATGACGACAAGGTCTCTTGGGCGGCTGAGACGAAATAGGAACATTGGGCGACACACCAGCTCCGGTGTCGATTAACAGCACCTCCACGGTGTCAGCGATATGTTCCATTCAGTTTGAAGGATCAGTTCCTGTGCAAGGCGGTGAGGTGAGGCAGGCCGGAACCTGCCGGCAATACCTGGATTTCAGCCGGACCTCGGAGGATGATATCGGACAGGTGACGTGATCCGCACAGCACATCTTCCAACGTATACCGAGGCACCCACCCCAAGAGCACGCCGATATTGCCCAGCCCTTCATCGTCTTCGACCACAAGAATAGACAACACGTTCATATGGTGTTCCTCATAATATTGGTGGCACATGAATATGAATCAATACGGATCTCCGCGATTGCGGGATTGGCAGGAACCGTCCTGATCGATCTCAGCTTTCATGAAATATGCGCTGCCCATCGCTACAAAGCGTATAAGAGTTCTTGAAATCAGAAAGTGCCTAATGGCTCTCATAAATTTGGTATTTCGGACCGATTGATGGATGCACATCTAAGAGCTGATATGCTCCAGTGTGCTCTATATATTGGACTATGATTCATGTCAGCCTGCTGAGCAGGGGTCTACCACTCGGTGTGCCGGTACGTTCTCTCCTCCGTCAACAGAAGTGCTCCCCACCAAAACCATATGGCACCAGGAGAACCTCCATTACGAGGGAGAAACTGAACCGGTGACGAGGCTGGTGGAACCCCGGGCGAACTTCTTGAACGAAGAAGAGGAGATTCGCGGAATGTTACTGGTATAAGGGAGGAGAACTTCCCGATTGCTGTCGGTTACCGAAATTTCACTGGTTTTTTATCCATCCTCAACGACACTTGCAAGTCTGACAGACGTTCCGAGGGAGAGTCGCGAATAAAAAAGGCCGCAGCTTGGGCGCGCCGGGTGACTTTCAGTTTTTGAAAAATGAAACGGATATAGTTCTTCACGGTCTTATCGCTGAGTTCAAGCGATGCGCCGATTTCCTTGTTCGTCTTCCCCTCGGCAACGAGCGCGAGCACACGCTGCTGCTGAGTGGAGAGAGTCGTCCGTTGGGAATCGCGCGGTTCCTCCTTTTGCAGTCGCATGCGGGTCAACAGAGGCTGCGTGATGGCCGGATCAAGGATGGACTGCCCTTGCGCCACGGCATGGATGGCTCGCACCAACGCCTCGGCATTCACATGTTTCAACAGATATCCAGCCGCCCCTCCAATCACTGCAGCAAGCACCGCTTCATCGTCTTGATAGGATGTGAGAAAAAGCACCCGCGTCGCAGGACAGCAATCCTTAATGGCACGACACGCATCCACTCCACTGCCGCCCGACAAGCGGACATCCATCAACACGACATCCGGTTGAAGGCGACAGGCTTCATCCACGGTATCCTTCACGCTCATCGCTTCGCCGACAACGTTGATGCTGCCCTCTCGACTCAGCACCGTCCGCAATCCTACCCGCGTGACTTCGTGATCATCCACGACCAACACTCTGACCGGTTTCATGCTAGACAAAAGTGCCTCCTCCGTGGAGGTGATTAAATGGATACCCTGTCAGTCGGTCGAAGGCACGGAGTGCAAGCCTGCCATCGCCATTCTGGCTGGGCTGGATTCCTAGCAACGTTCGAGTCCTTGTGAGTCCTGGGAGACCAAATATCGAGGGACTGCGCTTCGTCATGTACAAAGAAGCGGAGGCGAGAACTGTCATGCATGGGCAGCCTCACATTTCGACTACCGCATCATTGCGCTGAAATTTACATGTATTCTCTAATTAATTGCAATAATGCTAATCGGCTCTAACAATGCTGACATGAAATTCATAATTGAAAAATTATCGTACAAAATTCTGACATCATATAGACTACGTATAGTTATCCATGCCGACAATCGCACACACAATACAGGCCCACCATCTGACCGGCGTTCTCTCACAAAGGCCATTGTGATTGCACAGATTCCACGACCCGACGCCCAGGTTCATGGATTAAAGTTCCCAGGCATTTCTACCGACAAGAGATTGCACTGACATGCAGTGGACCCTAACCGCTCTCAAGAACTACCTGCGGCATGAATACCGATATCGATCAAACACAGAATCTCAACATGCCGGAACAGGTCGAACGAGCCTTAGTCGAACGGATCGACAAGGATCGAATCGATCTCCCCGTACTCCCACAAGTGGCCGGCAAGGTCATGGCCCTCGCGAATGATCCAGCGGCAGATGCAGCCCGTCTGTCAGCCCTTATTCACCAAGACCAGGCCTTGGCAGCTCATGTCCCTGAGAATTGCCAACTCGCCTGCCTATATGCCTCGGACGCCGATTGCCTCGCTTCAACATGCCGTCGCCATGCTCGGTGTGAATCAGCTGTCGGAGATCGCCGTTACGATTTCACTGAAAAGCGTGACCGTCAAGATTCCTGAACACGAAGCGGACGTACGGCAACTTTGGCGCCATGCACTGGCCAGCGGGGCCTATGCCAAGGAAATTGCGCGCATGCGCCGATACAATGTGGAAAGCGCCTACCTGTGTGGACTTTTGCATGCCGTGGAAAAGCCAGTCGTCCTCAAGACTGTCACAACCATTGCAGCTGAAATGCATATCCCCCTCTATTCCAGTGCGATCATCGCCTTCCTCGACGGGTACCATTCCCGCATAGGCAACTTAATCGCGAGAGGTTCAACGAAATCGCTCGCAGTCAGATTTCAGGCATTCAGGCTGGATTGCTGAAGATGGTCGCTGATCCGACAGGCGAATACATCCTTGGTGTCCAGATTATCGGTGAAGGCGCAACGGAACTGATACATATAGGCCAGATGGCGCTTCAGCATGCGGCCACCGTCGATTCATTTGTTGAGACCATCTTCAACTTTCCGACGCTGGCTGAAACCTATCGCGTCGCCGCACTTGATATCGTGGGACAACGACAAAAACGTCTAGCCTCCATCGCCGCATGAGACGTGAGCGGAGGGATACCAGGTCGAAGTAAG
>Ga0134127_10002444_pt1 | contig 13405 bp, 7 predicted proteins | sample KB31753_FD_96459 | JGI IMG/M metagenome (GOLD analysis project Ga0134127, IMG submission 96459) | Terrestrial soil microbial communities with excess Nitrogen fertilizer from Kellogg Biological Station, Michigan, USA - KB3-175-3 | ecosystem: Environmental > Terrestrial > Soil > Unclassified ...
GCGCGTTGCGCTGGGACGCCGCGGTGTTCGACACCGAGGTCGCGAACGGCTTCACGTTCGTGTTCGTCGCGCCGTTCACGGCGCAAACGACGCGCAACATCAAATCGGCGGACGTCAGCGGACTGGAGACGAGTCTGTCGTGGCTGGCCACCGATCGCTTGCAGGTCGACGTCGGCTTGGGGTTCCTCGACTCGGAGATCACCGAGAGCGATTGGATTGGCGCCGGCGGCATCAACATCGTCGGCAAGAAGATGCCGCAAAACCCCGATTCGACGGCGAACCTTGGTCTCGTCTATCGCGGCAAGCTCGGCGGCGAGCGCGACTGGTACGCGCGGCTCGACTATCGGCAGCTCGGCGAAGTCTTCTGGGAGCCCGAGAATTTCGTCGCGCGCGATCCGCTGTCGCTCGTCGATTTTCGGTTCGGCATCACGGCGACGCGCGGCTGGGAAGTCGTGGCCTGGGTCGACAACGCGACGGACGAAGACTGGATCTCCGAGGAATCGAATCCGAACGGCATCGTCTACTACGGCAAGCCGCGGCAGTACGGCGTCGAGATGACCTACCGCTTCTGAGACCCCGCCTTCGCGTCAAGGCTTTAATGACTCCGAGGATATCGATCAACGAGTCATGGACTGACTCTGTTCTTTCCGGCAGATTCTCATTCGGCGCCAGAACCACACGGCGACGACGCCGCCGCGAACGCTTCTGCCGAGGAATCTCCGCCCATGACGACACGTCGGTTCGAGTTTTCGGAAGGCACGTCGAACAAGTTCTGGACAATCACCCTGCAGGGCGCCAGCCACACAGTCAACTACGGGCGGATCGGTAGCGCCGGACAGACATCGACGGCGCAGTTCGGCTCCGAAGCGGAAGCGCGGAAATCGTGCGACAAGCTCGTCGCGGAGAAGCTGAAGAAGGGCTATGTCGAGAAGGCAGCGGGCGGCGGCGCGACGAACGGCGCGCCGACCCCTGCACCTGTCCGGAAAGCTACGAGCCCACCTGCAGCGCCTACGCCCGCGGCGAATTCGGCTGCCGGCACGACAGCCGCATCGCCCGCGAAGGCCTCCGCGACGAAACACGATCTGCATCGCCCAATCGATCTGGAGCTCACTGCCTACAGCTACGTCCCCGGTCGACGATCCGCCAACGCGCCGTTTCCTCCGGCCGAACCGTTCGATCTGGAGGACTGCCTGAAGCGCTTTCGTGAGAAGGTGCGCGTCAAGACATACGGCTGGATGTGGGACTTCTCGCATGCGATTCCACACCGCACCCTAGCCCCCGAAGAAGCCGAGTTCTGGTTGACGGCAATGACTCGGGAGCGCAATCCGAAGGCGAGCCTTGACCATGTCGCCGCCGAGCTGCAACGAAGCACCTTCACGGGAAAGACGCCGGCGGACGCGAATCTCGTGATCCGCTACCTGAGTCCGCAGGTGGTGCAATGCCTTGCAGCGCTGCTCTCTGCAGACGAGCTGCGCGATCTCCTTCTCGATCCGAAAGGACCGCGCAATACTCACGCTGTCAGCGAAAGCGATCGGAGCATTCGCATCGGTTTCCGCGCGTTCGTGCTTCCGTACCTCGATGAAGCCGCAATCGCGCAATGGGCAGCTGCTGCCCGACACCTGTGGCCGCGAGCTACCTGGCCCTCGGACTACTACAGTGCGCCCCCCTCCGTGTACTACTACGGCGCCATGCTCGGGCTCCAGGACGAGGTCCGCGCGCTCGCGGCGCAGCTGCCGGATGATCTCTACGCCGACACGAGTTGGGATCACACCCACTATCATCGGCCGCAGGAGATCCTGTACGGCGCCGGTTCAGCTGAAAAAGTCGCCCATCACTTCAGACGCCTGCGGCTTCCTACGAACGCGTACATGGACATCCAGACGTTCGTGGCAGTCACCGGGGTCAGCGCACTCGACGTCGTCGTGCGCACGATCGCGAACACCGGCAAGAAAGAAGATGCCGAAGAGCTGTTCGAGGCATTCGAGCGCATTCATGCGCCCGAAGCTGCGCCTCACGTGGTCGAGCTCCTGCTGATCTCCAAGGCGCCGAAGGCAGCTCGCGAATGGCTGGACCACAATCTCGATGCCGCGATCGTCGGGCTCATGCCTGTCGCGGTCGGCACCGGCAAGCTCGCCGATGCTGCGACCGAATTTCTGCTCAGCGCGAAGCGCCGCGGTCAGAGCGATCGCATCGCCGCCCAGCTCGACAGCGTCGGTCCCGATGTAGCCGCGCGTATCCGTCAGAAAGTGCTGGACGTCGTCGAAGAACAGCTGACCCTCATCACAAGCGAGGCAACGCCGACTTGGTGGACGGAGGCCCTGGCGCAGGCGCCGGTCAAGAAATCGAAAGCGGTTGCGTGGCTGGTGCCTACAGATCTTCCCGCGATCACCATCGGCGAGTCTGCGCTCGCACCGGAGCACATCGACGTCCTTTTGAACGTGCTTCAGACGAGCACGCTGGAAACCGCGCACCCGCTACTGGCGCCCCTGCGCGAGCACGCCTCACGTGCGCGTCTCGATGCCTTTGGCTGGCGGCTGTTCGAGAGCTGGCTGGGCGAAGGCGCCCCGTCGAAGGACAAGTGGGCCTTCCTTGCGGCAGGGTTCCTCGGCGACGACCGCACGGTCCTGAAGCTTGCGCCGATGGTCCGTGAATGGCCGGGCGAATCGCAGCATCAGCGCGCAGTCCTCGGACTCGAAGTGCTGCGGACGATCGGGACGGACACTGCGCTGATGCAGATCAACGGTATTGCGCAGAAGGTGAAGTTCAAGGGGCTGAAGGAACGCGCCGCGCAGTGCATGGATGCGATCGCCGCGAGCCGCAACATGACGCGGGCCCAGCTCGAGGATCGGATCGTTCCGGATTGCGGCCTCGATGAGCGCGGTGAGCGCACCTTCGACTTTGGCCCGCGACAGTTTCGCTTCGTGCTCGGCCCGGAATTGAAGCCGATGATTCGTTATCCGGACGGCGCCGCCAAGACCGACTTGCCGAAACCCGGCGCGAAGGACGATCCCGCGAAGGCCGGTCCGGCCGTCGCCGAATGGAAGCTGCTCAAGAAGCAGATAGCGGGCGTGGCAAAGATCCAGGCCGTACGGCTGGAACAGGCCATGGTCACCGGCCGGCGTTGGTCGGGTGAAGAGTTCGACAAGCTGATCCTCCGTCACCCGCTGATGGTTCACCTCGCGCGATTGATCGTGTGGGTAACCTACGATAGAGCAGGCAAGGTGTCGGCAACGTTCCGTGTCACCGAAGATCAGACCCTGGCAGATGCGTCGGACAGTCCTTTCAATCTCGCCGCGGACGCGGCCGTGGGGATTCTTCACCCGATGCAGGTTTCCGGACAGCCGCAGCTGCTCGAACAGTGGGGACAGCTCTTCGGCGATTATGAGATCGTGCCTCCGTTCCCTCAGCTTGGACGACCGGCCTACCATCTCGCGAAGGACCAACTCGCGCAGCGAGACATCAGTCATTTCGAATCCCGCGGTAAGCTCGCGGCGCAGACGCTCGTGTTCGGCCTCGAGAAGCTCGGCTGGGCGCGAGGTATCCCCGCCGACGCCGGCTGGGTGGGCGAGCACTCGAAACAGTTTCCCGGCGCGAATCTGACGGCCGTCATCTGTTATGAAGAGGGCTTTTCTGTCGGCTATTGGGAAGGCGCCGGCGAGCAGACGATCAAGCGCTTGTTCTTCATCCGCGGGCTCTACACGCCGCAGATGTACCCTGAGCACAAGGAGACGCTGAAGCTCGCCGACGTCGATCCGATCGCGCTCAGCGAAGTGTTGGGCGATTGTGAGCTGCTACTCTCGAAGGCGAAGTAGACCGCGACGTAGTCATCACTATGGCCAAGAACAAAGCACCGTCCCCCGCGCGGCCAGAGTTGGCACACCTTCAGCGCCCTTCTGCCGAGGTACTGCACGCAGACGAGCTCGCACGCCTCGCGGCCGCAGACGCGCACGCACCGCGCCCTGGCGGCTGGCGACTCACACCGCGATCCGTCCTGCGTTTCATACTGGGCGACAGCAAGGACAACATCGAATCCAAGTTCGTCGGCACTCAGAGCTTTGTCGAGCGCTGCATCGTTGCACTCGCCACCAATCGCGGATTGATGCTCGTGGGCGAACCGGGCACTGCCAAGAGTTATCTGAGCGAGCTGCTCGCCGCCGCGATTAGCGGCGACTCGACACTGATCATCCAGGGCAGTGCCGGCACGACGGAAGACGCGATGAAGTACTCGTGGAACTACGCGCTGTTGCTCGCGGAAGGTCCAACGGATCGAGCTCTGGTGCCGGCGCCGCTCTATCGCGGGATGCGCGACGGCAAGCTGGTGCGCTTCGAGGAAATCACGCGCTGCCCGCTCGAGATCCAGGACACTCTGCTCTCGATCCTGTCGGACCGCGTGATGGCGATCCCCGAGCGCGAAGACGCCGGTCGTACGCTATATGCGAAGACCGGCTTCAATGTGATCGCGACCGCGAACACGCGCGATCGGGGCGTCAACGAAATGAGCGCTGCGCTGAAGCGACGCCTGAACTTCGAGACCGTCCAGCCGATCCCGCGCATCGAGGACGAGATGGCGCTCGTTCAGCAGGAATCGACGCGTCTGCTCCAACACGCCGGCATCCCACTCACCGTGCCGCCGGATTTGACCGAGATCCTGCTGACGACCTTTCATGAACTGCGAACAGGGAAGACGGGAGATGACAGCAAGGCCATCGAGCCGCTGAGCACGGTACTGAGCACGGCGGAAGCGGTGTCCGTCGCCTATGCCACGGGGCTGCATGCCTACTTCTACAGCGCCGGGCGCGTGACGGCCGATCATCTCATGCAGAGCCTGCTCGGCTCGGCGTTGAAGGACTCGGCCGAGGATCTGAAACGCCTGCAGCACTATTTTCACCACGTCGTCAAACCGCGCAAGGGCGGACGGTGGCCGGAGTTCTACGAGGCGATGAAATTCCTGCCGTGAGCGCGCTCCCCGGCACGTCGAGCCCGGATCCGCGCCTGTGGTCCGCGTCGGAGCCGGTCGTCTTCTTTCCGGTTCGGCATCACAGTCCTGCGTGCGCCCGCCTCGTGGGCGCGTTGATCCGCGAGCTGCGGCCGGCCGCGGTGCTCATCGAGGGACCCTCGGACTTCAATTCGCGAATCGGCGAGCTGCTGCTGGATCATCGACTCCCGCTGGCGATCTACAGCTACTTCGCGACGGCAGACGGCCAACGCTACGGCGCGTTCTATCCGTTCTTCGACTTCTCGCCGGAATGGAGCGCGCTGCTCGCAGCGCGCGATGTCGATGCAACCTGCGAGTTCATCGATCTGCCGTGGGCCGAGGTCGCACCGCTCGATCACACGGCCAATCGCTACGCCGACGGCCGGCTCGGACGCTCGTCGTACACAGCCGAGCTGGCGCGACGACTCGGAGTCGATGACTGGAGTGCGCTTTGGGACACGCTGTTCGAGATCGATGCGGACCTCGAGGTCTCCGCCTTCCTGCAACGCTGCCACTCCTTCTGTTTTCACGCGCGGCTTGCCGACGGCGGAGCTACTGCCGCCGACCGTTCGCGAGAGGCGCACATGCTTGAGAGAATTCGCGCCGGCGTTGCCGACGCTGCCGACCGAACCGTGCTCGTCGTAACGGGAGGTTTCCACAGCTCTGCGCTGTTCGCAGGACTGCACGGGCTCGATTTCGAACGAGACGAAGGAGAAGGCGACGTCGTACCGACACGGACACCCGAGATCGTCGCGCGAGGGCTCGCGCTCACGCCCTACTCCTATGAGCGCCTCGACTCGCTCAAGGGCTACGATGCCGGCTTGCCGCATCCCGGCTTCTATCATCGGATCTGGATGGATCGCCGCTCGGGCGGCCGCGCCACGGGCTCGTATCGCGCGTTATTGAGCCAGGCGGCCAAAGCCATGCGCGAGCGTGGCCAGATCGCGAGCACGGCCGATCTGATCGGTGTCGAGTCCTTCGCTCGGGGAATTGCCACGCTGCGCGGTCATGCGGCCGTCTGGCGCACCGATCTGGTCGACGCGCTGATCGGGACACTCGTGAAAGAGGATCTCGCCGTCGGCGGGCGGCATCCTTTCCTGGACGCGTTGAACGGGGTGTTTCGCGGTTCGGCGCGGGGGCGACTGGCGCTGGGCAGGCCGCTGCCCCCGCTGGTCGCAGACATCGATCGCGCGCTGTCAGACCACGACCTCACGCCTTCGACGCAGGAGCGCAAAGTAGAGCTCCAGCTGGAGGTGCCAAGGGATCGTGCACGCTCGCAGATCTTGCATCAGGTGCGTGTGCTCGACCTTCCGGGATTCAAACGCGTCGCCGGTACCGACTTCGTGGGTCGTGGCGATCTCACGCGCCTGTGGGAGACGTGGTCGCTTCGTTGGTCGCCAGAGCTCGATGCCGCGTGCATCGAACATGCGCTGTACGGCGCGACGCTCATCGATGCGGCCGGCGCACGGCTGGCGGAACAGGCCGCGCGCATCGAGCGGGACGCCAATGCCGCTGCATGCCTGCTGCTCGATGCCTCGCTCGCCGGCTGGTCGAAGGGGTTCGCGTTGCTGCGCGATCGAGTCATCGCACTGGTGCGCGCCGATGCTTCATTCCCAAGCGTTGCCCGCGCCCTCCAGCATCTGTACTACCTGCATCGCTACGACGAATTCGTGGCGGGCGCGGCGCGACAGGACGTCGCCCAACTATTGTCGGAATGCTATGCCCGAGCGACATGGCTTCTCGAGTCGCAGGCGCCGGCAGCCGACAATCACACCGTGCAGGGGCTGCGTGCCCTGCTCCAGGCGGTGCTGACTGCCGGCGAGACGCTCGCTTGGGACCAGACCGAGCTCCTGGCGGTCTTGGATCGGATCGCCAGTGCCCGCGACACTCCACCGCTGCTGCGCGGTGCGGCCGCCGGCGCCCTGTGGTCGCTGGGCGCCGGTAACCTGCACGAGGTTCTGCGGCGGGTGCCGGTGACACCGGATGCGATAGGCGACTTCCTGCAAGGCGTGTTCGCGCTGGCGCGCGAAGAAGCGCAACGGCACACCGACCTGCTGTTGAGCATCGATCGGTTGATGCTTGGATTCGACGACGAGCAGTTTCTGGCGGCGCTCCCGGCACTGCGCCTTGCGTTCACGTACTTCACGCCGCGAGAGAAGGATCATCTCGCGCGCAGACTCCTGGAAGCGACCGGACAGGCCGACACTGCACCGCTTCCCGAGCTGGCGGTGAGCGCCGACGATGCCGCTCGCGCCATGGCGTTCGAATCCCGCCTGATGCGTGAGCTCGAACGGCATGGTCTACGGGGCCCCAGACCGACACGACCGGCATGAACGACGCACGCAAGACCCGATGGCGATTGGTGTTGGGTGCCGGCGCGGAAGCCAGCCTCGGCAAGCTCTCGGGCACGCCCGCGGCCCGCGACGAGGCGCTGGCTTATCTCTACGACCGCGAGTACACGTCCGACCGCAATGTCCGCGTCGATGGGCCAGGCTCGCTGGGCGAGTCGCAGCTCACCGTGCCCGAGTGGATCAACCGGGTTCACGAGCTCTTTCCGCGACGCACGATCGAGCGCATCGAAAAGGATGCGCTGGAGCGCTATCAGCTTCAGGAGATGGTCACCAATCCTGATCTGCTGGCCCGAGCGCAGCCGAGTCAGACGCTACTCAAGGCCGTATTGCATACCAAGCACCTCATGAACGCCGAGGTGCTCGCGCTCGCTCGCCAGCTCGTCCGCAGAGTCGTCGAGCAACTCATGGAGAAGCTCGCGCGGGAAGTGCGTCAGCCGTTTTCCGGCGCACTCGACCGAAGACGGCGATCGTTCCTGAAGGCGGCGAAGAACTTCGACGCTCGCACGACTCTGCGGCGCAACCTCAGGAACTGGCAACCAGCGGAGCGCCGGCTGCTCATCGATACCCCGCACTTCTTCTCGCGGGTGCGGCGACAGACGGATCGGTGGCAGCTCATCCTGCTCGTCGACGAATCGGGCAGCATGCTCGACAGCGTCATCCATGCCGCCGTGACCGCCGCGTGCTTCTGGCATCTGCGCGCGTTGCGCACTCACCTGGTGTTGTTCGACACCGCCATCGTGGACGTGACGGCCGACTGTACGGATCCAGTCGAAACGCTAATGAAGGTGCAGCTCGGCGGCGGCACGGACATCGGTCAGGCTCTGGCGTATGCGCATTCGCTGATCGAGAACCCGCGACGCACCATCGTCGTCCTGATCTCCGACTTCTTCGAGGGCGCGCCTATCGAGCGGCTCTTTGGTGTCGCGCGCCGAATCATCGGCGATGGCGCGACGCTGCTCGGGCTCGCGGCCTTGGATGCGAATGCACGCCCGAGCTACGACGAAGAGGTCGCGCGACAACTCGTCCGCATCGGCGCGCACGTCGGCGCGATGACGCCCGGCGAGCTCGCGGAATGGGTGGCGAGGAAGGTCGGGTGATGCGCACCGATCTGCTCGCGCTCACGGCCGACGATCTCGCCTCATTCAGCAATCGAGGGCTGACGCGTCGCGCAGAGCAGGAAGTCGCCGCAGGGGCGCTCACCTGCGAGATCGAGGAGGACGCTGCCGGCACGGTGACCTTTCGCTGGTCCGACGCCGTGGAGTGTCGGCTCCCGACCGGCGCACGATTGAGCGACAGCCGTTGCAGCTGCCCGGCGACTACGATCTGTCGACACATCCTGCGATCGATATTTGCGTATCAGCGCGAGTACGGCTCGTCATCGAGCGCGCAACCCACGGCCCCAACCGCGCCCGGCTCTGCGAATCCTCCCCCGACTGCGAGCGGCCCCTGGAACCCGGCCACGATCACGGACGCGCAACTGACACCGCACTATTCGTCCGCCGAGCTCGCCCGTTGGAAGCGAGAGCTCGCCGCCGGCCACGTGATTCAGGTGTGGACGGGCGCGAAGCCGCGGGCGCTGATACACACGCTCGGTTGCACGGTAAACTTTCTCGTGCCGCACGATCTGCGCTATGCGACGTGCGACTGCGCGGCCGAGGCTCCGTGTGGCCACGTGGTCCTGGCCGTCGCGGCGTTTCGCTTACTGCCGCCCGCAACGACCACAGGTCTGCTCTCGACTGCAGCGGCGGCGCCACGGCCACCGTTCGCGCTCCTGGATGAGATCGAGCAGGATCTCCTTGCACTCGCGCAGACAGGGCTGGCTCGCGCGGCGGCTCTGCAGGTCGACCGCTGGCGTCGGCTGGCCGAGCGTGCGCACAAGGCAGAGCTCGCGTGGCCCGCCGAGGTGCTGCACGAGATAGCGGACTTGCACGCCGCGTATCTCGTTCACGATGCACGTTTCGATCCGCGCGAATTCGCGACGCTGCTTGCGGAACTGGCACAGCGTCTCGACGCGATTCGAGCGGGACGCACGCCGGTACCGCATCTGTTCGTGCGCGGCACTCCCAATGACCGCGAAACGGAGTTCGGGTCGGCGCGCCTGATCGGTATTGGCTGCTCGGTACGAACGTCGCGAGCCGGCACGGAGATTGCGGCGCACATGCAGGACAGCGATTCCGGTGCGATCACGGCAATCACACGGCGCTTTCCGGTGAAGCTCGATGCGTCGACTGCGCCGCCTCCGCCGAAACCCTTCGCCGACCTGGCGCGCTCAGTTGCAGTGAAGGGCGTTTCGTTTGCCGCGATCGGGCGCGGACAGCTGCTCGTCAAAGGTGGACGGCGCACGCCGTCGGGGCGTTTCGTCCCCGGACGCGCCGCTGCGAGCGTCGCGCCGCAGGCCTACGCATGGGAAACGCTTCGCTCGCCTTTGCGCGTTGCCGGCTTTGCAGAAGCGCGCGAACAGCTTCGCGACGCGGTTCCGGCTGCTTTGGGACCGAGGCAGGTTGGAAGCCGCCTGACGGTGTGTCCTGCGACGCTGGCGCAAGACGTGCATTTCGATGCCGCGCGCCAGGAAACGATCGCTCGCCTGACCGACTCGCTCGGTGAAGATGCGTGGCTCGTACACCCTTACACCAGCCGCGGCGCAGCAGGATCCGAAAGGCTGCTGCATGCTTTGCGCAGCTCGCCGAACGGCATCCGGTTTGTCTGCGCGGAAGCGCGACTCGATGGCGCAACGCTCGTCCTTCAGCCACTGAGTGTAGTGTACGAGGTCGACGGTCGCCGCTCCTGCGTGCAGCCCTGGGTCGATGACGGCGCGTCGGGCGCTGGGGCAATCACTCAGCACGATGACGCGCGCGCTTCTTCGTCCGTGCATCCAGTGGAGGACTATCTCGATGAGCTGCTCGACGGCCTAGCGGAACGATGGCTCGCGGGACCGAGTCATTCCGATCTTGCGTGGAACAGGCTCGCCAACTTGGGCACAGCGCTGGGTCTTGCCCACCTCGCCGACTTTTCCGGTCTCGACAAGCCCCCCCGTCTGCTCGAGCTCTCCGTGGTCGCGGACTTTGCGTACCGGGAGTTTGCAAGGCTAGGCGGCTGACTTCTGTGCGCGGCAAGCCGCAGCGGCACGGCGTCGAGATGACTTACGCTCCTGAGGCGCGGGTCAGTCCAGGGCGGCGGCGAACTCGCGCACGATCTCGGCCGCCGGCTTGACCTCGTGAATCCCGGCGACCGACTTCCCGGCCTGCCAATACTCGCTGCTCGTGTCGTCGGTCATGAGCGACTTTTTCAGGCGCCGAATCGAGCGGAGGGCGTACCACGTGCGCATCCAGTGCTTCGTCTTGCGGCCTTTAAGCATCCAGCGCGCGAACCGGCCGGCCTTCGTGCCGAGCCGCTCGACATAGGCGTTGCGGATCACGGCGACCGGAACACCGGTGAGGCGCTCCGTGAGGACGATGTCGTCCTCGCTCGCCTCCACGATCGCCTGCTTGTACGCGTCGCTGGCCTTGCACTCGGGCGTCGCGATGAAGCGCGTGCCGAGCTGCACGGCGGCGTAGCCTAAGCGCAAGTGCCGCGCGAACTCGTCCGGCGTGCCGACGCCGCCCGCGCTCACGATCGGCTTGCCGAAGGGCGCGAGCTCCTCGAACAGCGCTTCGGGCGAGCGCGGCCCCGCATGACCGCCGGCGCGCGCATTGACGGCGATGAGACCGTCGACGCCGCCGTCGACGGCTTTTTGCGCCCACTTGCGCTCCGTCACGTCGTGGTAAACCACACCGCGGAGCGCGTGCACGCGCTCGCAAACCCACTTCGGGTTGCCGAGCGACGTGATGAAGAAGCGCACGCCTTCTTCCAGCGCGCCGTCGACCCAGTGGCGCATCCGGTCGAGATAAGCCTGGTTGCTCGCCTCGATGAGCGCGTTGAACCCGATCGGCTTGCCGGTCAACGAGCGGATGTAACGCAGCCCCGCGCGAAATTCGTGGCCGTGCACGTACGTCAGCGAGATCGGCTGCACCATGCCGAGCCCGCCGGCTTCGCTGACTGCGGCGACGAGCTCGGGGTTCGAGCAGGGATACATCGGTCCACAAATGAGCGGGACCTGCACACCGGCCTGCCGCGTGAACGCCGTTACCATCGATCAACCGCGCTTGGGCCGCACCGGGCCGAGGCGCCAACGCACGTTACCCGTCGCGACCAGCGTGCCCTCGGGGTCGAAGCATTCGGCCATGACGTCGAAGTCGCGGTCCTCGCCAACGGTCGGCACGGCGACGCGTGCGACGGCTCGGATCGTGCCGCGCGCCTTCTTGTGGTACGTCATCGAAAGCGTCGTGACGATGCCGCGCACCGTCGGCGGCAACCCGGCCATCATCGCGAGCCCGCTCGTGATCTCGGCCAAATTCACGAGCGCGATCGCGTGCACGGACCGCAAGTGATTGCGGTTCGAACGGCGGTCGGGGATCTCGACGACCGCATGGCCGGGCTCGAGCACGCGGATGCGCGGGCCGACCGAGCCGGAGTAAGGCACAGTCAGGCTGAAGAGCTTGGAGAAGAGCCACGGCCCGCAGGGTAGCGGCGCGAGGCGGCGCCAAAGGTCGAGGAGCTTCGTGGGGGTCATTCGCGCCGAAGGTAGCACGCCTCACGAGCCAGTCGAGCACTATCGGTTCTGAACGCCGCCCGCGCCGGCGAACCTCCGTCGCACGGCGCCGCCGGCGAGCGAAGTCCAGACGAAGAACGATGGGATGAACAGCACGGCGATGAACGTCGCCGCGAGCATGCCGCCGATGACGCCCGTGCCGATCGAGTGTCGGCTGCCTGCGCCGGCGCCCGTCGACACCGCGAGCGGCAGCACGCCCAAGATGAACGCGAGCGACGTCATGACGATCGGCCGGAAGCGCAGCCGCGCCGCTTCGATGGCAGCATCCTTGAGGCTCATGCCGTCGCGATGTAGGTGCGCCGCGAACTCCACGATCAAGATCGCGTTCTTCGCCGCGAGACCGACGAGAGTTACGAGCCCGATCTGCAAATAGAGATCGTTATAGAGGCCGCGCAGCCAGACCGCGAGAAACGCGCCGAATACGGCGAAGGGCACCGCTAGAATCACGGCGAACGGCAACGTGATGCGCTCGAATTGCGCCGCGAGGATCAAGAACACCATGAGCACGGCGAGCGCGAAGATCCCGAGCGTGCTCTGGCCGCTCGTCTTCTCCTGATACGACTGGCCCGACCACGCGAGCGTGTAACCGTCGGGCAGCACCTCGGCCGCCACTGCCTCCATCGCCGCAAGCCCTTGGCCAGAGCTGTATCCCGCGGCCGGTTCGCCGGACAGCCGTGCGGACGGAAACAGATTGAAGCGCTCGATGAAATCCGGCCCCGTGATCTGCTCGACCGCGGCGATCGCCGTCAAAGGAATCATTGCGCCGTCGGCGGAGCGCACGAACACGCTGCGCAAGTCCTCAGGATGCGCTCGGAACTTCGCGTCCGACTGCATCTGCACCTGATACACGCGGCCGTTGCGATTGAAGTCGTTGACGTAGAGCGCGCCGAACGTGCTCTGCAGAGTGACGTTGACGTCATCGAGATTCACGCGCAGCAGCTTGGCTTTCTCGACGTCTATCGCCACATTGACGCGCGGCACCTGCGCCGAGTACGTCGTGGCGAGGTTCGCCCCCCTGAACTCGGGGCGCTGCTGGGCGGCCGCGATCAGAGTCTGCGTGACCTGCTCGAGCGCCGCGTAGTCGTTCGAGCGCGACTGAATGAATCCCTCTAGGCCGCCCACGTTCGACATGCCTTCGACGGCGGGCGGCGACAGCGCGAAGATGAAGGCATCCCTTATGCCGGCGCCGGCGCCCAATAAAGCACCCGCGACGGCGTCGGCCGACAGGCCGGGGTCGTGCCGTTCCGACCAGTCCTTGAGCAGCACGAAGCTCACGCCCGCGTTGCTGCGCTGGCCGCCCGTCTGCACGTCGAAGCCCGTGACCGTGATGTTGTCGGCGAACGCGGGGTGTGCGAACGCGGCTTGGTCGAGCGTATCGAGCGCGGCCTTCGTTCGCTGCATCGACGCTGCCGGCGGCAACCCGGCGATGAC
>Ga0134127_10002445_pt1 | contig 13397 bp, 8 predicted proteins | sample KB31753_FD_96459 | JGI IMG/M metagenome (GOLD analysis project Ga0134127, IMG submission 96459) | Terrestrial soil microbial communities with excess Nitrogen fertilizer from Kellogg Biological Station, Michigan, USA - KB3-175-3 | ecosystem: Environmental > Terrestrial > Soil > Unclassified ...
CCCCGTCCCCTTTGATCTTGCCCCCGGTTTTGCCCTTGAACGCGTCGCGGCTGGGAGCGTTCTTTCAGCGATGCGGAAGCTCCTGCTGCTCGTGGCCGCCCTGCTCGTGGCGCACGCGGCCTTGCTGTTCGTTCGGCCCGCCGGAGCTTCGGCGCCCGCCGCGAGCGGCGTCAAGGTCGGCATCGTCTTCGACGTGGGCGGACGCGGCGACAAGTCGTTCAACGACGGCGCCTACGACGGCGCGACTCGCGCGCAGAAGGAATTGGGCGCGCAGGTTCGCTTCATCGAGCCGGCCGAGGGGCCCGATCGCGAAGCCGGCCTTCGGCTGCTCGCCTCCGAGCACATGGACGTGGTCATCGCGGTGGGATTCATCTTCACCGACGACATCACGCAGCTCGCCAGGGAATACCCGAACGTCCGCTTCGCGGACGTGGACTACAGCATCGCGACGGACGCCAAGGGGCGGCCCATCATGCCGCCGCCGAATCTCGCGGCCCTGACCTTCCGCGAGGAGCAGGGTTCCTTTCTGGTCGGCGCGCTGGCCGCGCTCGAGAGCAAGACCCACACTGTGGGTTTCGTGGGCGGCATGAATTCCCCGCTGATTCAGAAATTCGAGTACGGCTATCGCGCCGGCGTTCGGTACGTGTGCCCCACCTGCCGCGTGATCGTGCAATACGCCGGCGTCACGCCCGACGCCTTCCGCAATCCCGGCAAGGGCAAGGAGCTGGCGCTCAGCCAGTACGCGCAGGGCGCGGACATCATTTATCACGCCTCCGGATCCACGGGCCTCGGCGTGTTCGAGGCCGCGCGCCAGACGGGCAACTATGCGATCGGTGTCGACGCCGACCAGTACTCCGAGGCGCCTGGCCGCGTCATCACGTCCATGGTCAAGCACGTGGACGTCGCGGTGTTTCAGACCATTCAGCGCGTGAAGGATGGCACGTTCCACGGCGGCATCTACGATCTCGGCCTCGCCGAGAATGGCGTGGGGTACATCTATGACGCTCACAACAGCATGCTGATCCCGCCGGCGATTCAGACGCGGCTCGATTCCATCAAGCAGGACATCATCCGCGGCAGCATCCGCGTGCCGGTGGGGCCATGACCGAGCCGGCATCCGCGAGCGCCGAGCCCCTCGCCATCCACCTGACGGATATCGTCAAGCGATTCGGGGCCGTCCTCGCGAACGACTGTGCGTCGCTCCAGGTGCGGCGCGGCGAGATTCACTCGCTCGTCGGAGAGAACGGCGCGGGGAAATCGACGTTGATGCGCGTGCTGAGCGGCATGTACGAGCCGCAGGCGGGCCGCATGGAGGTGAACGGGCGCGACGTGACCGGATGGTCCACCGCGCAGGCCATCGAGGCCGGCGTCGGCATGGTCCATCAGCACTTCATGCTCGTGCCCACGCTGACGGTCGCCGAAAACGTCACGCTGGGCCGCGAGATCACGCGGGGTGGGCAGCTCGACAGGGAACGCGCCATTCGCGACGTGCGCGCGCTGAGCGAACGGACAGGGCTCACGGTCCGCGCGGAACAGCGCGTGTCCGAGCTCTCCGTGGGTGAAGCGCAGCGCGTGGAGATTCTCAAAGCGCTCTATCGCGGCGCGCGCATCCTGATTCTCGACGAGCCGACGGCCGTCCTCTCGCCGCCGGAAATCGAGGAACTCTGGACCGTGCTTCGCGGCATGCGCGACCGCGGCGAGACGATCGTCCTGATCACGCACAAGCTCGACGAGGTCATGGCGATCTCGGACACCATCACCGTCATGCGGCATGGACGCACGGTGGAGCGGCTGCGGACCGCCGATACGACGCCGGCGGCGATCGCCAGAGCAATGGTGGGCCGCGACGTGCAGCTCGTGCCCGATCAATCAGCTGGCCGAGCGCCCACCCAGCCGCCGATCGATCGGATTGGCGCGAGCACCCTCCTCACGGTCGAGGACCTGCACGTGTCGTCGACGTCGCGCGCGAACGCCGTCGCTGGAGTGAGCTTCACCATCGCGCCGGGCGAGATACTCGGGATCGCCGGCGTGGAAGGCAACGGCCAGTCGGAGCTGCTCGACGCGCTCGCGGGTTTTCGGCCGTCTCGCGGCCGCGTCGCGATCGACGGCCGCGATCTCACGGACCTTTCGGTGAAGCAGCGCGGCGATGCGGGCCTCTCGCACATTCCCGAGGATCGGCATCTCCGCGGCCTCATTCTGGATTATTCAGTCGCCGACAATCTCATTCTCGGCCAGCAGCATCGGTTCACGCGCGGCGGCGGCCGCCTGGACGAGCCGCGCATCCACGCGAACGCGGCCCGGCAGATCAGCGACTACGACATCCGCCCGCGTAACGCGGCACTGCCAGCGCGGGCGCTCTCGGGCGGCAACCAGCAGAAGATCGTGATCGCCCGCGAGATGGCCCGGCCCTTTCAGGTGCTCCTCGCCGCGCAGCCCACTCGCGGCGTGGACGTCGGCGCCATCGAGTTCATTCACGCGAGGCTGCGGTCGGCGCGCGATGCGGGCAAGGCGATTCTGCTCGTCTCCGCCGATCTCGCCGAAGTCCTCGCGCTCAGCGACCGGATCGCGGTGATGTACGGCGGACGGTTCGTGGTCGTGCTGCCACGCGCGGAGGCGAGCCCGGAAGTCCTGGGCCCGTACATGACAGGCGCGGACCGCGGCGACGGCTCGAGGGCGGCCTGATGGTCTCGATCGACAAAGTCGAGATCACGCCCGCGCCGCCGAGCGCGAAGCCGACGCTGGCCGCTTCGGGCTGGATGACGCGCGCGCAGGAAGCCGTGCTCCCACCCGTGGTCGCGTTGCTGATCGCCGCCGTCGTCGGCGACGTGCTCATTCTGAGCTACGGCCAGTCGCCCGGCACCGTGTATCGCCTGCTGATCGAAGGCACGTGGGCGAACGCGTACGGTTTCGGTCAGGTGTTGTACAAGACGACCACGTTGACCTTCACCGGCCTCGCCGTGGCGATCGGCCTGCGGGCGGGCCTGTTCAACATCGGCGCGGAAGGCCAGCTCGCCGCCGGCGGCTTTCTGGCGGCGCTCGTTGGACTCGTGCTGCCGCACGGCCTGCCCGCGCTGCTCACGCTGCCGCTGTACTTCGTGGTGGCCGCGATCGGCGGCGGTGTCGTGGGCGCGGTGCCGGGCGCGCTCAAGGCGCGCTTTGGCGCGCACGAGGTGATCACGACCATCATGCTGAACTTCGTGGTGCTCGCGCTGCTGAACTACTTCACCGCGGCACATCTCGCCGTCGCCGGCACGCTGCACACGAACGCGATCCATTCAGGCATGCTGTCGCGGCTGGCCAGTTTCTGGAACGGCTTCCACGGCTCCGCCGCCAATCTCGTCCTGCTCATTGCTGTCGCGGTGACGATCGGAGCCTGGTGGTATCTCTTCCGCATGCGCGGCGGATTCGAGCTGCGCGCCGTTGGCCTGCAGCCCGAGGCCGCGGAGTACGGCGGCGTCAACGTGGGTCGCGTGTGGATCACGGCCATGACGCTGTCTGGCGCGATCGCGGGCATCGGCGGGTTGAACTTCGTGCTCGGATACAAGGGCTATTACGAGGACGGCTTCGCTTCCGGCGCCGGCTTCATGGGCATCGCCGTGGCGATCGTCGGCCGCAGCCATCCTGTGGGCGTGCTGCTCGCCGCGCTGCTCTTTGCGACCATCTCGCAGGGTGGCCTGGCGGTGAATGCGCTTGTGCCGCAGCAGATTGTGGACGTGCTCCAGGCGGTCGTGATCATCGCCGTCGCGGCATCGGTGCCCGAGGTGCGGCGCGTGTTGCGCACCGCGGCCGGGCGCGCGGCGGCTTCGCTTCGAACCGCCTGACGAGGAGATGAGCACATGACGATGCTCGTGCTGGCTTTTCTCGCGCAGACGCTTCGGATCGCGATTCCCTATCTGTTCGCGGCCATGGGTGGGGTGATGTCTGAGCGGTCTGGCATGATCGGCCTCACGCTCGAGGGCTACATGCTCGGCGGCGCGTTCTGCGCCGCGCTCGGCGCGTATTACAGCGGCAGCGCGTGGGTCGGCGTGATCGCCGGCGCCGCGGGCGGTCTTGCGCTGGGCATGCTGTACGCCGTGAGCTGCATTCGCTTTCGCGGCGATCAGGTCGTCGTGGGGATCGCGATCAACCTGCTCGCGAGCGGCGCGACTCGCTTTTTCCTCAAGCTCGTCTTTGGCAGCTCGGCCAACTCGCCGCGCGTCTCGGGCTTCAACGCACACCAGACGGGCAGCGGGCTCACGGCGCTCGCGCAGAATCCCCTTGTATGGCTGGGCGTCGGCAGCGTGCTCGTGATCGCATGGCTCATCTACCGAACGCCATTCGGCCTTCGCGTGCGCGCTGTGGGCGAGCATCCATCGGCCGCGCAATCCGTCGGTATCAGCGTGTCGAAAGTGCGCTACCTTGCCGTGGGTCTCTCCGGGATTCTTGCCGGCCTGGGCGGGGTATATCTCGCGCTCGACCAGCATCAATTCACGACGGAGATGACGGCGGGCCGCGGTTTCATTGCGCTCGCCGCCACGATCTTTGGGCGGTGGGATCCCGCGCGCGCGGGGCTGGCCTGTCTCCTCTTTGCCGCGGCGGAAACGCTGCAGATCCAGTTGCAGGGCTCACAGAGCATTCCCACCCAGTTCGTCGAGATGATCCCGTACCTGCTCACGATCATCGCGCTGGCCGGCGTGGTCGGCCGCGCCGTTCCGCCGGCGGCGCTGGGTAAAGTGGACTCCGCGGCGTAAGGAACCTGATGTCCCACCGGTTCGGAAAACTGCTCGTCCTGATGATCACGGCGTTCGTCGACATGGTCGGCACGCTGATGATCATTCCGCTGCTGCCCTTTTACGCCAAGAATTTCGGGGCGAGCGGATTCATGGTCGGCCTGCTGGTTTCCGCGTTCGCCGTCGCGCAGCTCCTGAGCGCGCCCATGTGGGGACGATTCTCCGATCGGTACGGCCGCCGGCCCGCGCTGCTCGTGGGTCTTGGAGCGTCGGCGCTCGCGTACGTGATTTTCGCCTTCTCCAATTCGCTCTGGCTGCTCTTTCTATCGCGCCTGGTGCAGGGATCGGGCGGCGGGACGGTGAGCGTGATCCAGGCGTACGTCGCCGACGCGGTCGCCCCCGAGGAGCGGGCCAAGGGTCTGGGCTGGCTCTCGGCGGCGACGAATGCGGGCGTCGCGCTGGGCCCTGTCGTGGGCGCTATCGCTCTCGGCGCGGGGCAGCACGCCCCGGGGCTGGCCGCGGCGGGGCTCTGCGTGCTCAACATGATCTTCGCGGCAAAATACCTCGAAGAATCGCGCGACATGAACGAAGCGCGGTCGACCAAGCACGTGCCCGGCCGCTCGCGCACGGCAATGCTCCACGTGATCACGCAATCCGCGGAGCCTGCATCGCGCCTCATCTGGATCTATGCGATCGGTATTGGTGCGTTCCAGGGGATGAACGCCATCCTGGCGCTCTTTTTGGCGGCACGGTACGGCGTGACCGAGAAGACCATTGGGTTCTTCTTCACGTATGTCGGGGTGCTTTCCGTGCTCACGCGAGCCCTCATTCTCGGGCCCGCCGTGGATCACTTTGGCGAGGCCCGGCTCTCACGCATCGGGCAGACGCTGCTTGCGCTCGGTCTGTTCCTGATTCCGTTCACCCACAAGATGCAGAGCCTGGCTCGATTGGGGTCTGCGGCTGGTGGGGTGTTACCCAATTACATAGGGGACCTGCTACCGTACGTACCGCTCGCGCTCGCCATAGCGCTGATACCGCTCGGCACGGCGTTCACCTTCCCCTGCGTAACGGCACTTCTCTCGCGTGTGATTCCGAAAAACGAGCGCGGATTATACATGGGAGTGCAACAGACTTTCGGCGGTTCGGCCCGAGTGCTCTTCCCGATTCTGTGCGGTGCCGCGTTCGACAGGTTTCCGGAATTGCCGTTTTTCATGTCCGCCGTGCTCGTGGCAGGCACGATAGTGCTGGGCCTGGGTATGGAGGAGTATTTGCGCCCGCGAGCGGAACCAGAAGCAGCGACGGCGGCTTGAGAAGGCAACGCGGTCAGACACGCAGTCCACGAGGAGGAGGCATGGGTCGGGATCACTTGCGCGCCGCGTTCGCCGCGGCGCTGATCGTTGGAGGGGTCGCGTGCGGGAGCGGGGGCGACAGCACGTCTCACGCGTCCGCTATCACGCAGGTCACCGGAAACGGCCAGATCGCTACGGTCGGCACCACGCTGCAGCCGCTCGAGGTGCTCGTCTCGGGCAGCAGTCAGCAGCCTGTCGCGAACGCGACCGTCACCTGGGCCGTCACGCAGGGTAGCGCGACGCCGAGCGCGACGAGCACGGTGACGGATGCGAACGGCCACGCGCAGATCACCGTCACGCTTGGCTCGACGGCGGGCGCCGTGCTCGTCACGGCCACCGTGAGCGGAACGTCGCTGTCAACGACCTTCTCCGAGACGGCGAACGTAGCGAGCAACGCGGACTGTACGGGTTCCACGGCCCTCCTTCCGGCCGCGGGAACGGTGAACCTGTCGGTGCAGACGACCGGCTTGTGCCTGAGCGGCGGCACGGCAGGCGCTGACTACGCAGTGATCGCGTTCAACACGTCGACGAACGCGGCCATCGGGAGCTCCGCCTCGCTGACAGTGACCGGTCAGGGGACCACCGCGCTCTCGACGCCGAACGCGATCCCAAGCGGCCTCGTTCCCGTGCAGCTTGCGGGCGGGTTGCAGACGGTCAATCTGATGCGCTATGCGGCGCACGCCCGGCTCGACGGACGGCTTCGGATGAAGGAAGCGCGCGAGCTGACCCCGAAGATAGCGGCCGCGCGAACGTGGCTGCGGCAACGGTCGACGGGGGCGCTCCATGACGCCATCCCCTCCAACCCACAGATTGGCGATCTCCTGCGATTGAATGGCAATTCAGTGGATGCCTGCTCCAATGCCAGCATTCGGATCGGACGCGTCGCGGCGATCTCGAACAACGCCATCGTGGTGGCGGACACCGCCAACCCACCGGGCGGCTTCACGGACGCGGATTACCAGTCGTTCGCGGTCACCTTCGACACGCTGGTCTTTCCGCTCGACACCACGAATTTTGGCGCGCCGACGGACATCGACAACAACCATCGCGAGCTGATCTTCTTCACGCGTGCGGTGAACGAGCTCACGACGCCGAACAGCGGCGAGATCATCGGCGGCTTCTTCTTCGCGCGCGATCTCTTCCCGCAGACGAGCACTGACCCGAGCATTCAGGCCTGCGCCACGAGCAACGTGGGCGAGATGTTCTACATGCAGGTGCCCGACCCGAACGGCGTCGTGAACGGCAACAAGTACACTGTGTCGGACGTGGAGCAGTTCACCGTGGCCACGCTGGCGCACGAGTTCCAGCACCTGATCAACGCCTCGCGGCGGCTCTACATCACGAAGGCGCCCGATTTCGAGGAAGATCTGATCCTCAACGAGGGGCTGAGCCACATCGCGGAAGAGCTGGTCTTCTACAAGGAGTCCGGATTCTCGCCGATGCAGAACCTGGACGTCACCACACTGCGCCAGAGCCAGAAGATCCTCGACGCCTTCAACACCTATCAACTGAACAATCAGTTCCGCTACATGTCGTATCTCGAGTCGCCGAATACGAGCTCGCCGTACGCGGATGACGACTCGCTGAAGGATCGCGGCGCCGTGTGGGGATTCCTGCGCTGGGCGGCGGACCACAAGGGCGGGACGCAGTCGGCCACGTGGCACGCACTGGTCAACTCGCAGAGCATCGGCCTGGCCAACCTCCAGGGCGTCTTTGGCAACGACATCCTGCAGCAGTTCCGCGACTACGCCACGTCGCTCTTTGCTGACGATCTGCCTGGCGTGACCGAACCGCGCGCGCTCCAGCCAAGCTGGAACATGCGAACCATCACGCCGGCGCTCGCCGCGCCTGGCGCTCCGCCCTATCCGCTGGCTGTCCTGCCGCTGGCGAGCGGATCGCCGGTTCATGTCTCCGTGCGAGGTGGCGGCTCCGCGTACGTGCGCTTCACCGTCTCGTCGGGCACCGCGGCGTCGATTACCTGGACGAGTCCGGCCGGCGGCGGGATCAACATCGCGCTGGTGCGATCGCGCTGATTCTCGTTCACCGCTCGTGAGCGCGCCGTCCTCGGTTTCGAGGACGGCGCGCTGTTTTTTTGTCCGTTCCGCCGTTGTCATTCCGAGCGAAGCGAGGAACCTTCTCGCCGCCAGCCAGGTCCTTCGGGGCTGCGCCCCTCAGGATGACATTAGCACGCCTCTCAGGGAGCCCGGGCCCTGCCGGTGACGTCGACCGGAACAAAGAAGGTTGTCACGGGGTGAGCACCCGATGAGAATTCTCTTCTCGCGGTGTTGAGCACTTCGGAACACATCCAGGGGAAAATGCGACAGAGTCATTCGCGCGTGCTGCTGGCGGCGCTGGTCACCGCAATGATCGCCTGCGGCGACGACAGCAGACCCGCCGCGTCCATCTCGCCGGTCACCGGGAACAGCCAGCTCGGCCCGGCGGGCGCGATGCTCGAGCCGCTCGAGGTTCGTGTGGCGAGCAGCGACGGGCAGCCGGTCGCGCGCGCACGCGTCCTGTGGGCTGTCACGCAGGGAAGTGGAAGCGTGGGCGAGGGGATCACGGTGACCGATGCGCGCGGTGTCGCCCAGACGACCGTGCGACTCGGCACATCGGCGGGAAAACTCGTCGTCGTCGCGGCCGTGAGCGGCACGTCGCTCTCGACGAATTTTTCGGAGACGACGACGGCCGCCTCCAGTGCCGGCTGCAGCGTCTTGACCGCGCTTTCCCCCGCAGAGGGCTCCGTCGCGCTGTCCGTGCTTGGCTCGTCGCTCTGCCTGAGCGGCGGCGCGTCGGGGGCCGATTACGCGCTCGTCACGTTCAACGGGTCGACGAACCCGAACGCGTTCGCCGCGGTGACTGTGACGGGAACCGGCGTGAAAGCGCTCTCGACGGCCAACAGGATTCCTGCCGCCCTGGTCCCTGTGCGCCTGGCTGGCGCACTGGAGCTGGCGGCGGCGTCGCGGTACGCGGCGCACGACCGCGTGGAAGCGCGGCTGCGCGCCGCGGAATCACGCATCCTGCCGCCGTACGTGGCAGGCGCGCGGGCATGGATGAGCAGCGGAAGGTCCGGTGCGCTGCGCGACGCCATTCCGGCCACGACGCACGTGGGCGACCTGCTCCGTCTCAACGGCAACACAGACGAGCCGTGCGACGATCCGATCATCCGCATTGGGCGGGTCGCGGCCATCTCGACCAACGCCATCGTCGTCGCGGACACCGCGAATCCTTCCGGCGGCTTCACGGATGCCGACTACCAGTCGTTCGCCGCGAGCTTCGACACCCTCGTGACGCCGCTCGATACGACGAACTTTGGCTCGCCCACCGACATCGATCACAATGGGCGGGAGGTCATCTTCTTCACCCGCGCCGTGGACGAGCTCACGCAGCCGAACAGCGGCGAGGTGATCGCGGGATTCTTCATTCCGCGCGATCTGTATCCTCAGACGTCGACCAGGACCTTCAAGGCCTGCGCCGGCAGCAACGTGGGGGAGATGTTCTACATGCAGGTGCCCGATCCCCGCGGCGTCGTGAACGGCAACCCGGAATCCGTTTCCGAGGTCCGTCAATTCACCGTGGCGACGCTCGCGCACGAATTTCAACACCTGATCAACGCGTCCCGGCGCCTGTACGTGAACAAGACGCGCGACGCCCAGGAGGACACCTTCCTCAACGAGGGGCTCAGCCACATCGCCGAGGAGTTGCTCTTCTACCGCGAGTCGGGTCTGTCGCCGCTCCAGAACATCGACGTCACAGCGCTGCGGCAGAACAGCGCGACGGTGAATGACTTCAATTCCGCCCAGCTCGCGAACCAGATTCGTTATATGGGATATCTCGGATCGCCGAGCAGCACCTCGCCGTACTCGGACGACGCTGGGCTCGACGACCGTGGCGCGATCTGGGGTTTCCTTCGCTGGGCAGCGGATCACAAGGGCGGGAGCCAGACGGCGACCTGGCGTGCGCTCGTCAACTCGAAGACGATCGGGCTGGCCAATCTCCAGGGCGTCTTCGGCGCCGACCTGATGCAGCAGTTCCGCGACTACACCACGTCCCTGTTCGCGGACGATCTACCGGGCGTCAGCGAACCCCGCGCGGTCGAGCCGAGCTGGAACATGCGCACTATCACGGCGGCGCTCGCGGCGTCGGGAGAACCAGACTATCCACTGGCGGTCGTGCCGCTCGACAGCGGCTCTCCGGCGCAGGTGTCGCTGGTGGGTGGCGGCGCGGCCTATGTGCGCTTTACTGTGCCGGCAGGCGGCGCCGCGGCGATCACCTGGACCACCGCCGCGGCCGGGATCAACGCGGCGCTCGTCCGCTCGCGCTGACTCGCGCGAGCGACCGCGCGCTCACTTCGGGTCGTGCGCCCCGGCCTCGCTCTCCAGCACGGCGCGCGCGACTTCGATCATGGGCACCGAGCGGTCCTGACTCGTGCGCTGCAGAATGCGATACGCATCCTGCTCGCTCGAGCCCGTGCGGCGCATCAGGATGCCCTTGGCCCGCTCGATTGTCTTGCGGTTCTCCAGCGCGCGGCGGGCTGACTCCGCGTCCTGTCGCGCCGCGAGCAGCTCCTTGGCGCGCGTGGCCGCGAGGCGGATCGTGGAATCCAGCGCGCGCGGCGGGGCCGGCTTGGGCAGGAACGCGATCGCGGCCGTCGCCATCACGTCCCGATCCGACAGCGTCAGCGTCTGGTCGCCGCTAAAGAGCACCACGGCGACGCCGGGCACGTCTCGCGTGATGTGTTCCGCGGCTTCGATGCCCGATCCGTCGGGCATGTGCACGTCGAGGAGCACGACGTCGGGCAGCACGTCGTCGGCGCGCTCGATTGCCTCGCGCCCTGTCGCGACCTCCGCGACCACCGTGTGGCCTAATGTGCCCAGCAGGTCGACCAGGAGCGATCGTGCGTTCTCGTCGTCTTCGGCGACCAGCACTCGAATTCTCGCGGGCGTCTCAGTCATTCTCGGTCTGGTAATGCGGTGAAGTGCCGTGCAGTGCCTGTTCCCCTGCCACGTTGGACAATAGCTCCGAGGTTCGGACCGGCTTGCGAAGGATGAAGTCGCTCCCCGATCCCGCCCCCGATCCCGGCTCCCAACCCGTCACCACTCCGATCCGCAGCCACGGCCACCGCTCGCGCGCCTGCTTGATCAGATCCCAACCACTGCCGTCCGGCAGCCCGATATCCGAGATCAGCACGTCGAATCGCTGCTCGGCCGCTTCCAGAGCCTCCAGCGCCTGCGCCAGCCCCGCCGCCGCGACGACCGAGTGGCCGTCGGACTCCAACAGCGCCTGCATGAACTCGCGGCTGTCGTGATGGTCCTCTACCAGCAATACGCGCCGCGGCTCCCGGTGTTGGGGCGTCGCCGGCGGGAGCACGTCCAGCGGCGAGGTCGAGCGCGGAAACACCAGGCGGATGGTCGTGCCGACGCCGGGCATCGACTCGATCTGTGCCTGCCCGCGGTGGCGCTTCACAATGCCATAAACTTCGGCCAGACCGAGTCCGGTACCCGAATGCCCCTTGGTCGTGAAGAACGGCTCGAAGGCGCGTTCTCGAACGTCCGCGGACATGCCGATACCCGTGTCGCGGACCTCGAGCCTTGCCTCGACGTCGGACGCCACGGTGCGCAGGCCGAGCGTGCCGCCGCCGCGCATGGCATCGAGGGCATTCTGAACGAGGTTGAGCAGCGCTTCGCGCATCTCGCCCGGGATGCCGCGAATGATCGCCATCGGCGAAAACTCGGTCTCCAGACGCACGGTCCCGCCGCGCACGCGCTCGGCCCACAGCGGCCGCGTCATGGCCACGACTTCCTCGCAGATCGCCGAGAGGTCCACCAGCTCCTCGCGCTCCGCCTGCAGCGGTTCCTGGCGAATGAACCGGCCCACGCGCGCGGCGGTCGCGGCGCCCGTCTCCGCGGCCTTGGCGATACGCACCGCATAGTCGCGGACGGCGGCGGGGTTTTCGGCGTGAGCCTCGAGCAGATAGGCCGCGGCCATGATCGGGTTGAGCGCGTTGTTCACGTCGTGCATGACGCCGGCCGCGAGCTGCCCGACCGCCGCGAGGCGGCGCTCGTGGGCTCGCGTCTCCTGCAACGCGAGCAGCTCGCGCGTGCGCTCTTCGACCATCCGTTCCAGACGTTCCGCTTCCGTGGACACGCGCTCGTAGAGCACGGCGGTGCGGTGCGCCTCTTCCTCGAGCTGCTTGGCGAGGCGGGTCTTGACCGTCACGTCCCGCTCGACGGTCACCGCGCCGCGCACGCGGTGGTGCTCGTCGTAGAGCGGATTCGAGTTCACCTCGATGATCGTCTGCGCCGCGTCGGGGCCCCGCCGCACGGTGAGCGTCTCGCCGCGCACCCGCTCCCCGCGCAAGGCTCGCGCGGTCGGGTGTTCGTGCATGAAGAGGCTGGTGCCGTCGCTCGTACGCGGCCTGTCGAGCTGCCAGAGCTCGCGAAGCGTGGTCGGCTCGCCGCCCGTGTGGTCCTGCATCGCCTGCGAGTTGGACCGGATGGTCCGCCCCTCCAGGTCGAAGACGCGGACGGAATCCGGAATGACGTCGAAGATCGAGCCGAGCTGGGCGACGCTGCCGGCGAGGTCTTCGCGCAGGTCTTCCCGCTCGGTGACGTCGTTGCCCGCAAAGAGCAATCCTCTATTGCCAAATTCGTCTTGAATGTTGGCAAACGTTGTTTCTATGACGCGCCGGCTGTTGCGCTGCTGAAAGGGAATGTGCGCGGCGGCGATCAACACGGCGCCGCGAAGGGCGCCGTCGATCTGTTCGGCGAGGTCCGCGAGCGCGTTGGGGAACGCGTCGTAGATGGTGAGCTGGCGCCCGGGATCGTCGCCGATCCCGGTGAGCGTGCGGTAGCGGGAATTCGCGCTGACGAGCCGCAGCTTGCCATCGAAAATGGCGAGCGCGAGCGGCACCGCCTCGAAGAGTTTTTCGAGCTGCGCCGCCCGGGAGGGCATGACGTCCCCTCCGACATCGGAGCGGTCCGCAGTATCCATCGCTTGTTGGTTCAGGAGGAACCCGATCACAGCTGCGCGCTCCCACAAGACAGTAGCGCGGGCTGCGTCGCCCGGATTGGAATGGGAACAATAGCGACTGGCGGGCCTTTTTGCGCCCCTTTTTGGGCAAAATCCGGCGTTTCGTCTACGCTCGAGCCGGGCGGACGGACAACGCCATGCCCACCGTGACCACCGTCACCGCGCCAATCACATTGTGCCACAGGAACGACACGGACGGGGCGCCGAAGTTCACGGCTCCGACCGCGGCCATCCCCGCGATCAGACCGACGAACGCCCCGATCCCGCGCGCGCGCGGAACCATGGCCAGCAGAAAGACGCCGAGGATGGA
>Ga0134127_10002446_pt1 | contig 13394 bp, 11 predicted proteins | sample KB31753_FD_96459 | JGI IMG/M metagenome (GOLD analysis project Ga0134127, IMG submission 96459) | Terrestrial soil microbial communities with excess Nitrogen fertilizer from Kellogg Biological Station, Michigan, USA - KB3-175-3 | ecosystem: Environmental > Terrestrial > Soil > Unclassified ...
GCGTTGACGTCTTCACCAGCCCCGGCCCATTCGATGAGGACGGTGATGTCATCGGCTCGGCGTTTGAGCGATTCGAGGAGGGTCCTGTCTTCTTCGAGGCGCCGCCGGCGCTGCATGACCTTCTGCGCCTCGGCCTGATTGCTCCAGAAGTCCGGCGACGAAATTCGCGACTCTACTTCGCCCAGCTGTTCATCGAGACGAGCGCCTTCAAAGATGCCTCCGCAGCTCGAGGGCGCGTTTGTTCAGGTCTTCGTATCGCCTGGTGAGATCTTCAATCGCAACAGCCAATGGTTACCTCCGCGGCCCGATCGTAGCGGCGGACCTTCAGGTCCGCCGAAGAACGATAAGTCCAATCGCGACGACTGCGATCGCCACGTAGGCGATGAGGTCGCCGATGCGCGAGTAAATCGTGCGGACGGTCAAGAAGCGCGCATCTTCGACGATCGCGGCCTGTTCAAAGATACCCGACTGCCGGACGATGCGCCCGTACGGATCGACCACGCCGCTGATCCCGGTGTTGGCCGCGCGCGCCAGGTAACGCCCCTGCTCGATGGCCCGCATCGACGCCAGCGCGAAATGCTGATACGGCGCCGACGAATAACCGTACCACGCATCGTTGGTAATCGTCGTCAGCAGCTCGCTGCCCGCCTGCACCGCCTGCCGCACCAGCGATGGATAGACGACCTCGTAGCAGATCGCCGTGCTCGTCAAGTGGGAGCCGACGGGCAGCATCACCATCGATGTACCTGGCGAGAAATCGGTAAAGCTGTCAACCAGCGGCGACACAAAAAACAAGAGACGTTTCATCGGAATGAATTCGCCCCACGGCACGAGATGAATCTTCCGGTAGACGGCCGCGGTCTTCCCGTCGGGCGCGACGAGAAACGCAGCGTTGTAGAGCGCCGGCTCGGGTTGCATCACCTCCTGGTCGCTGCCGAAGAGAATCGGCACCTGGACCTCACGAGCAAGCGCACGGAGCGTTTCCTGTCCGACCGGGTCCTGCTCGAACATGAACGGCGTCGCCGATTCCGGCCAGACGACAAACTCGGCGCCACGCTTGACCGCATCGCGCGTCATCGCAATGTAGGTCGTGAAGATCCGTCGCGCCTCGCCCGATTTCCACTTGTCTTCCTGCGCGATGTTCGCCTGGATCAACCCGACACGAATCGGTGTCCCCGAACGCGTCAGCGTGCCGTCGGCGATGCGCAGCGTTCCCCACAATGCGGTCGCGGCCAGCACGACTGCTCCCGCTGTAATTGCCACGAACCGCCGTCGTCCGCTGGTGAGCGTCGCGTAGGCAATCGTCGCGTTGACCAACGCGACGAGCCCTGAGACGCCGTAGACGCCGATGACGCTCGCGAGCTGAGCGACAGGCAATACCGTGACCTGGCTGTCGCCAAGCAGCACCCAAGGAAACCCGCCAAACACCACACCACGAAAGAACTCGGTCGCGACCCAGGCCGCGGGAGCGAGTAGAAGTGCGGCGAGACCGCCGCGGGCAAGCAGACGGCTCGAGAGCAGCGCGAAGAGGGCGGGAAAAAATCCCTGATACAGCGCCAGAAGACACACACCAAGGGCGGCGGCCGGGAGCGGAATCCCGCCGAAGGTGCGAATCACCGACCCCGTCCAGTAGAGCGTGCCGGCGAAATACACGAATCCTGACGCGAGGCCCAGTAGAAAAGCCCTGCGAGCGCTCGGCGCGCGCCGGTGCCAGCCAGTCAACGCCACCAGCAGCGGGACCAGCGCGATCCAGGCGAACGCCGGATGTCCGAACCGGGGAAAACTCAGCGCCAGTAGCGCGCCCGACACGAGCGCCAGCGCGTAGTCAAAGGGAATGACCACCTGAAATCGAGCGTATCAGATGTTATTTTCGCGTGCTCTTCTTGCGCGCCGTTTTCCGTTTCTTCGGTTCGACGACCACGAAGTCGGCGAGGTCCCACGTGAAGGGCGGTTTTCGCCGCCGCTCCGCGTGCTTGTCGTCGTCCCTGCGCTCGTTGGTGCGGCGATCCCAGGTGACGACCACGGGCAACTCGGAGGTCCGGGTTTTCAGCGCGTCGAAGCGACGCATCGCACCGCGGCGCACGACGATTTCGATCGTGTCCTGCTTCTTGCGGGGTGCGGTGCGGCGGCGTCGTTGAGGGGCTTTCAACGGCATGTTTCAGGAGTGATATCGGCGTAATCCCTTGAATTCTTTGATGTCATCCGCGTTACGCGCGCGTCACATCGATACACCGAATTATCGATCTGCAACCACGCGTCGCCAAACACGCGGAAGAATATGGCGTGCAAGTCGAGCTTCGGAATTTGACACCACCGAAGACCGTTTCTCGTATATCAGTGTCTAACGTTCGCAGCGGTCCACCCCAGGGACCCGTCTTCCATCGAGGAGGCGCACTGTGGCGGGATTTCGCGCGTATCCGGTGTACGGCGGCCTGCTCGCCAGTCTGGCGATCGGCCCTGTGGAAGCGGTTCGCGCTCAGACACCGTCGGCACAGGCGGTCGTAGCCGCAGCGCGCGAAGCACTTGGCGGCGAGCAACGGCTCTCTGCGATTACTGCCTTCACCGCCACCGGCCGCACGCGCCAGATTCGCGGCAACAACCTCGTCCCGATCGAATTCGAGATCAATTGCGAGTTGCCGGACAGGTTCGTACGGAAGGACGAGGTTCCCGCACAGGACAGTGACGCGACCGTAACAGGGTTCGCTGGCGACCAGCTGATCCTCTCGCCAACGCCGCCGAACCGGGCCGGCGGTCCTCCTCCGCAAGCGGGCGCGGAGCAGCGAATCGTTGGGGTCAAACAGGACTTCGCCCGCCTGATGCTCGGAGTCTTCGCCGCATCCTTTTCACCGTACCCGCTCACATTCAAGTACCTCGCAGAAGGCGATGCGCCCGAGGGAAAGGCGGACATTCTCGACGTCGCGGGGCCCGCGAACTTCTCCGCTCGCCTCGTCGTGCAGCGCGACACGCACCTGCCGGTCATGTTGATGTGGCAGGCTCCGGCTCCCGGTCCGCCGGCGCCCGGCTCGCAGCCGATGCCGGTAGAACATCGACTTTATTACGGAGATTTCCGCGACGTGAACGGCACGAAGTGGCCGTTCAGGGTCCGGCACGCAGTCGCCGGGCAAACGATCGAGGAGACGACGTTCGATCGGATTCGCGTCAACGTAAAGATCGACGCGCGCAAGTTCGAGGTGCCGAAATGAAGCGCATCCTCGCGGCCCTTTGTGTTCTTCTTCTCGCTGCCAACGCATTCGCGCAGGCGAACAATGCGACGCTCCGGGTGACCGTCGTCGATCCGAGCAGCGCCGTCGTCGCCGACGCCACCGTCACCGTCGTCGGAGCCGAGGATGCGACCAAGGGTGCAACCATCGCACCCGTGCAAACCTCCGCCGACGGAATCGCTGTCCTCTCAGGGCTGCGGCCCGGCCGCTACACGATCACCGCCTCTTTTCCAGGATTCGATACACGAACGTTGGCCGACGTGCGTGTGCGCAACGGCGACAACAAGCAGGTCGCGGTTCTCTCGATTGCGCGCATCGAGGCCACGTTGACGGTCGGGCAGGACAGAGAGGAATCGGCCTCGGATCGACAGGCGTCGTTCGGCATGGCGCTGACGCGCGATCAAATCGAGGCGCTCTCCGACGACCCGGCCACGCTGCAGCAGCAGCTCCAGGATATGGCCGGTCCCGGCGCGGTCATCCGCATCGACGGCTTCGAAGGAAGTGCCCTCCCTGCGAAGGCGCAAATCCGATCGATTCGCATCTCCCGCGACCAGTTTGCCGCGGAGTATCACAATGCCGGCGGCACCTCGATCGAGATCATCACTCAACCGGGCCTGGGACCCATCCGCTACTACTCGAACTTTGCGGTCCGCGGTGGGGCGCTCAGTGGCCGCAGCCCGTTCGTTCCGGTGAGAGGACCCGAGCAATTCATGCTTTACGGTTTCGGCGCGGGTGGAGGGCTGATCAAGGACAAGGCGTCGTTCAACCTGAACGTGTTCGGTAATTCGTCTTACGACACGCCGAACCTCAACGTCGCGCTCCCGACCGGTTCGATTTCACGCGCGCTCAATCTGAAGTCGCCGCGCGACAACGTTTTTATCAACGGCCAGCTCGATTACGCGCTGACCCTCGATCAGACGGTCCGTTTCGGCTACAACGCCGTGCACCTCAGCAACGAGAACGCGGGCGTCGGCGGCTACGACGAGCCCGAGCGCGCGTTCTCGACGCACAACACCTCGCAGGCGGCGCGCCTCCAGCACTTCGGCCCAGTCGGCCGCCGCGCGTTCTCGCGCACGCGCGTCCAGTTCTCGTGGGCCGACAGCGGTTCCACGTCAGAGATCGAGACGCCGACCATTCGCGTACTCGACGCGTTTACCCGCGGCGGCGCGCAGCGCGCCGGAGGCGATCACTCGCGGGTGTTGAACATCGGCTCCGATCTCGACTACGTCATCGGACGCCACTCGCTGCGCATGGGTGTGGCGCTCGATGCGGGCTCGTATCGCTCGGACACAACGTCGAACTATCTCGGCACGTACACCTACGACAACCTCGAGGCCTTTATCGGGAACCACCCGAGCAACTACTCGCGGCGTATCGGCGATCCGAACGTCGCGTACCGGATGATTCAGGGGGGTGCTTACCTCCAGGACGACATCCGCCTGCGCAAGAGCCTCACCATCACGCCTGGCGTGCGGTACGAACTCCAGACGCACGTCGCGAGCGCAAGCAGCATCGGCCCGCGGCTCGGCGCAACCTGGGCGCCATTTGCCGGCGGCCAGACGACGCTCCGCGGAAGCGTGGGGATGTTTTACGAATGGCTGCCGACGAGCACCTACGATCAAGTCCTTCGTCTCGACGGGCTTCGCCAGCAGGAATTGAATGTCGTCAATCCGGCTTTCCCGGACGCTGGGATCGGCGGCGTCATCCCGCCGATCAACAGATACGTGCTCGGCCAGGACTATCAACTGCCGAGGATCACGCGCGTCAGCGCGGGGATCGACCAGACCTTGTTCAAGGTCACGCGAGTCGCCGCAACCTACAGTTATCAGCGATCGGCGCGACTGGCCCGCGGCCTCAACGTCAACGAGCCTGTCAACGGCCGCCGTCCCAATCCCGCGTTCGCGAACATCGTCGACGTGGTCTCCGACGCGGCGGCGCGGCAGCACCAGCTGCAGGTCGACGCCAACATCAATCCCGGCGCCCTGCTGCCGGCGTTCAACGCTCCACTCGTCAGCTGGAAGCGGACGACTGTTTTTCTCAACTACACGCTCGCCAAGGTCAACAGCAACACAGACGGTCCGTTCAGCATTCCGGCGACGGGAAGCCTGGCGGACGAGTGGGGGCCGGCAGCAAGCGGACCGAACGGCCCATTCTTCATCTTCAACGGCGTCCCCATCTTCGGAACACCGCCTGGCGCGACCGACATCCGCAGCAGGCTGAACGTCAACTTCAACAACCAGATCATTAGGAACGTGATGATCTCGCTGGGCGTGAACACCAGCACCGCACCGCCGTACACGCTGCTCACCGGAAACGACAACAACGACGACGGCGTGTTCAACGATCGGCCGGCTGGTGTCGGACGTAACAGCCTGCGCGCCAGCGGACAGACCAATGTGTTCCTCTTCGCCGCATATCAGTTTGCATTCGGCACCAGCGCGCCGCTGCCGCCAGGCGTTGGCGTCTTCGGCGGTGGCGGAGCCACGCAGGTGCGCACCTTTGATCAGGGGAACAAGCGCTATCGCATGCAGCTCTTCATGCAGGCGCAGAATCTGACCAACCAGCGAAATTACATGGGCTACAGCGGCACCATGACTTCGCCATTCTTCCGTAAACCGACGACGGTGAATGGCATGAGGAAGATCGACTTCGGGATCTCGCTTCAGTTTTGAAGGGGGAAGGGGTTAGGGGGTAGTGGTCAAGTTTGAATTTCTGACCAGTCCGCTGTGTCAATGTCCAAAAGATAAATCCGCCCTTTCGGGGCGACCATGGCTTTCGCGGTCTTGACCGCCTCATCATGGCTTTTTACGTGATGCACGACTTGTTGGTGGCCGAAATTGTTTTGGCCCTTCTCCGATACAGATCCCACGGCGTACACGGTGTACGTTTGAGTGGTCCGCAGAATCAAAACGTCGCCGATTTCTGTCGGCCTTCGGTTCGTCACCCTCCGCCTCTTTTTAGGTACTTAGCGCCAACTTCATAGCCGCGGCCTTTTGGCCTGACGGAGGCGCAGTTCTTCGATCAGCGCGCTGACCTCTTCCTCTAGCGCTCTTTGAAATTTTTCCGCCTGCTGGCGTAGCCGCTCGACGTACGCGAGCAGGTCCTCGGGCTTACCAGAAGCGGACCGTCCCGATTCCTTCGATGGCCCAGACATGATCGGCCAGTCTCCAGCTCAATGGCTAGGTCGAATGGCTGGAGTCTAACGCCGATGCGTGGACGTGCGATACTGCTTACATGCCAAAGCGGTCACGCACACCTAAGGCCGATCCGAATGTCGCAGCGTTCGACGCACTCCATCAACTCATGCAGAAGGCGGAAGCCGAACGCAAAGATCCGCTGGCTGTGGCACTTGGACGCCGTGGCGGTTTAAAGGGCGGGTCATGCACGTGCGGCCGCTCTCAGTCCTTCACAGCGTCGTGAGAGTGCCCGCAAAGCCGCCGTCGCCCGTTGGAAGAAGCGGTAGCACTCATGGTCTTTTGGCCTTCACCTGAATCTTCCTCCTCGCCAGTCGTCGGTCCTTCGACTTCGGGTGGTGCGGTTTGATCCTCATCCAAAGGAAGCAATCCTGCGGTCGGCGGAGGTAACGGCAGGTCTGCGACAGACACAACCGAGATCCTTTCCGCTTTGGCGAGGCTGACCACGTCTCCATCATCCGAATAGACACGGTCAGCGCCTATCGTCTTTGCGATTGCGACGATCTGCCGATCAACCTTGACGCACTGCCACGTTCCACTTAACCCTGATTTCTTGTCTCCACTCGCAATTGCCATTGACTGGGCATCAGCGGCTTCTACGGCTGCCTTTGTGTCGAATGGTGCGATCTGAAAGACGGACGAGGTCGTCAGAGTCGTGAAGTAATCGGAACCATCAGCGCCCGATAAAACCAAGAATTCCGCTAAGACTGGCGTAGGAATGAGTCGGCGCAGCTCACCCAATGGATCGGCCAGCTTGTTCCATTCGGATGGAATCCTCCGAAGTTCTCTGGACGTGGACCGCAATCGATGCGGATACGAAGTTGATTGTGTCGTACCTGGTCGGACCACGTATCACGCCGAACGCGTGGAATCTGATTTGGGATCTCGCTGCGCGCGTTATCAACCGTCCGCAGATCACGACCGACGCGCTCGCGTGGTACAAGGGCGCAATTGCCGAAGCGTTCCCGGATGCGGACTATGCGACGTTGACGAAGATTTATTCCGCTGAACCGACTGGCCGGTATTCGCCTCCGCGATTCGTGGGCGAGAAATCGGAGGTCATAACAGGCAGCCCGGACCCGAGGCACATTTCCACGTCGTTCGTTGAGCGGCAGAACCTCACGATGCGAATGAGCATGCGCCGGTTCACTCGCCTGACGAACGGGTTCAGCAAGAAGCAAGAGAATCACGCGCACGCGGTTGCGATTCACTTCGTTCACTACAACTTCGCGCGCATTCACAGGACGCTGCGAATCACGCCGGCGATGGCTGCTGGAATCACTGACCACGTTTGGTCTATCGAGGAAATCATTGGGCTGCTCGACGCGGCCCAACAAACAGCGGCGTAAGAACCCGTGCCAAATCCTAAACTTCGCTCGAACGCGAGAAAATCAAACTTGACCATTACCCCCTAACCCCTTCCCCCTTCTGTTTCCTCTTGTCGATTTCAGCCCTGCTCATTCGACCAGGTTACGGAGGTGGTCATGAAACGTTGGACGGGCATCGTCGTCGGCGCATGGGTGGTGCTGTTTCTCGCATTCGACAGCGCGGTCAAACTCCTGGGGCTGGACGTGGCCGTCGAGGGGACGATAAGGCTGGGATACCCAGCAGATCTTGTCGTCATCATCGGGCTCGTTGAGCTCGTGTGTCTGCTCGCCTACGTGATTCCGCGCACAGCACCGATCGGCGCGCTGCTGCTCACGGCGTATCTCGGAGGCGCGACCGCCACACAAGTCCGAGTCGAGGACCCCTGGTTCCTGTTTCCCGTCGGGGTCGGTGTCTTGATGTGGGGAGCACTCTGGCTGCGCGATCCTCGCCTCGCCGCCATCGTTCGGACCACGGGGTAGGCCTATCGCCTGCTCACGCGGCAGCTGTCTGCATGCGCGCCGCATCTTTCATGAGGGTTGCAAGCAGCCCGTACACCGTCGTCCACGCTTCCTTCGTTTCCGGTGTGAACGCGGAACCGAGGCCTTTCTCGAGCGTCCACAGCAACGCGGCGCCGACCGTGTCGTAGTGCCCGTCGGTCACACCGTACCCGGCGTGGCGCCGCCCGAGGTCCTGCACCACCGGAACAAGCCGATCGAGGTGATCGAGGCCTTTCACCGCCGCCGTCAGCATCTGCGCCAGCTTGCGGTATTGAGAGGTCATGTCGTCGGGAAACATTCGCCTGACCGCGGGATCCAGTTCGAACAAGCGACGATAGAAGAGCGCGGTTGCGTCCTCGGCAATCGGCGCGAGCGACGCGAAGCTCTCTTGCACCAGGTTCTTCTGACGTAACGTGACCATCACACACCTCCTGTCTTGTCCAGCACGCTTTACTTCAGCAACTTCAGGTAAGCGACGATGTCGGCCTCGTCGTCTTGCGTCAGAACGACAAGCGGCCCTTTGGGACCCGGGCCGTCGGGATCACTGGCGACTTCGAAGAACTTGTTGTACTGCGCCACGACATCCTCGAGCGTCCGCGCCGAGTTGTCGTGGAAATAGGGCGCCGTCCTGCTCACACCCCACAGCGTCGGGATCTTGAACGCGTTGACGTTGTCGAACTGACCGGACTCTTTGCCGATGCCGGTAATCAGCGCGCGCCCCGGATCCGGTGAGACGAGCCGCGTCGTCGTGCCGTCGGGATTGGTGAACACGTACTCGTGCGTTGGATTGCGCGCGTCGTTCACCTCCGACACGCGCACGCTCTGGAAGCGCGTGTGAACCGGAACTTTGGCGACGACAAACAGCAGTTCGTTCGTCTCATTGAGCATCGGACCGCTGTGGCAGGCCGCGCACGCGCCGTGTTTGAAATCGACGAGATCCGTCACATCCTCGAAGAACCGCCGGCCACGCTTCTCCGCATCGGTGCGTCCTTGAGGCAATCGCGGCGCAGGTCCGCCGCGCGCGAACTCGCGCAGCGCCGGCGAGCTGAAAAATGCGTCGGCAGTGGCTTCAAAGTCAGTGATTCGTCGAACCTCGGCGTCCGTCGGAACACGTTTCGCCTGTGCGTGTCCCGCAATGGCGCTCGCGGCCTGCGACGCCAGATCAGGCTGTCGGCCATCCATCATCAGCACGCGATCGAGTGCCGGCGTGTTGACGGTCGACGGAATGCCGCGGCGCACGACGACCGACCGCGCCGACGGGTCGTCGGCGAGGCTGACGTTTGGCGGCAGCGGGATCTGGACGAGCACGGTTGCGTCGCTCAGCATCCGCGATACGCCGTTGCCTTTTCCGTCATCGCTACCGTCATGAACAAACAGTGGATCGCGCGCGTTGGCCTTGAATCGCTTCTGCGCCTCGACTGGCGAGATGGTGCCGGTCGCGCTGGTGTGACAGGTGCTGCACGTACGTCCGTTCCCTCCGAACGTCTCGCGCTCGAACAGGCGCCTGCCGTCGGGCCGGCCGACGATGCCGCTTTCGTGGGCCGATATCGAGGCGAACATCGCGACCGCGAGGATCGCGCCAGTACCGCCAATCAGTTGGTGAATGGACTTCATAGTGGTCCTCTCCGTTGACAGCTAACGCGACAAAGCGCGTTCAACCCCGCAACGGGGCTGGGGACTGGGGACTGGGGGCTGGGGACTAGGGACTGAAGGACCCGAGCCTAGGAACTGGGTTAACCCCAGTTCCTAGACCACGCCTTGGGTGTCTAGCTGTTTGAGGCGAGTGCTTTTCCGTACAGGGCGACCAGACGGCCCCAGGCCTTCTCCGCCTGCGGTTCGTTGTAAACCTGTGAATCGGGAGGACACCAGCCGTGCGCGGCGCCTGTATACACCTCGATTTCCGCCGGCAGGTTCGCTTTGCCGAACGTCTCCTTCAAAACGTTCTTCTCATTCGGCGACCGCATGTCGTCGTTGGCGGCAATTGCGATGAGGAACTGCGCCTTCGTCTTCGCGGCCTGCAGGTGCGGGCTGTTCGGCATGTCGGTGACGAGGCCGCCACCGTGGAACGACGCGACGGCACCCACGCGATCGGGCACGGCAGCCGCTGTGCGAAAGGCGATCGGTCCGCCCATGCAATAGCCCTGCGTCCCGACCTTGCGGTTCTTGGCCACCGACTGCTGCCGGTCGAGCCAGCCGATGAACGCCTTCGCATCGGTCATCTGCGTCGTCTCGTTCAGCGCCTGCGCAAGCGGCATCAGCTGCGGGATCGGTGTTGCCGAACCTTGCGCCGCCGTCGGTGCCTTCTGCACACGGTAGAAGGGATTGACGACGAGCACCGAGTACCCGGTTTCGGCGAGCCGCTTCGCCATCTGGCGGAAGGCGGGCCGCAGTCCGAAGATATCGGGCCACACGAGCACGCCTGGAGCCGTGCCGGTCGACGGATGCACGAAGTAGCTGTCCGCGGTACCGTCGGGCGTCATGATGTTCACGTCTGATTCGGTGACCGCGACGGCGTTGGCAACCTGCGGCAGCATCATCGTGATGCCAGCGCCCACGAGCACGCCGAATTGCCGCCGTGTGATGACGAGTCCGAGCGCCTCGAGATCCTGACGGTCTTTTTCAAAATGATCCTGATCGCACATGTTTGCTCCTTGTCGACTTTTGATCGCGCGGCAGACTCACACGCGCGGCATTCATCTATATCGAAGTTCCGGGGGAAGGGGCAAGGGAACCCGGTGAATTCGGCAGCTGGACGGACGAGGTCGTCTGAAAGTCGCCGTACATGCGACGCGCGTCGGAAGTCGGCTTGCCGCCTGCTGGCTCGAAGACGTTTGCACGTCCTCGTCTTCAAGACCCTTCGCTTCTCGTCCAGAAATCTGTTTTCACGCTATTACCTGCGAAGACGCTTGCGCATCCCCACACGCAACCACGCTCGACCTATTCCTGATCGAGAACCGTTGGGACTCTTTCCCCGTCCTGCAACGCCTCCTCGCTCTGCAACCTTCAGCGCATCCTCTTTCGAAGACGCACCGCACATCACAAAACGAATCCGCCTCGCACTTCAGGACCAGCGGGCTGGCTCGTCTTCTTCCGGCGCGCGCAGCGTCGGAGAATCTACCCACGTCGCATTTGAAGATCAAGTACTTTTTGATGCGCGCGCCAAAAAATTTTTTGAAAAAATTCTTGTCGATCACCCTAACGCTTCGGAACGTTACACCGTTCGGATCGTTCGGATCGTTCGACGTTGTCGTTCGAAACGTTCGAGTGGTTCTCTGCAGAACGATTCGAACGACTGAGAACGATCCGAATGCACCGAACGGTTCGAACGATCCGAACGATTGGTAGGAATGGCTGCGCTGGTGATCGGAAAGGTGTATGTTACGCGTGCGTATGCGTGTCGCTCTCGCATCGGCCGTGATGCTCCTCGTCGCCTCCGCGGCGCACGCGCAGTGGCTGAACCTCCCAACGCCTGGTGTGCCGCGCCTGCCCGATGGCAGAGCGAATTTGAACGCGCCGGCGCCGAAAACCACGGATGGCAGGCCGGACTTCTCGGGTATCTGGCACGCGCCAAGCCAGAAATATCTGGCCAACCTCGCTGCCGACGGCATCGAGGTTCCGATGACGCCGTGGGCGCGGGAGATTTTCAAGCAGCGCACCGACAGCAACGGGATCGATCGTCCAAGCGCCAGCTGCCTGCCGCACAGCGTCACCGACTTCGATGCACACAACACCCCGCGAAAGGTCCTTCAATCACCCGGTCTCATCGTGATGTTGTACGAGGGGTACCACACGTTTCGACAGATCTTCACCGACGGACGCGCGCTGCCGAAAGATCCGGAGCCCGCGTGGTTCGGCTACTCGGTTGGCCGTTGGGATGGCGATACGCTCGTCGTCGACACGACAGGGATCCACGAGAAGACCTGGCTGGATGACGCCGGACATCCGCACGGTGAGGCATTGCACGTCATCGAACGATTCCGTCGCGTGAACTTCGGACGGATGGACGTGCAGATCACACTCGACGATCCGAAGGCGTACACCAAGCCGTGGACTGTGGCGTTCCAGTGGGAGCTGATGCCCGATACCGAACTGCTTGACTGGGTGTGCGAGAACAACAAGTATTTCGATGTCCTGCCGAAAGATAGGTGATGCCATGAGAACGCCAACTGTCCTGCTGCTCGTGCTCGCGTTGCACGTCGGGGCGGCGCCCGCGCTGGCGCACCATTCATTCGCCGCCGAGTTCGACTCGAAGCAGCCGATCAAACTTACAGGAACGGTGACCAAAGTCGAGTGGACCAATCCTCACGTGTGGTTCTACATCGACGTGAAGGACGAGACCGGCAAAGTGACCAACTGGGGCATGGAAATGGGAGGCCCGAACGGACTGTTGCGCGCCGGATGGACACGCAACTCGATGAAAGCCGGCGATGAGGTCACCGTAGACGGCTTCAAGGCGCGAAGCGGGCGTCCTCTCGGCAACGCCACGTCGGTGGTGCTGTCCAGCACCGGCCAGAAGCTGTTCGCCGCGTCGAGCCAGGGACAGTAACCCGGCAATCCAAGCGTACCAGCCGCGGATGATGCAGCTCGGATCCCGAGCGACCTTCTGAACCACGAAGGACCCGAAGATGTCTTGAACCACGAAGGCCACGACCTGTGTGACCTTCGTGGTTTTCGACCCTTCGTGTGGGGAACGTTCCATCTCGTCCCGAGCTGTCGTTCTGGAACTTCGGCCTGAAGCGACCGTAGCGAATGACGCTCTAGCGCGCGTCCGGAGACTCTGCGGATAACTGGATGCGAACCGTTTGAGCGCGACGATCGGGCACGAAGTCGAAGCCGCGCTGCGTGCTCATGTAACCGGGTTTGGTCGCGCGGATCAGTTTCTTCCCGAACGGCATATACCGAATCGTCACCGGTGTCGGGCCCCATCCGACGCCGTTCACCGTCACCAGCGCCCCAGCCGGTTCAGAGGTGATCCGCAATTCACCTTCCGTGGCGTCGTCGGCAGCAAGACCGCCAGTTTCCGTCGGCGTCAGCGCGGACGCCTGCGAAACACCCGGCTTTGCGGCGAGTTCGATATCTCCGGCGTTGGCACGCTCGGCCTGTGTTGCTGCGAC
>Ga0134127_10002448_pt1 | contig 13393 bp, 6 predicted proteins | sample KB31753_FD_96459 | JGI IMG/M metagenome (GOLD analysis project Ga0134127, IMG submission 96459) | Terrestrial soil microbial communities with excess Nitrogen fertilizer from Kellogg Biological Station, Michigan, USA - KB3-175-3 | ecosystem: Environmental > Terrestrial > Soil > Unclassified ...
AGAATCCCAGCGATCCGGATGCAGCCGAATTCAGGTTTGCCGCTTATCAAAACAAAGTGAGCCTTCTGAATACAGTTGCTGAGGCGCGTACTTTCAACAGGCAGCAGGACTAAGAGCGAGGCTGATTAAGGTTTATTCGATGAAGTTCAGAGCAATTATTATTAGTCTGGTTGTATTAGCCTTCGCCGCAAGTGTTTTTGCAGATGGTTCTGGTTCAGTCCGCCGGGATGACGACGGAGACCAGAAGGTTGAACGGACAATAGCTGTAGACCCCGCGGTTACAGTGTCACTCTGCGTGACGTCAGGGAATATTACGGTGCGCGGCTGGGATCGTAATGAAGTGACGGCGCGTTCAGCGGATCCCGTACAAATCGAGCTGCGAAAGCCCGAAGAGATGCCTGCCGGCTCGGTCAAGAAACTCGAGATCGTAGTTTTCAATAAAGCCGAGACGGGAAAGCCGCAAGGGAAGTGTCAGGCCTACAGCGACCTTGATCTGAATGTGCCGAAAGGCGCGACCGTTCTTGTGCAAACTCGCGATGGGGATATCAGTATTGGGGAAGTTGCTTCGGCCTATGCAGGAACTCAGAACGGCGATATCGAAGTTCAACAGATTTCGCGTTCGATCGAAGTTGGCAGTATTGGCGGCAGCATCTGTCTCAAGGATTCAACTGGTCGCGTGAGTGTTAGTTCCGCTGGCGGTTCAATTGATGCTGCGAATCTTCGCCCGGTAGAAACCGGCGACTCACTCGAGGTTGTGACTACTAGTGGCGACATCAATCTGACGAATGTCACTCACAAAGACATCAACACCAAAACGGTCAGTGGAAATTTGACACTTACCGGGCCACTCGCCGCAGCAGGTCGATATTGGTTCAACTCTTTCTCCGGTGATGTAACGCTCGCGCTTCCGGCAAACGCCTCGTTTAAGTTGATGGCGAAGGTTTCTGAAAACGGCGAGATAATCACTGACTTTCCTCTAACCCTGACTCAGGTTTCAGCCGCGGCAACTGCTGAATCGTCTACACCTGTGGCGATCGCTGAAACGCCTGAGGCTCCTGTAACTCCAGCGCCACCGGCGAAGGCCGATCACTCCGGAAGCACTCCGAAGCCGGCACCGGCACCTGCGGTAAAGGTGCATGTAAAGCCGGTGATTGTTGTCACACCGTCGCCCAAGATCGCGTTTAGCATGCGTCGAATCACAGGAGTTCACGGAAGCGGCGACGCAACAATCTCTGTGGCTTCTTTCTCAGGCACCCTCCGCCTGGAACAGAACTGAAAGGCAGAAGGCAGAAGGCCGGAGGCAGTCGCAGACGGCAGGAGGACGCATATAGAGCGTAGTTTGTGTGGTGAGCGCAAGGTGATTTAGTCTCGCGGTCAATGCAGGTTGACCGCTTTTTCTTTTCCTGCACCTGCCGACTGCTCCTGCCTACTGTTTTAGTTTAAATAAATCCCCTTTTCCTCGAATTTATTGCCACAAACATCCGCGATTCGGTGTTCTGGTAATAGAGCAACGCAGACGGGCCGGGAATGACGGCAACACGAACTTCAGGTTCATCATTCCCGGTCCGGGAGCGAGAGGGATAAAAGCCATGAACGAGATGAAAGCAATCAGCAACTCAAGAAACAACCTATACAAAGTTGCGATTATTCTTCTTTTGGCATACGCGGCTTTTTCGAGCGCTATGAAAGATCTAAATCGCTTACACGAAGTGGCTGGCGAAGTGCACCAGCTTACTTCGCAGGGAATTGACGGCGTCGCCAAAGTTTATTCGGCAACCAGATCTTTCGCCGCTGGTCCTGAGCTAGCGCGCGGACCGATGATCGAAATGAGCAGTGATTATCCGCGCAACGAGATCGTTGAAGCGGGAGGCTCGAGCGAGTTCAGAGGACTCAACCATGAGTGGGTTGAGAGTCTCAGCCCTGCTCCTAAAGCAGACCGCGACCCACGCGTCGCAGTATTTCGTGAAGTCAGTTATCTGAGATCTGAAATTGGTAAGAACGAAAAACGATCTACCTGCGGGACGAAGAAGGAAAAAGAGAAGGCTATCGAGAAGGAACTGCACTGGAATGAATTGGCCCAGGCTTCAACACGAATTGCATTTCTAAGCGAACTCTCGAAAAACGGAAAGCTTGATATCCAGGCACTGGAGCGCAGCGGACGCTTTAGAACAATCATCCGTCGGCTTCCAGGGAAAAAAGCTGACGCCCACTGGCCGTCTGTCAATGAGTTTAAAACGCTCAACGGAGTGATGGGGCTGCGACTCGCGGCTGCGGACAACAACGATCAGGATGCTGATTTTTCGGTTAACGTCTCTGACGAGAGTGCGCTCCCCATCATGGAAAAAGCGAGACGGGGTGTTTCAGAAGAAGATACAGACAACGCACAAAAGGATTGAGCGAACAGGGGCAGGATTATCGGGCAGCAATGTTGCGCCTTAAGAAATGAAATGGAGTAGAAGAGAGAAACCAATGTTCACAAAAAGTTTGATTACAGCAGGAGTTATGACCGCGGCGCTGCTTAGCGCTTCGAGTGGAAGTGCTTCGCGAGTGCCGCTGAATGATGTTGTTGCGTCGACGAGTTTGGCTCTGGGTGAAGGGCATCAAGCGCCTGATCCTAACGAAGTTCGCCAGGAGTTTCATCAGACCTATCCCCTATCAGCAACGGGCCGTGTCAGTGTCGAGAATCTTAATGGCCAGGTAAAGATTGCAGTCTGGGATCGCAATGAAGTTCAGGTAAATGCCGTCAAGCGCGCGTTCAAACAGGAACGCCTTGATGAAGCGAAGATTGAAGTTGACGCCGGCTCCGAATACGTTCGCATTCGAACTGAATATCCGGATTGGGACCAGCACTTCACCGATGATGATCGTGGCCGCATGAACAATCCGGCGATCGTCGATTACTCGATCATCGTACCGCGAAAGGCACGTCTGGAATCGATTGACCTGGTCAACGGCTCCCTGGAGATCGAAGGCGCCGAAGGCGACGTAAAGGCATCGTCGGTAAATGGTCGCGTAGTGGCCCGTGGGCTGCTGGGTGTCGCGAAATTATCGACGGTCAACGGTGGGCTGGAGGCGACGTTTGTAAGTCTGGATACAGCGCGTCCGATTTCACTCAACTCGGTTAACGGATCGCTCTCCATCGTTATTCCCTCCGACGCAAACGCCACAGTCCGCGCCGGAACCGTTCACGGGGCCATCAGCAACGACTTCGGTCTGCAGGTTCATCACGGCGAATACGTTGGGCACGAGCTCTACGGGCAGCTGGGAACAGGGGGGCCATCCATCAAGCTGGGCAATGTAAATGGCCGCATCATGATTCGTCACGCACAGGACGGTAAAACCCTGAGTCCGGTGACGGGGCTGCTGTGAGACAAGGACAAGGACAAGGATAAGCAGAAGGACAAGAACAAGGGATATGGCGAAAGCGAAGGTGGGGACGAAGATGAGGATGGCAGGCTAAGCGCCCAGGAGCGTCGCGAAGCGGCAGAAGCTCGCCGCGCTGAACGTGCCGAACAGGCAAGCGTCGCCAGGCTGAGTCGCGAAACGCAGGCTGAAGTTCAGAGAGAGGTCGAGCGCGCGCTGCGCGAGGCTCAGCGCGAGATTGAAGCAGCTCAGCGCGAAGTACAGCGCGAGACTCAACGCGACACTCAAAGACAAGTTAGGGAACAGGTCCGGCGCGAGGTTCGGTCTGAAAACTACGGTCGTGGAGAAGGTGCCGGCAAAGGCCGGGGAGACTCGAACCGCTTCACTGAAAAAGAGACCAAGACTTTCACTGTGAATGGAGTGCCAACTGTAAATCTCTCGACCTTTGACGGCTCGATCACAATCCGAGGGTGGGACAAGTCGGAAGTGATGTATACGGCAACCAAACGCGCCGACGATGCTCTGGAAGCAAAACAGATATCTGTCCAGGCCGAGCAGCAGGGTTCGAGAATTTCCGTTATCGCCCGCTCGCCCGAAAGCAATGGAGTTGTCTCGCTCGATGTTTACGTCCCGCGCAACTCGGCGCTGCATGTCTCTTCTGGGGACGGCAGTTTGAATCTTAACGGCGTCTCGGGCGAACTCGACTTGCGCACAGGCGACGGCTCCATCGAAGTCGCCGGCAGCAAAGGACAGCTTAGGGTCAATACCGGTGATGGTCACATTCAGGTCTCGGACTTTGATGGCACTGTTGATGCTCGCACCGGAGACGGTTCGATCTCACTCGATGGACGCTTCACGGCCCTGGCTGCGCGCACCGGAGACGGTTCGATTTCCCTCTCAGTCCCCGCAAACTCGGACTTCACGATAGAAACCGACGCTGAGGATATCGACAACAGTGGTTTGACCATTGCCGAAGACGTTGCCACTTCCAAGCGAATGCGTCGTTGGAAAGTTGGCCGCGGCGGCAACGTGTTCCTGTTGAGTACTGGCGACGGAAGAGTCGCTTTGCAATCACGCTAAACGGAGTAAGCAGGGATTCTCGGGTTCGCCGGGAATTCCTGCTCGACTCAAGTCGTCTAACTAACACCCATCAGTTTTTAGACCTTATCTCAGAGTAATACCCGGGCAATCGGAGTAGGTCAGACGGGATCTTGATGAAAGAAATCTCAAGCGCGTTTGTATGTCGGTATATAGCATGAGAAGCAGAGTAAGAAAGTTCTGTAGCGAACCTGGATGTCGCCGCTGGCGTAAGGCCAATCGCGCAGGAGCATCCTGACACGGACAAGTTGCATAGAAGCGCGTCGCCGCATCTTGGGTTTCTCCCCGAACCCGTTTAACCCCTAATTCTTGCCGGTTCTGCGAAGTTACAGCAGGGTGCGAATTCCGCCCGGCATACTACGGAAATATTACGAGTGATTACTATGAGAACAGCGGCCTGGCTCCTCGCCATTTTGTTTTTGACTACTTTTTCCGCGGCGGCGCAATCAACAAACGGCACACCGCCGGCCCCGTCACCGGCACCGTCGCCCGCACTTGTGGCGGCGAGCCCGGTGCCAGCCGTAGCTGCGACTGAGACGCCAAACGTCGTGCCTACCACACCCGCAGCACCTGCAAGCCCGGCCGCAAAGGGCGCTGTGACCCTTCCGCCAGAGAAAGCGAATCCTGTAACCGTTCCGAAGTTTGAGAAGCCGCCGGTAATCGATGGTGTACTCAACGACGACGTTTGGAAGAACGCAGCAGTTCTCAAAGATTTCTATCAGATCGATCCAGGCGATAACACTGCGCCGTCGAAGCCGACTGAGGTTTTGCTCGGTTACGATTCCAGATTTCTTTACATAGCTTTCCGCGCTTTTGATGAGCAGGACAAGATTCGTTCGACGGTGGCAAAGCGCGACAATATTTTTCAGGACGATTACGTAGGATTTTATCTAGACACCTTCAACGATAAGCGCCGTGCGTTCGAAATATTTTTCAATCCTCTCGGAATCCAGGGAGACGGAATCCTGACCGAAGGACGAGGCGAAGATTTTAGCTTCGACCTGTTGCTCGATTCGAAAGGTACGATCACGGAGCAGGGTTATTTCGTGGAGATCGCGATTCCGTTCAAGTCGCTTCGCTATGAGGCCGGTAAAGGAAAGCTCTGGGGGGCGCATTTCTTCCGCCGCATTCAGCGCTTCAATCGTGAACTTAGCTCATGGATGCCGTTTTCGCGCAGCATCGACGGCAACTTGAACCAGGCGGGGCATATTGGAGGACTCGAAGGAATTTCAGTTGAACGCACGATTGAGTTGATACCCAGCCTCACGGTCTCGCAGGACGGCCGGTTCGTTCGCAGCTACGGCGTGTTTCCGGGGACGCCCGCAGCTATTACCGATCCCGGGCGCATCGTCAATCAGCCTATTGGCTTCGATCCAGGACTGACGGCGAAGTTCATTCCCAGTCCCGCGATCACAATCGACCTCGCGCTCAATCCTGACTTCGCGCAGGTTGAGGCGGACCAGCTCGTCGTCACTGCCAATCAAAGGTTTCCCATTTTCTTTCCTGAGAAGAGGCCGTTCTTTTTAGAAGGCATAGATATCTTCAGTACTCCAATTACGGCCGTTCATACGAGGTCGATTGTAGATCCAGATATTGCTGTCAAAACAACGGGAAAAATCGGCCGCACGAGCTTTGGTCTGATTGCTGCCAGCGACAATGGTCCAGGGAACTTGAGTCTCGACGACCGGGGGGCGTTGGCGTCCTGCATAGCAGCAAGGCAACGTAATCCCAGCTTCTTTTGTAACAACGAACGCTTTGTAGATAAGAATGCCTATATTGGAGTGCTGCGCATGAAGCGCGATGTCGGTAAAGAAAATTCGTTGGGTATCCTGGCGACCAGCTACAACTTTATCGAGAAACACAATCAGCTCTTTGCCGTGGATGGTCGCTTCAAGCTCGACAAACAGACCACGCTCAGTTTCCAGACTTTGGGGACGACTTCAAGAAATTTTTTCTTCGATGCGGACGACCCCGTTCAACAGAATCGTTATCGCACCGGCAACGGCCTGGGCTATTCCTTCGACTACAACGTCTCCGGACGCAACTGGGGTTATGAGCTGTACGCCGAGGGATTTACACAGGACTACCGGGCTGATGTAGGTTTTGTGCAACGAACCAATTCAAACTTTGCCGCTGCCTCCGTTCGTTATAACTCGGATCCTAAACCCAAGCAGACACTGATTTCATACCACCTCCATAACTTTACGCACATCGACTACGATTGGCAGGGGCGCATGTACATCTGGGAGAGCGAGAATCTCATGGAACTGTCCTTACCCCACAGCAGTTATTTCGGTGTTTGGTATGAGCCTGCTTACGAACGCGTGTTCGATCACGAATTTGGTCCGACGCGCGAAGCGAAGCCCTGTAATCCACTGGGAGGCGTGAATCGTTGCACCTTCTTTGGTGAAAGTACTGAGCGGGCGGCGATGAAGCACCACATCTCTAGTTATTTCGGGTCGAATTACAACAAGAAAATTCAGTTCAACGGCCAGGTAACGTATCGTTTCAACCATCTCGATCTGGATTTCGGCAGTTTACCGAAATATCCGCGCGCGAGTCCGCCGGCAGTGAAAGCTCGAGAACTGGCAGCAGCCGGGCTCTGCAGCGATCCCGACGTAAACCTGCGCCCAGTCGAATGTCTTGCGCCTCAGGATCCTGGTCAAGGAAATCTCCTACAGGTCACTGGCAGTATTACGTTCCAGCCAACGAATGCGTTTCGGACATCCTTGAGTTTGAACAAGCAGCGTCTCGTACGTCACGACACTGGATTGACGGCCTTCGACGTCAACATTCTCACGTGGCGCGGCACCTACCAGTTTACCAAGTCGTATTTTGCGCGAGCGATCATTGATTACAACACGCTGAATTCTCGCGTGCGTGCGCAATTTCTAACTGGTTGGACGCCGAGCCCGGGAACCTCTTTCTACCTGGGTTACAACGACGACATGAACTACGACAGTCTGCATCCCTTCACGACGCAGGTGTCGCCTGGATTCAGACGAAACTCACGAACATTCTTCATCAAGATGTCTTATCTGATCAGAAGGAGCTTCGGCGGAAACTAACGAACTCCCAGTTCCGAACTCCTAACTTGGAACTCGAAACCTCCGACCCCCGTACTTCCCACTCCGAACTCGAAACTCCAACCCCCGAACTCGGGACTCGAAACCTCCGACTCCGAACCCCGAACTCGGAACTCCGAACTCCTCTTGCGGCGTGCTAAACTGACCGTCCCCGCGGCCTGACGAACACCAGTAGAGTGTCGAAGAGTTTGATGATTACTGCCGAACCACATTCCCAGAGCCCAATTGCGCGCGCCGTGCTACCGCGGATCGTTGTTGTTTCACTGGCCGTTCTCGCGTTAGTCAACGGTGCCTGCAAGAGTCAATATCCATCGGGTGCCCAGCAGAATCGTGCAGGCGATTCAAAAACCGCACGGCAAGTTAAGACCGCGCGGGTGGAAGAGACGCCATTCGGAGAGGCTGTCAAAGCGAATGGGACGCTCGCCGCCTTTGATCAAACAACTGCCAGCGTGAAAGTGCCTGGTAGGTTGCGCTCAATCACAGTCGATCTCGGAAGCGTCGTGCGACGCGGGCAGGTAATCGCTCAGGTCGAACCTCAGGACTACAACCTTCGCGTGCAACAAGCCGAGGCTGCCCTGGCGCAAGCGCGCGCTCGCCTTGGGCTTTCGCCAGACGGGCGCGACGACAATGTGAATCCGGAGCAGACCGGCACTGTAAGACAAGCCCGCGCTGTGCTGGATGAAGCGCGTGTCAGCCGGGACCGTTCGGCGAAACTTGTCGAGCAGGGTGTTGTTGCGCGGTCGGACTTCGATACCGCGGATGCAGGTTACAAGGTTGCCGTCAGTCGCTATCAGGATGCGATTGAAGAGATACGCAACCGGCAGGCGCTTTTGGCGCAGCGACGCTCCGAGTTGTCGTTGGCACGTCAGCAACTGGCGGACACGTCAGTCTACTCGCCGCTTGACGGTGTCGTGCAGGAGAAGCGCGCTAGCGTTGGCGAGTATCTGGCAGCGGGCGCGCCTGTCGTTAACATCGTAAAGATGGACCCGCTGAGGCTGAGGGCTGAAGTGCCCGAGCGCGAAGCGAAGAATGTGCGTTCTGGTCAAAGTGTCCGCGTGACCCTCGACGGCGACACTACTGTTTATCTCGGCCAGATCATGCGTTTGAGTCCGGTGATCGCGCAGCAGAGTCGCATGCTGCTGGTTGAGGCTGACGTACGAAACAACGGCAAACTCCGGCCTGGCGCTTTCGCGCACGCAGAGATCGTGACGAACGACGCGCAGATGGCGGCGACTGTTCCCAACCGCGCGATTGTGACTTTCGCCGGCATCGAGAAAGTGATTGTTGTGCAGAATGGCAAGGCCCTTGAGAAACCTGTAACCACGGGCCGGCGCAACGGTGACTGGACTGAAATAGTTGCCGGGGTCAACGTTGGAGATCAGGTGATTGTCGATCCGGGCAACCTACAGTCAGGTCAGGCTGTCGAAGTGGTGGAATAACGAACTTGGTCTTTAGGGCTTTGATTTTTGACTAGTTTCTATCTTCCTTGAAGTTCAGGAGCTGAACTCCAAGAGCCAAAAACCAAAGAACAAACTACAAAGACCAAAGACCCAAGACCGTTTTTATAGATGCAAAAACTCGCCGAAATCTGTATCCGACGCCCCGTGTTCGCGACGATGATCGTTCTGTCGCTCGTCGTGGTGGGTACGGCTGGGTTTTTCCGTCTCGGAGTTGACCGGTTTCCTTCCGTAGATTTGCCTACCGTAACTGTTCGCGTCGGTCTGCCCGGCGGCGCCCCCGAAGAGGTCGAGTCCCTCATCACGCAACAGGTCGAGGAGGTCGTGAATACGGTCGACGGCATCGATGAGTTGCGCTCCATCTCCGGACAGGGAACCTCCATTGTAATCGCTACTTTCAAGCTAGACCGTGACCTGGAAACTGCTGCGCAGGATGTTCGCGATCGTGTGAGCACGCTCGGCCGGCGACTGCCTGAGGATGCCACTCCTCCGGTCGTCCAGAAGTTCGACAACGACAGCACGCCGGTAATGACTATCGCCCTCACCGCAGATCGGTCGATCCGCGAACTGACTGAACTCGCGGACAAAACCGTGCGCGTCCAGCTCGAACGCGTTGGCGGCGTCGGCGAAGTTCGTGTGGTTGGTGGCCTCGAGCGCGCGATCAATATCTGGATAGATGCGGATCGCCTGGCCGCGTATCAGATTCCGATTACGACTGTCCGCGACGCATTGAATCGTCAGAACGCTGATGTGCCCGGTGGCAACGTTGATACGGGTCGCGAAGAGCTAGTTCTGCGAACGCTCGGCCGCTATCCCGACCCCGCTTCGTTTGGAGATCTGGTTATCGCCACGGTTGATGGTTCACCAATCCGCTTGCGGGACTTAGGCAGGGTGGAAGACGGTACCAAGGAACAACGGTCGCTTTCGCGACTTAACGGTGTTCCCACAGTTTCGCTCGAAATTCGTCGCCAGTCTGGCGCCAACACCATCGAGGTAATCGACGGGATCAAACGCGAGTTGCCGCGCGTTGGGGCGCAGTTGCCGACAGACGTTAAGCTCGAAGTCATTCGCGACCAGTCGCGTTACATTGAGGCCGCGCTCCACGAAATTGAGACTCACCTGATTCTGGGCAGCATCTTCGCCAGTCTCGTCGTCTTTTTCTTCATGCGTTCATGGCGCTCGACGATCATTGCCGCCGTGGCCATTCCGTGTTCGGTGATTTCCACGTTCGCGATGATGCGCGTGCTCGATTTCACCTTGAACAGCGTAACGATGCTGGCACTCGTCTTAATGGTCGGTGTGGTGATCGACGACGCAATAGTTGTGCTCGAAAATATCTTTCGCTTCATCGAAGAGAAGCGTATGGACGCGCGCGAGGCGGCGAAGGAGGCCACGCGTGACATCGGCCTTGCCGTACTGGCCACAACACTTTCGCTCGTCGTTATCTTTCTGCCCGTCTCATTCATGTCATCGATCTCGGGCCGTTTCCTTTACCAGTTTGGCATCACTGCGGCAGTGGCCATCCTCGTCAGTCTGCTCGTTTCATTTACTCTTACGCCGATGATGAGCTCGCGCCTGATTCGCGTGGATGATGTGAAGGGTGGGCATGGCACTCCGGCTTCACGCCGCGGTTTTTACCGCTGGATCGATTCCGGCTACTCGCGGCTTCTGGCCTTCGCGATGCGGCATCGTCTTGCGGTCGCCGCGCTCGCGGTCCTCGTGATCCTTTCCAGCATTCCGCTATACAAGGCGGTGAAGCAGGAATTCATTCCCACAAACGTTGATGAAGCCGAGTTTGAAGTGAACATCAACGCGCCTGAAGGCACAAACCTGGCGGTGATGAACGAGGGCATGGCGGCGATCGAAAAGGAAATCCTGACGACGCCGGGAGTGCGGATCGTGCTCTCATCGGTTGGCGGTTCCTTCCTTGGAGGCGTCAACCAGGGCGGCGCCTACGTGCGCATAGCGCCGCACGAGGAGCGCACCTTTTCGCTAGGACGTCTTTGGCGCGAAACGAAGAACGGAAATCCGTTGAAGGCCTTTCGCGGAAACTACTCGCAACAGGATGTGATGCAGGAAGTGCGTAGCCGTTTGCGGAAGTTCGCGCCTTTACGCGCTGGGGTCCGCAACGCGCCGTCTTTCAACTTCGGAACAGGGGGCCGCTTCGACATCGATTTTAACTTGCGCGGCCCTGACATCGTTGCGCTTGCGGGCTACGCAGACGAGCTAGTCAAGCGCTCCGAAAAACTAGGCGGCATTGTTGATGCCGACACCTCGCTAAAGTTGAACAAGCCCGAGCTGCGCGTGGAGATTGACCGCGCGCGCGCTGCGGATCTCGGCGTTGATACGTCGGACATTGCCACCAGTCTTCGGGTCATGGTGGGCGGCGACGAAGAGGCTTCGCGTTTTCACGACGATAGTACGAACGAAGACTACGACGTGCAGTTGCGACTGATTCAGGGCGACCGGAATGATGCGGGAACAATCAGCCGGCTCTACGTACCATCGTCGGCAGGCGGCCTTGTTCGTCTGGACAACGTTGTGAAGATCAAGAGAGACACGAGCCCGTCGCGCATCGATCGCCTCGATCGAGAAAGGCTGGTGTCGATGCGCGCTTCAGTGCCACCGGGATTTGCCCTTGCAGATCGAATTGAAGCGCTGCGAAAAGAAGTGGCTAGTATGAATCTCCCCGCGGCCTATACCACAACGGTGTCAGGAAGAGCGCGCGAACTCGAACGGACCTTCACCGAGTTCGTTTGGGCGTTTCTGCTCTCCATCATTTTCATGTACATGATCCTGGCGTCGCAGTTTGAAAGCACAGTCCACCCGCTCACGATCTTGTTGAGCTTGCCGCTGTCTGTTCCTTTCGCTTTGCTTTCGTTGTGGGCGACCGGGGACACACTAAACCTCTATTCGGCCCTGGGAATTCTGGTGTTGTTTGGGGTTGTAAAGAAGAACTCAATTCTTCAGATCGACCACATGAACAATTTGCGCGCACGAGGAATCGAGCGCTACGAAGCGATCATGCAGGGAAACCGAGATCGGCTTCGGCCAATCCTGATGACGACGCTGGCATTGGTGGCCGGCATGATGCCGCTTGCGCTGGGAACGGGACCGGGCGCCGAAGAGCGACGCTCAATCGCGATTGTGGTGATCGGAGGGCAGACCCTTTCCTTGTTACTTACTTTGATCGCGACCCCTGTGGTTTATTCGCTGCTCGATGATCTGCGTTCGACGGCAAGGATGCGTCGCCTGGCAACTGCGATGAGTGGCATCCCAACCCGGCTTGCAGCGAATTTTAGAAGGCGACCGAAGAAGCCTGAGGTTGCGGACGCAGCGCAGAGCAGCATTGCTGCCGAGGCGGAGGAAGAGAGAATTCGAGCCAGCGCTAGCGGTGATTGAAAGCGAATGCGGAATGTCGAATGAGGAATTATTCGTCATTCCGCATTCATCATTCCTATTCAAACACCTTCTCGACCGGAACTATGACCACGTCCTCCGGCTTCACGTTGATCTTGTAAACTTCGATCACTTTGTCCTCATCCGTGATTTCCTTCGGCTTGGCTGAGTTGTAGCTGATCGGAGACGTCTTGCCGGAGAGGATTGCCTCGCGTAACCCCGCCGCATCTTTCGTAATCATCACAATTCGCATTGCATCAGACTTGAGGTGCTTGCGAATGGCGTTGTTGACGTCCTCGAGCGTGAGCTTCGTTAGTTGCTCGCGCATGTAGCCTACGTAGTCCGGAATGTTGTAGTAGCGACTGTCGAGTGCATACCCAAGCTGTGCGTCCTGAGTCTGCGTCAGAATGTTGTTGTACTTGATCAGAAAATCGCGCGTAGCTTCGAAAGTCTCTTTCGACATTCCGTCACGCACCAGCTTGTCATACTCATACAGCGCCGCACGCAGGACGAAGTGCCCGTTCTCCGGCACGACTGGCCGGATCCAGATCTGAAATATCTGCGACTGACGACCCTGATTCGGATCAGGAGTGAACTGGAACATGCCGCGTGGGAAATACTCGATGTAAGCATAGTCTCCGTAGTTGAGGCCGCGTGATTCTCGCAGTTGCTTAAAGAGATAGCTGTTGCTGGAGCGATGCTGTCCGAAATAAGAAGCAACCACAGCAAGGGCTGGCCAGTCTTTGTCCGCCCTTGTTACGTCGATCGGAAAACCAAGCGAAACGGCAGTCGCCCTCGTTTCACGTTGAATGATTGAAATGCGCGTGCCCGCTGCCAGCTTTGGATCGTCATAGTTCGCTTTCGACGAAGTACCAGCCGGCAACTTCGCAAAGCTCGCTTTTATGCGGTCGGGGAATGTCTTTGGATAGCCGCCTGCCAATCCGACGACGAGATTCGCCTGCGTGTAGTTCGCTTTGTAGAACGCTTTCA
>Ga0134127_10002449_pt1 | contig 13388 bp, 11 predicted proteins | sample KB31753_FD_96459 | JGI IMG/M metagenome (GOLD analysis project Ga0134127, IMG submission 96459) | Terrestrial soil microbial communities with excess Nitrogen fertilizer from Kellogg Biological Station, Michigan, USA - KB3-175-3 | ecosystem: Environmental > Terrestrial > Soil > Unclassified ...
AGCATCAGTCGGCGGGCAAGTCGGCTGAACTATGAAAACATCGCCACCGCGTACGTTTTCGTCGATCTGAAAGTTAAACTCACCATCGGAAAAGCGTTCCGCGAAGGCGCGCCCCATATCGCAACCAAGGTGCTTCGCGATCTCTTCCGCCAACTTAGGATTTGCGTGACCGCAAAAAACCTTGATGCCGCCAGTTGTGCTCATAAGAAAGTTTCGGGTTTCGGGTTTCGAGTTTCGGGTTTTGTTTTGACTCGAAACCCAAAACTCGGAACTCGAAACTTAAAGTGGCTGGGGCGGGAGGATTCGAACCTACGAATGCCGGTTCCAAAGACCGGTGCCTTACCACTTGGCTACGCCCCAGTATCAGAATCCTTCGCTTTAACGCCAGGAGATGTCGAGCTCTGCGCGTGCAAATATTCTTCGCGCGACAGAGTAACACAGGAAAAGATCCGCCAACCGCTTTCCTCGCTTAGGGCGTCAGCGGCAAAACTGAGCACATCTACACTTTCAAAGACAGCAAATACGCTCGAACCGCTTCCAGCAAGCAAAGCGCAACGAGCTCCAGCCTGCATCAGGGCGTTCTTAACACGTCCAATCTCAGGCTCTATATCAAAGATCACTCGCTCAAAATCATTCTCTAAATGATCACACAGTGGCCACTGTTTGGAATCACCAAAAATAGCCTGTGTACGCGAAATAGCAAGGATAGAGTCCGAGGCGAATGTTGTCAAGGCAGGCGCATTTAGCGACTTATAGGCTTCACTCGTAGATACGGTCGCGACTGGTGTGACGATCAAGAGCTGCTCTTTCGCGCCGTCAGGTAGCGGACTGAGCTCAGTGCCAATGCCTGTAGCTAACGCGCGTCCGCCCTCAAGGAAAAATGGCACGTCAGCGCCCAGACTGCCCGCGATACTGACCAGATCATCAGGTGCCGGATCGATATGCCAAAGTCGCGTCAGACCTAAGAGACAAACTGCAGCATTCGACGAGCCTCCACCGAGCCCACCTTTCATGGGGATCCGCTTCTCGAGATGAATCGAAGCGCCCGACCTCACCGCGAAGCGATCACGTAACGCATGCGCCGCCTTAGTCACAAGGTTGTCGGAGTCGGTTGGAATCTGCGGATCGTCACAAGTCAGTTCGATCTCGTTCGCGTTTGCTTCGAAGTGCAGATTGTCGTGGAGTGAGACAGTTTGTAGGACTGTTTGGATTTCATGATAGCCATCCGTCCGCTTGCCAAGCACCTTCAGGCTCAAGTTGATCTTGGCAAATGAGGGGAGTGAAAAGGAATGACTAGTCACAGTAAAGGCGGCTGACCGTCCGTACGCGCCAGCCGCCTCCGTTAGCTGGGTTGGCGTTTAGCGCAGAATAAAAAGCTGAGTTAAGAAAACTGTACCGTCAGGAGCGATGAAACTTCCGATTCCTGATCCTCGAAACTCCGGGCTGAGCAAATTCGCGCGATGACCTGGTGAAAGCGTCCAGCGCTCAACAGCAAAACCTCCGGGATCATCGAAGCCTTGATTATACGCGATGTTCTCAGCGATGACGTGATAACGCAGGCCGGCAACGCGCGCTCGATCTTTCAAACGCAGGCCTTCAGGAGTTTGGTGCGAGAAGAAACCAAGCACTGACATGTTGCGTGAATGCGTTCGCGCCAACAAACAAAGCTGAGGATCCCATGTGAGGGGCGCGAGCCCGTTCTTCTCACGGAACTCGTTAGTCACTTCAAAGGCCCGGCGTTCCGCATCGGTAGCATCGGCGATTGAAGGCGCTGCATTCGTCGGTGCGCCGGGCTTTGGATTGCCTGCGGTGGTTCCTGAGTCAACTATGAGCCTTGCGACTGGTCGCGATGTGGCGCTCTGAGCCACGGCGAGTGAGTACGCACCTATAGAGAACGATAGGACGACCAAACCAATCAGACGAGGGGCGACCCTGACATGGATCGACGTCCGCCGAACGAACCCGAGTTTCTTCATGAATTGGAATTCCGGCCTGAAGTGGATATCAGGCGCTGGGCCCGGAGGAGGGCTGTTGAGTGAGAGACCTTACCGGGGCCGGCAGGTCAGAAATCGTCACTCCCAAAGTACCAAAAGGAACGTGACCAAATCAATAACTTTGGTTTAGGAGGTGAGGATAATGGGGTATTAGCTATTCGATGGCCAGAATTGAGGGCTTTCCCTCCCCTTCCATTCTCGCGAAACGCAGGATTGTGCGCTGCCAGGAGGCCTTTGTAGGAAAACAGTAAAGCAAGATGACAATGGCTATGAGTGCCGCACCGTAGGTGTAAAAGTCGTTTCCGGTCATCAAGGTTGCGACAAACCCAAGCAGCGTGAGTGCGGCCCCGATCATGGCAACTTGAAGGGTGGTTTTTTCCAGGGTCCTCAACAGCGCAGATGCGCCACCCAGAGCTCCGATATCCTGGAGTCGCATGGTGGAAAATCTCGTTCGGCGAAGAACTATTGAGCCGAGACCGAAGATCATGATCGTAATGCGGACTGCGATGTCGAGTGAGGGATTGCTTTGGGGCGTAAGGAATTTCTTGCTTAGAAGCGCCACCAGAGAAAGCAGAACGGTGGCGACCAAAAGTCCGACAACCGTAGTAGCCGCAGCCTTGTGACGCCGCGCCAATTCCTGTTCGACCGTTTCGGATAATCCGGTGTTTGCAGTCACTTCAGCCTCTTGTCGGTTTGAACTAAATTAAAAATACCAGTGTTGTGAGTTCAAGGAAAGCAATACGGCCCGCCAATTATTCGGCAGGCCGTTTCCGTAGCTGGATTACTGGGAGACTTACGGTTTTGCACCGGGCCCGGGCTGAGCCGACGCGGCGCCTGTGTTGGCTGGTTTGGCTTTCTTATCGTCACGGGTGGTCCGCGGCGCTATGGGCGTGGTGTTGGGCGGTAACTCACCGTTGTACTTCAACGCCTGGTCAATCAAGTCCTCACCTTCCTTACTGTCGCGGCTGATGAGAATGCCGTCCCTGCTGGTGTTAACGGCGGCGCGGCCCACTAGTTCCTGCATCAAGCTACCGATCATACCGGGACGATCAGGGGCCACCACATTTTTGCGCGTGGGGTCGGGCTCGGGAATCGGCGCTCCAATGATGTTCAGTTGCTCGCGTGCCTTCTCGCCAAATTCGCTGTTTGGATGATCGCGAAGGATCTGCTGGTAGTATTTTGCAGCTTCGTCGGGCTCTTCCTCTTGTTGATAAGTTGTCGCCAGGCGAAACAAGACCTCATCCATGTACGAGAAGTTGGGATACTTCTCAACTATCTCTTTGTAACGCGATTGTGCTCCCTTCAGTCCACCCTTTTTCGTCTCATATTTGACCTTGTAATAGAAGTTTCCGATTTGCAGGTTGTGCATCGCCAGATTTTCCTGGACTTCATTGAGACGCTCTTGCACGTAAGGACGCAATTTCGTCTGGGGGAACTGCTGTAACAAAACCTTGAGCCGCTGCTCAGCCTTTCGAGCGTGGGTAATGTCGCGATCGGACAATCCCATCTGCCTCATTTCCGATTCGGCAACCTTGAGCATCGCATCGTCGGCGAGGGGATCGGTGGGAAAGAACGTAAGCCAGTCCTGATAAGACTGCGCCGCCTGAATCAAACCGCTTGTGGTGCCCTCGAGATAAAACGAATCTGCGATAGCCAGCTTCGCAAGCGACAGGAATGGCGAGTCGGGGTAAGTATTGATGATTGTCGTGAAGAGCAAACGCCCCGTCTCGTGACTTCCCTTTCTGACTTGTTTGGCAGCTTCTTCGAACAACACACGATCGCGGCCGGGAGCTACGGTCCCAGTTAGCTCAGCGTACTTCTCGTCTCCGCTGCCGAACAGACCAAAGAACTTGCCCTTCTTCTTCTTTTTCGGGGCGGCAGTGCTCACTGCAGCGGTCGAGGATCGAGCGCCGGCAGTCGCTTGTAAGCCCGCCTGCACGCGAACATCTATATCGGTAACGGAAGCTTCGAGTCGATCGAGGACTGTAGTGTCATAGCGTTCGGAGCGGTCCTGCTTGCCACGAGTGTCGTTGACCTCAGAAAGAATCGAACCAACTTCCTTGTCCAACCCCCGGAGTCGCTCGCGTGGATCGTCCGCATTGGGTTTTTCTTTATCGTTTGGCTTTGCGGGAATCGACTGAATTGCGCTATTGAGGGAACGGCGCATCGACTCTAATTTCGATCTCATTACTTCTAGACGTTGGGTAGCAGACAAGTCGCTTGACGCAGCGTTGCTGCCGCCTTGTGCGCGCGCAGAGCTAGTAATTCCCAATCCAAACGCGACGCAAAGTGCCGCAAGAGCGATAAAGCGAACTCGCATATTAAAATCCTCCCAACGTACTATTTCCGATTGGCAATTGCCGATTGCCAATTTCTAATTTCTAGAACTCAAACTTGAGCAATTTTAGCCATCACATCAAAATTAACTACGAACCAATCGACAATCGGAAATCGCCAATCGGAAATCGCTACACCCATTCAACCGTGGCTTCGCGCAGTAAACGCGTCGCTTCCTCGGGGTCCGCTGCACCAAAAATCGCCGAACCCGCTACCATAATCTCGGCGCCGGCAGCAACCACTTCTGCAATGTTGTTCAGATCAATGCCACCATCAATCTCAATTCTGACATCCAGGCCGCGCTCATCGATCATGCTGCGGAGACGACGCACTTTTTCCAACGCCGTCGATATGAACCGCTGTCCACCAAAACCGGGGTTCACCGACATTATTAAAATGTAGTCTGCAAATGGCAGCGCCTCATCCAAACTCGAGAGGGGCGTCGCCGGGTTAACTGCTACACCTGCCTGAGCTCCGGCTGACCTGATTGCGGCAAGCGTGCGATGCAAATGGGCATCAGCTTCAACATGAACTGAAACCATCTTCGCACCCGCTCCGACAAATTGCTCCGCATATCGGCCCGGCTCAGAAATCATTAGATGCGCGTCGATTGGCAAACGTGTTGCCCCGGCAATCGACTTAACGACAGGCAACCCAATCGTAATATTCGGCACGAAATGGCCGTCCATCACATCGACGTGGAGCACTCCAGCCCCGCCGCGCTCAACCGCCTCAATCTCCTGGCCGAGACGCGAAAAATCTGCCGAAAGAATCGAAGGGGCTATTTCGATTGTTCTGCCTGAAGCCATCAGAATCTCAACTACCTATACTAAAAACTACCCTAACGCCTGTTGTCGTTGGCGGGAGGTTTTGGCGAAGGACGAGGCACTACAGGGCGCCGGTTGTCAGGTTGATTCGTATTACGCACCGCATTCGAATTAGTCGCCGCCGGAGGCCGTACGGTGTTCGTGTTCGCATTGTTCGTGTTCACCCGCGCGTCGTTGGCATTATGATTTGATGCGGGTGCGTTAGTATTCGCGCTCGAGTTCCCGTTGTCGTTGGCGTTCTTGTTTGCGTTCGTATTCGCGTTCGCGTTTATATTCCTGTTTCGTCGCGGACGGTTCTCGTTTTCGTTCTTATTCGACGCTTTGGCGCTAGCGGCCTTCTCTTCTTCAAGCTTCTTGTCAGTGGCACTTGCATCCGAGGCCTCACCTTCCTTGGTGGTGCGACTGATGTCCATCGCGACCGTCTGGCCTGCCTTTACTACTTCGCCCGCTCGAGGCAATTGAAACAACACCGTATCAGCTTTGACCTTATTGCTCGGCCGCGTAGCTCGCACACGAAAATTCAAATCGGCCTGTGCGAGGACCTTTTCAGCTTCAAAACGATCCAAGCCCAGCACTTCAGGCACCGTCACTTCTGGGCTGCGCAAGGACAAATAGACGGTCGTGGCTAGCCCAAACAGAAAAGCAATCGCCAGCAATACTACGACGCCTAATCGACGTAGCGCTGAAAGCGATTGAAGTGCAAAACTCACTTAGTTATTTCTGACCCCGTTATCGACGACTCTCTGCGGTTCAACCAAGCGGCGAAGTCTAACATCCGGTAACAGCAGTCGCAAGCAGCCTAATCGGAGCCTAGCGCGGAGGTTTGCGGTTAAATGCGGCAATGAAAAACCCTTCCGTGTCATCACGATGAGGCCAGGTTCGGGCAGTTCCTGCGGTCGTCCGCAGCTCCTTTTTCACCTCCACGCTTGCCGGCTCAAACTGATCCGTCATTTCAAGGAACGCTGCGACCACCCCTTCGTTTTCTTCAGGTTCAAGGGAGCACGTCGAATAAACCAGACGACCTCCAGGCTTCACTACGCGCGCTGCATTGCGAAGTAGTTGTCTTTGTCGGGCAGACAAATCCTGCAGGTCTTCGGCTGAGATGCGCCAGCGGATTTCCGGGTTGTGCCGTAGGGTGCCCGTTCCGGAACACGGAGCATCGACGAGAACTCGTTCAAAAGTGCCATCCGGAAACGGCAACCCCACCTGACCATCAAGAATAAGGCAATGCAGGTTAGTCAGTCGCTGAGTTCTGGAGGTCTGCAATACTGTGCGAATTCGATGCTCGTGCACGTCACCAGCGATGACGTGGATCTCCCCCAAAGCAGCAATCTGACTCGACTTGCTTCCGGGCGCCGCACAGACATCGAGCACGTGGTCGCCGGCGCGCGCTTCAAGAGTTTGGGCAGCTAGCTGAGAGGCCTCATCCTGAATGTAGATCCGACCCTGATCGGCCAGCAGTCGTAAAAGTTCGCCCCCACCACCGCTGACCCGCCAAGCTCCAGCCGCAATTTCAGAGGCTTCCAAACTCGCGCCAGCCGCACGCAGCCGCTCCAGGACCCCGTCTCTGGGTTCTACTAGGCGGAAAGCAACCGGCGCAGCGTGGTTGTTTGCAATCGCCAGAGCCTGAGTTTCCGCGAAGCCTATTAGCTGAACCCACCGATCAAGCAGCCACCGCGGATGCGAGGTTTCGACCGACAACCGCTCAATTGGATCACTCAAGGCGGTAGAAGGGTCATACTCAGGCTCTCGTGTGGCACGTCGCAGGACTGCGTTGACGAATCCTTCAGCCGAACGCAGACGAGCCATGCGAACAAGGTTAACTGACTCATTCACCGCCGCCGACGCCGGAATGCGCGACAGGAATCGAAGTTGATAGAGGCCGAGTCTGAGAGCGATTTTGACCGGAAGATCTAATCCGGCGACCTTCCGATCGGCAAAGTGCTCAATGACGTGGTCGAGCCACAACTGCCAACGCAAGACACCCATCACCAGCTAATGGCAGAGCGCTCGGTCGCGCGGCTCGAGATCCGCTTCGCGATCGGCCAATAGGACCGACGCATAGGAGCCGGCGTCGACGCGCCGCAGGATTTCGAAGGAGACGAGTCTTGCTGGCGTCACCGGGCTACGCGGTTTTTGTGCAGGCTGCTTTGCTGGCTTATTAGTCAAACCTGTCGCCGGCTTTGTGGTGGGTCCCGTTGAGATAGTCGCGCACACTCATGCGCCGCTTACCCTCTGCTTGAAGTTCAATTGGATGCAACGCAGTCCCCTCGCCGCACTTCACAATGAGTTCATCGCCGTGAGCCACGATGATTTCGCCCGGTGCAGCGTCGTTGTCATCCGTCGTGTATGGCTCGGCTTTCCAGATGATCAGTTTCTGCGAATTGTCATGGGTGTAGGCATTCGGCCATGGCTGAAATCCTCTGACGCAGCGTTCGATTGTGGTCGCGTTGCTCGACCAGTCGATCTGGCCGTCGGCGCGTTTGAGAATGGGCGCGAAGGTCGCGTCCTCGCTTCGCTGCTGCTGGGGAGTAATCTCACTGAGTTTCTTCAGAGTCTCTCCGAGAAGTTCGGCCCCCAGATCGGCTAAGCGCAACATCAACTCGGGCGCGGTTTCCTTCGAAGCAATTGCTACTTCGCGTTGCAGCAGAATCGGCCCGGAATCCAGTTCCTCTTCGATGTGCATGGTCGTGACGCCTGTCTTTTCTTCGCCTCTAACAATCGCCCAGTTAACAGGAGCAGCCCCGCGATACTTCGGCAACAACGAGAAGTGAACGTTGACACAACCCTGTTTTGGCGCGTGCAGAATCTCTGCCGGCAGGATTCGTCCATAAGCGACGACAACGGCAAGATCGGCATCTTGAGAAGCGAACGACTCTTTTGCTTCAGGTGTGCGTATCTTTGAGGGTTGATAAACCGGGAGGCCCAGGAGTTGGGCAGCGAGCTTGACCGGAGGCGCCGTTACTTTGTTTCCACGTCCGGCGGGTTTGTCTGGCTGGGTCCAAACCGCGACGACCTGGTAACCATCTTCCACCACGCGGCGCAGCGACGGCACGGCGGCTTCAGGTGTCCCCATGAAGACAATGCGCATAATTTCCGACGTTCCGCCTTCGGCGTTCGCATTTGCGGAAGAGGGGCGCCCACGGAGGGGACGCCCCTACAAAAATCATTACCAGATCGAACCACTCGCAAGCAGCTAGCAAATCAACTCAGTTCGCTGCACTCTTTTCCGCTTTCGCATTCTTCGTAGCGCCCATCTTTGTCGCAATCGATTTCGCCTGCATAAAGAGCAGCAAATAATCGTGGCCGCCTGCTTTGGAGTCCGTGCCTGACATATTGAATCCACCAAACGGATGTACGCCCACAAGAGCACCGGTGCATTTGCGATTGAGATACAAGTTGCCGACGTGAAACTCGCGCCGCGCGCGTTCCAGTTTAGCCTCGTCCTGGCTGAAAACCGCGCCGGTCAAACCAAACTCTGTGTCGTTGGCAATCTTAAGAGCGTCGTCGAAATCATTAGCCTTGATCACCGCGAGAACGGGACCAAAGATTTCCTGCTGCTCGATTGTGTCGCCGGGTTTTACATCGGCGATCACGGTCGGTTCTATGAAGAAGCCCTGCTCACCATCGGCGCCACCACCAGCCAGGATACGACCACCTTCGGTTTTGCCTTTCTCAATGTAGTCGTTGATCGTGCGGAAAGCCTTCTCATTAATCACAGCACCCATTGATGTCGCAGTGTCAGAGGGGTCTCCAACTCTCAACTTCTGCGTGCGTTCAGCGATCTTCTCGAGCATCGGTTCGTAGACCTTAGCGTCGATAATTGCTCGCGAACACGCTGAGCACTTCTGGCCCTGGAAACCAAACGCCGCTTGCACAATGCCTGTAGCTGCGTCGTCAAGGTTCGCGTCGTCGGCAACAATGATTGCGTCCTTGCCGCCCATCTCTGCAACCACGCGTTTGATCCAGATTTGTCCCTCATGGACTTTCGCCGCACGCTCGTTGATTCGCAAACCGATTTCTTTTGAACCAGTAAACGCCACGTAACGCGTCTTAGGATGATCGACGACGACATCGCCGACTTCTGCTCCCGATCCGGTCATGAAGTTAACAACACCGGCCGGAAGACCTGCTTCTTCCAGAACCTCGAAGAACTTGAACGCGATTGTTGGCGCATCGGAAGACGGCTTCAGCACCACCGTGTTACCAGTAACAAATGACGCAGCTGTCATCCCCGCCATGATCGCGAGGGGAAAGTTCCAGGGTGGAATAACAGCGCCGACGCCGAGCGGAATGTATTCGAGCCGGTTATCTTCGCCCGGCAGTTTGGTCAAAGGTTGTGGCCCCGCATAGCGCAACATCTCACGTCCATAGAACTCGCAGAAGTCGATCGCTTCAGCAGTGTCGCCGTCCGCCTCGGGCCAGGTCTTGCCGACCTCATAAACCATCCAGGCAGAGAACTCGTGTTTCCGCTCGCGCAGAATCCCTGCGACCCGAAACAATAGGTCCGCACGCTCTTCAGCAGTTGTTTGTTTCCAGGTTTCAAAGGCTTCGTAAGCCGCTTCGACAGCGCGCGTTGCGAGTTCCTTGGTCGCTTTCTGAAAACGACCAACGACTTCGGATCGATTGGCGGGGTTGATGCTTTCCAGTTTTGCGTCCGTCTTAATTCGTTCGCCGCCAATCACGAGGGGATACTCGCGACCCAGCTCGCCCTTTACTTTTGCCAGTGCCGCACGCATGGCGGAGGCGTTCGCTTCGTTTGTGAAATCAGTAAACGGTTCATTACGAAATTCGGTGGTCATCAAGCGGGCTCCTAATTTGAAATCAGTGGTCTGTGCGAAAGTCCAATGTCCAATGTCCAAAGTCTCCGTGGGGCACCTTAACAAGGTCGTCGAGAGTTGCGATTAACAGACCTTGGACCTTGGACCTTGGACCTTGGACCTTGGACTTTGGTTACCATTTCCCTAGTTTCTGTAACTTCTTGATCTTTCGCTTCGCTAGTTCGCGTTTTAGCGGGCTCATCTTGTTAAGAAACACAATCCCGTCGCAGTGGTCGGTTTCGTGCAACATGCAACGAGCTGTGAGTTCTGTGTCGTCAAGTTCAAATTCGTTCCCGTTGATGTCCTGGGCTCGAACTATCGCTCGTAGGCTTCGTTCGACTGGAGTAAAAATCCCCGGAAAGGACAAACATCCTTCCTCCCCGTTCTGATTTCCCTCAACGTGAATCACCTCGGGATTGATCATGACGATACGCTGGTCCGGATCCTTCCCGCCCGAGCAGTCCATCACAAACAAGCGTTTCGACACGCCGACCTGCACAGCTGCGAGGCCAACGCCCGGCGCAGAATACATAGTCTCGAACATGTCGCCGACCAGTTTTTTCAGCTCGTCATCAAACTTGACGACCGGATCACCCGGCTCGTCGAGGATCGGATTCGGCCAGGTAACGATTTCCATTAACGCCATAAAAATTCAGCTCAACAAGAAAACTAAGTGGCAATAGGACAGCCTTCGATGTCGATTTTACGCCGAACGATGCTTGAACGGCTAGCGGCACGCAAGTGACAAGTGAGGAGTGATGGTCAAAAGGCAGAACGAGTAGCGTGGATCCGCCAAACAAGTTATGCGGACCTTTCGCATTCCGCCTTATCACTTATCACTCATCACGTATCACTGTTAATAGCCTCGCAACTGTTCCCGATAGCCTTCGTAGTTGCGTCGCATCTCACCCATGCTGTCGCCGCCAAACTTCTCGCGCATCGCCTCCGCCAGTACCAGCGCAACCATCGCCTCACCGATAACTCCAGCAGCCGGAACAGCAGTAATGTCCGAACGTTCAAACGCTGCTGATTGCTCTTGCTTCGTATCGATATCAACTGAGCGCAATGGACGTCGCAAAGTTGATAACGGCTTCAAGTGACCACGAACCCGAAGCTCTTCGCCGTTTGTCACACCACCCTCCAGTCCGCCTGCCCGATTGGTATCGCGAATGAAGTCCTTCGTCTCGTTGTTGTAGGCAATCTCGTCGTGGACCTCGGAACCAGGCAGGCTGCTCGCTTCAATTCCCGCACCTATCGACACGGCCTTGACCGCCGGGATCGACATTACTGCGTGGGCCAAACGTCCGTCCAACTTCAAATCCCAGGCGGTGTGTGAACCAAGGCCGGGGACAACTCCGCGAGTTACAACTTCGAAGATGCCGCCGAGAGTGTCGCCTGCTTCACGTTTCTGATCGATCGCCTCAACCATTCGTTTCTGCGCTTCCGTGTCGGCGCAACGCAGCGGCGCATCTTCCGGAATCGCTACAATCTGTTCGAAGGTCAACTCCAAAGGAACGTCCGGTATTCCACCGAGTTGAGTAACGTGACTTCGAATTTCGACCGCAAACGATTCCAGAAGTTGTTTCGCGAGAGCGCCACAAACTACTCGGGCGGCGGTTTCACGCGCTGAAGCACGTTCGAGTACGTTGCGCAGATCGCGCGCGCCGAACTTTTGTCCGCCCGCAAGATCAGCATGACCGGGACGCGGCCGGGTCAAACTTCGCGATTTCCCCGGTGCAAGTTCTCGCGCCTCAACCGCCATCACGTCAGTCCAGTTCTCCCAATCCTTGTTCTGGATGATTAGCGCTAAAGGTGAACCAAGTGTCAGCCCGTGTCGCACCCCGCTCAGAATCTCTGCCGTGTCTTGCTCGATCTTCATGCGACCGCCGCGCCCGTATCCCCATTGCCGGCGTTTCAACTCATGGTTGATTTGATCTACAGAGACTGGCATGCCAGCAGGCAGACCTTCGACTATCGCGACAAGCGCGCGACCGTGTGATTCTCCGGCTGTGGTGAAACGGAACATGATTCAGCGGTCAGTGGTCGGCTGGCCGTAGTCAGTGGTCAGTTGTCCGTGGTCAGTTGTTAGTAGTTTGTGGTCAGTTGTCAGTAGTTTGTGTTAGCGCCAGCATTCGGGATTCAGAACTGACGGTTAACTGACAAATGACTGACTACTGGCCACGGACCACTGACCACTGGCAATGGACATTAAAGATACTCCTCGGCAAAAATATTTCCCCTACCCAGTATGCCCGCAGGATCGAACGCGCGTTTGAGCGCTGCCATCTCTTTCAAGTGGTCTTCGCCGTAAAGTTCCCGCAGGTAATCACGCTTAAGTTTGCCGATTCCGTGCTCCGCTGAGATGGTCCCACCGACCTTCACCGCCCGACGCACAAATTGCATATAAAGCTCACGGCCGACTGCCGCCTCACTATCATCTCGCGGCAGGATGTTTACGTGCACATGGTTGTCTCCGATGTGCCCGAAGATTGTGTACCTCAAATTACTCGCTTTCAGCGACTCATCATAGAAAGCCAGCATGCCGGCAAACTCTTCATCCGGCACTGACATGTCCGTAGAGATCTTGCGCTGCTTGTATCGCGCGAACCACTCGTTCATCAATACGGGTAGCGCATGCCGAAACTCGCGCAGTCGTGCCTGGTCGGTCTCATTCGTAGCAAACCAGGATTCATCAATCAACGCGCCGTGACGTTCCAACAACGAGAGCCAGTCGCCCATCGTCGACTCCTCTGTGGCCGCCGTGATTTCCTGTTCGAAAAAGATCGCGCCAACGGCTTGCTCTGGCACGCTTTCATATTTCTGTCGCAGAAAGATCAAAGACTGCTCGTCGAAGTACTCAAGTGCCCGCGCGTCGATCCTCTTGCTGAATTGGTCAGTATAGTGATCAGACTGAGTAATGTTTCGGCGATCAGTTACTTCAAGTGCTTTGGCGATTAGCGGACCGAGCTTGCCTGCTTTCATCTCCGCCGATCTGTTCGCCAGCGAGAGTGTCCGAGTTTCGCTGACAAACTCGAGCAGCTTCTCTCGCGAGTCAAAGAAGATGATGCCGCTCAGAATCGACTCGGGTTTGGGAATCAAACTTACTTCCACTTCGGTGATCACGCCGAGTGTTCCTTCGCTGCCGATGAATAGATCGATCGCGTCCATACCCTGGGCCACGTAGTATCCGGACGCGTTTTTCCGAACGTGCGGCATCCGATACGAAGGCAGAGTTGCTTCAAGAATGTGGCCCGATGCCAATGGTATGTGGATTTGATTGCCGGCATCGGCACGGAAATCTCCGCGGCGAATATCTAACAGTTCACCCGTCGCCAAACAGACCTTCAGGCGAGCAACATAGTTTCGTGTCGGGCCATACTTGAAGGTGCGCGCACCCGAAGCGTTGGTGG
>Ga0134127_10002450_pt1 | contig 13387 bp, 18 predicted proteins | sample KB31753_FD_96459 | JGI IMG/M metagenome (GOLD analysis project Ga0134127, IMG submission 96459) | Terrestrial soil microbial communities with excess Nitrogen fertilizer from Kellogg Biological Station, Michigan, USA - KB3-175-3 | ecosystem: Environmental > Terrestrial > Soil > Unclassified ...
CTTATGGCGATACGCAGGTCCGCAGGAACGTTGTTTGCCGCAGGACCGAAGCCCGCAGTATAGACAATCTCGATGCCGTTAACGCCACGCGTTGCGATAGGCCACACGCTGCCAGAACGCAGAGCCACGCGTCCGGGCCGTCTTGCGGTGTCAGTATAAAACCCGGTAAATAGCGTTGGCGTGTCCGCTTCGTTGAACGTCGAGAAGCTTGTGACGGCGATGAGCGGGCCGGTGGGAAGCTCGATCCAGTCCTGCACCGTGTTGAGGGAACTGAGTGCGCCGTCGCGTGTGCCATCCCACCAAACTCCGCTGTCTTGCGATGGAAACTCATCAAGCGTCAACTTCCACGTCTGCGTGATCATCGCCAGCTTGGTCTGTAGCTCGACGTACTCGCGCGCCGCGGATATGAATGTGGTGATAAGCGCATCGTCCGACGAAGTGGTCAGACGCATGAACGCCTTCTGCGTGGTAACGTCAACCGGCTCAATACCTGGGTCTACGGTGCGAACGTTGAACATATTGAGCCGGTCTCCGGGTAAAGGCGAGGTAATTGGAACCGCACCCACAGGGGGAGTGGGAGCCTATGGGTGCGGCCTTCGCTGTTTCGTTCGTCAACTAATCCACAGCGAAATTATGTGGGCTGGGCGACCGGCGAAATATGGCTGTGCCAGACCCACACACCGGCGAGCGAGATAGAGCCTGCATCGTTGGCAGCCGGGGTGACGGTCAGACGGATATACCGCTTCGATCCCTTGTAGCCGATCTTCCGGACCTCGTTGTCATCCGAGAAGAGCGCCTGCGCTGAAGCGGAGGTCAAGATCTGATCCGCAGCGGCGACGGTGTTGGCGCCCGACATATTGGCCGCGTTCGACTCCTCGAGCAGCACAGTGAGCGTTGCGTCGGCGTCGGTGATGGCGCCATAGGCAAGGATCATCGCGGCAGCATGCTTATCCTGAAGGTCCAGGATGTTGGAGACGTATGCGGTGTTGGCATTGGTGATTGTGACGGGCGGAATACCCGCATCGATCCCCATGCCGGTGATGCGATCAAACATCATGGTAGAAGAGTTCCTTATTTAAGGGGATGAATGAAGTGGGGGCGGTTAAACCCCCACCGGGTTTAGATGGCCTTCAGGACCTTGTAGGCTTCGTAGTTCTGCACGCCGCCGCCGACACGCTTCGTGGTATAGAACAGCACGAAAGGCTTGGCAGTGTAGGGATCGCGCAGAACACGGATGCCGATACGGTCAACGATCAGATACGCCGCACGCCAGTCGCCGATGGCGATGGGGAACGTGTTGGCGCCGAACGCTGGCATATCTTCCGCTTCGTAGACAGGATAGCTCAGGATCGAAGCCGGCTGACCGAGCGTGAGCCCCGCCTGCCAGATATATTGCCCTGTGGTATCCTTCAGCTTACGGACCTTGGCAATGCTTGCTTTCGCCATGATCCATGCGGCATTCTGGCGATAGTCAGGCTTGAGCGCGTAGACCAGATCGATCAACGGATCAGGGCCGGTGACGCCTGCGGTGAAGTCGCCCGAGGTGCCGGTGTTGATGAAGCCGGGAGTGCTCCAAGCGTATGACGCATTGGCGACAAACGTCTGCGCCATAAATCCGCGGGGCTTGGCAACGCCGTCGCCGTTGACGAATGCGGCGCCTTCCTGACGGGCGAACTCGATGCGGACCTCGTCGGCGAGCCATTGCTCAATATTGACGAAGGCGTCATCCAGGAGCGTCTGAGTTGCGCCTGGCATCGCATACATTTCATGCACAGGGAATGCCAGACGGTTCAAGGCTGGGTTGCCAGTCTGCGGACGTGCGGTCTGCTCACCCACCCAGCCGCTGTCGGTGCCGGTCAGGTTAACGGGCTTCTCGTAGAGGTTGGTGCCGATAGTGATCACTTGCGCCAGTTCACGGATCTTTGAAATGTCCGTTACAATGCGTGTGATGTTCTGCTCGACCTGAACCGGAACGAGGAAGCCGCCTTCCGAGTTGGTGCCGACTGACAGAGTCTTCGCTTCGAGCTCACGCAGGCCTGTATCATGGCCCTTGCGGAAGTAGCCCTGGAACATCTTCCGGTGCTCGACTTCCTCGTTCGTCAACTCACGCTCGAGGCCATCATATACCTTGATGATGGGGCGCTTCTGCTCGATCACCTTGGCGTCGAGCTTCGACTGCATCTCCGTCAGCTTGGCGTTGATGCGATCCACCTGCTCATTCAGAACTACGTCGGTGACGCCCTTCTTCTTGAGCTCCTCAATCGCCGCGTCGTTCTTAGTCCGAAACTCATTGAAGCCCTTCTGCAAGTCCTCGAAGAGCTGCTTAACCTCGGGCGTGACCTTAACGTCCGAAGCGTCCTTACGCTCGAGCGGACGCGCCAGGACATATTGCCCCCTGCTGCCGATAAAGTCTCCCATCGGGGAGTCCCTTTCTATTTGAAGTTGAAACCGCCAATGAGAGTATTGGCATCAATGGCCACCGGCTCAGCATCCCGCTGCTCCCGCTGTACCCTTCGCTCAGCTTCCTCGAAGCCATACTTAGCCACGAGCTTTGCAAAGTTGCTTGGCATGCCCCCATCCCGGAGTGCAGCTTCAGCGTCTCGAATGGTTGATTTCACTCCGTTCACCCTGGCGCCAAGGTTCATCGGGAATGTAACCACAGAGATTTCCCATAGGTCAACTTCCAGCAACTGGCGGACCTCGTTATTGTCTTCCCACATAGAGCGGACAGTTCTGAAGCCGATAGATAGGCCATCGACCACATTGGCCTTCATCAACGCAAGGACCTCAGCACCTTTCTGCACCGCGGTCAGCAACTTGCCTTTGACGTAGAGGCCACGCTCATCTTCGCGCATCTCTTCCCACACGCCTATGGGCTGCGCCGGATCATGTTGCCACAGGAGTTTGATGGCAGTCGGCGGCTTTGCGCTCAAGCTGTTAGCGAACGCACCTGGCATAACCTTATCTCCGCCCATGTCCACTTCATGGAAGACAGAGCCATAACCTTCAAACTCACCTGCATCAGTGAGCTTCTTCAGGTCGAGTTTAGTGTGGATTTGCTTCAGAGACATGGGTTCGCCTGTGGGTTGTGGCATCAATGTAATGGTTCAGTGGCTTGTCCGTCAATCCAGGACTTCGCCGTTAACTCGCGGGTGGTACAGCACCACACACCGGCAGTTGATTATTTCTTCAGCAGGGCCTTCAGGATCGCCAGGAAAGTCAAGCCAAGCTTCGCCAACAAGGAACGGATTGTCCATCTCTTGCCGTTGGCCGTCCGCTTCGACGTGAGTGGGTCTTGTACGACTGTCTTCAGTGGATGCCCATTCTTTGACAAGGTCTGCTCCTGTAGCTTCCGCCGCCTCGTGGCTTCCGATGTTCGCAGCAGTATGACCTTCGGTGCGCGCGATCCGTTCAAGTTCCCAGTCCTCCATCTCAATAACCTCGGCCAATAGGTCCGCGGTCTCTTCTTCGCCTAAGCCATCGTTGAATGCCTGCTGCAGGACATCGCGCGCCTCCTCGACGAGATCGCCGGTGATAGTGGTAGCGAGGTCGAGCGCTTCGTCAGACAACCTTCGCAATACCCTGTCAGCGAACACATCGAACGTGGCCTTAATCTCTACTGCTTTCTTCTTCGGCAGGCGCGCCTCAATCCCCCTGATAGTGGTCCTGCCAAAGTGGTGCGCAATACGCTTTAACCACAGGAGGATGAGACGTGCTAGGCCTTCTTCGCGCCCGTGGATAATGCTGCGTATCTCAGCAATCTCCTTGTGCGGGCGGCACAGCCTCGCCGTGACACGCTGATAGTTCTTGAGCGCGCGAGCAAACCGCAGCTCAAACGTTCTGAGCATACGGTTGGCTTCACGGCGTCTACCTATGTCACGGCGAGGTTTTCTCATCTTTGGTCCAGCTTTCAGGTATACGGAAAGACCATGATCTAATGTGGTCATGGAAATCCCGCATCTCATCGTCTGTGGGAACTTTGTCGAAGCAGACAGTAATGCTAGCCGGGTGTTGGTCCTGAGCTCTAATCACTCCAAGAACTTTAGGTCTCGCCATTAGCAGCTTTCCCAGACTCCGGCCTTAAGCCATCCGTGCCAGTGCGTTTGCAGCCCGCCCGCTCCATCGCCAATCTGATGGTGAACTGACGGATGAAGCGTAGGCTGTTCTTCATTGCCGTTCCATTCCCATGAGTGGGCAGCGTTGCTAGGGCGCAGAGGTAGTCTGCCCATGCTACCACAACCGCAAGGGCAACAGAACCACATGGCCAGATTCTCGTCGACTTCCTTATCTTTGACAATTACGAAGTCTCCTCCTTGCCTATCATTTGACAGGCTTAGAAGGCTTGGGTTTCTTCTTGCCGGCACTTTCGTCATCAACAGGCTCCGCGTTAGGATCAGGCTCATAGTTCGGATCGTTCGGGTCCATCTCCGTTGCCAGGTCCATTGACAGCGGCACCATGCTGCTCGGGATCAGGACTTCGTCGCCACCGTCCACTTCATCGTAGCTGACGGCTTCACGCTTCTCGTTGGTGGTAAGGAAGGTCGAGTCGTTGAGGCGCTTCCACGTATCCTCACGTTCCTGCGACAGTCCAGCGATCTCGTTCTGGTCATACCACAGACGGAAGTCCTTCCCGAACGTCGGCTTGAAGAATACCGTCATGGACTGCGCTATCTTGCATACGAATGGCAGAATGGTCTGCCGATAGAACGCGACGTTGGCCTCTTTGTAATTGGAGTAGGTGTTGTCACCCGGGATGCCGAGAAGCATCGGCGGCACACCGAACGACAGCGCAATCTCTCTCGCTGCCTGGTTCTTGCCGTTGGTGAATTCGAGGTCTTGCGGGGATAACCCCATCTGTTTCCAGTCGAGGCCGCCTTCGAGAAGCATGGGTTTACCCGCGTTGCGCGTGCCCGTGTACTGCGTCTCGAGCTCATTCTTCAGCCTGGCGAACTGCTCCTCAGTAAGGCTAGCGTCGCCTTCCTTGTCGCGCGTCATGACCAAGGCACCGCTCGGCTTAGCCTGGTTCGCTAGCAAAGCCTTGTTGTAGCCCGCGGCCTCGGTATGCACGTCAATGGAGAATGCAGCTGGCTCAATGCTACTCAGGCCATAGATATCATTGGTCGGGTGAAAGCTCTTGATGTGAAGGATTGGATGCTGCTTGTTTCCTGTGGGCACACTGTACCTATGGACATCTTGTCCCACCTTGTACTCATACGCCGATGGGAAGCCCTTATTGCCCAGGATTACCTTCATCCGATCCGGACGCAGGACATACAGCTCCTTCAGACTGCCCTCGGTGACGAACTCCATGTAGGTGTTACCCGCGATCAACAGGAAACTATAAAGCCTGTCGAGGAAGTCCGCCTGTCCCTCGAATGGGTTCGGCATCTCCATCATATCGTAGAACGGATGTTCGTCTACGGGCTCCTCATCCTTATCGTAGACGAGCAGCGGCACGGACAATGCTGCCTCCGCAATCATCCGGATGCATCGATATACGATGGGGTTCTGGATGTAGCCTTCCTGAGCGAATTGAGCATAATCGCGCGGTGACCATACCGGACGCCCCACCGACTGCAGGTAGATGAGCGACCCGACGGCACTCTGCTTCTCCTCACGAAACATAATCGGGTTGGGAGCTTCGTTCATAGACTTCTTACCCTCGGGTTATTGTGCTTGTTCAACAGTAGCTCAGTGATGGCCCATACCAATGCATCCAGGTTATCGGGCGACTTTCCTCTGACCATGTTCTCCGGCGTCAACTGCACCATCTGGTCTTCAAGCTTAGCGTAGCATCCGACATGGTGAACCTTGCCCTGCTCATACTTCATGCTGACGGGTTCCGCGCGCAGCCATTTACCTTTGTAAGCACGGACCTCGACCACAGGGATACTGGCATCCACCGACCGGATAACACGCTTGACCATGTCGCCGCCCTGGTTCACCTCAGCGACTATGGCGTCGGCCTCATGCTTGTAGTACGCCAGGATTGCTTCCTTGGCCCAGTTCTCAGGCGAGCGCCCTTCGATTGAGTAGTCACCCAAGACATATGCATGGTCATTGTCAAGGGCTTGGCCCGCAGCCACAATGCCACAAGTACCGCTTTCTGTTGCTGGTGGATCAACAGCGACGACTGTCCGTCCCAATGGCGGTACAGCCACAGGGAGAACTCGGAAGGCATCAATGAGACGGTGCGACCATAAGGCATCCGGATTATCATCGAGGAGTTCGGCATCCAGTTCTTGCCTACCCAGTCGAGTGCCCTCATAACGGCCCACGATTGTCTCCCGGAACGACGGGGCGAGATTGATAAGGTTGTCAGCGGTACGCCCTCGCGTCAGGAATGTGGTCTTCAGGCTGATGAGCTGACGCACCAGAGGCGTCGGCCGCGGTGTAGTCGTATGTATCTGTATGGGACGACGACCGAGGCGCAGCCCAAACTGCAGCTGGTCGAATGCTTCTTGAGCATATCGCCACTTGGCTATCTCGTCACACCATGCCGCGTCGAACTGCGGTCCGCGCAAGCTTTCGTAGTCCTCAGCGGAGTAGCACATGGCGACTGCACCGTTGGGCCACTGGACCTTTCGCTTGCTAGGAGTGTAGATCGGCATAAACCATGGGGCTGATGAAGCCAGCAGACCGCTCGGCCCTTCGACCATGACGTCTCGGACCTCTGCAGCATTATCTCCCACAAGCGCGATACGGTGATATCCATAATGCTCTACCAGCCTCCGAACTGATTGTGCCCCGGTATTTGTCTTGCCCCAACCTCTGCCCGCCATAATGAGCCAGATTGCCCACGGCGCTCCTTCGAGCGTCGATTGTGCATATGGCATCTTCTGTTCCGGGCGAGCCCACCATTCCCATGTGTGCTGCAGCAGAAAGGCTTGATCATCCGTCAAGTCCTTCGCTAATAGCTCTCTCAGCTGCCTCCGCTTGTTCGATGATACTATCGAGCTTATAGAGTAATCTTTCAGCTGCTCCAGCCATGGAATCTGTAAAGTCGCTGCCCGTTGGTTTAGCAACGGCATATTTGGGGTTCCTTACCTGCAACTGCTGCTGCAATAGTCCGTCACTGAACTTCCGTCGATAGGTTATGATGCGCCCACCCGATACCACAGGATCGGACACGCCTATCACTGCCCTCTTAAATGCGGCATCTTCGAGTGTAGTAGTGCCCTCAATCTTGGCAGCTTCCATCTTCTCAGCGAATTTCGGATGGGACTTTTTATACTTCGTTAGAGTGGTCTTTCCGATGCGAGCTTTCTTCCTAGCATACACCTCGCTCCATCCCTCGGAGAGGCATCGAAGAAGGGTAGCTCGCTCCTTAGCACCCACCTTTCTTCTAGGAGCTATCTTCCTTTTGCCCTCGTTTTCCGGAACTCCCTTCGCCATCTCACACCTGTCTTCCTCTGTGGCCCACATTATGGCGAAGTTGCCTGTTGTAGTCAATCCGCGCGAATGATAAGACGCTCAGGTCAACACAGACCGGTCCTTCGGACCAGACTGGCGAACCTAACATGGATCACGAACCGACACTATGGTGGATCTATCTGCAATGCCGCAGACGTAACCCACAGGAGGCTGTGCATTTAAATGAGACGCTGGCACATTTTCGATCTATAATGACGCCTGAGCTTCTCACGACGCACATCCAATGGCTAACACTTTCTAACAACAGGAGGTACCCGATGCTCGACAAGCCTTTTCCATCAGCTCCGCTGCATCCAGCGAAGTTCGAGCTCAGAGTAGTACGCGATGACGGAGCATTCCATCTCAATCTATTCTCAGCAGTATACGCAGGCCGTAAGTTCCTCGACATCCTAGTAGGCGACAGAAAGACCAGCTGGATAGACAGGAACACCTTACGCTGCCACGACCTGACTATCAGCTCCAGATACATGGAGCGTCTCTTCACCTACGAATATACGCCAGAGGAAGAGAACTGGCTTCTACCCATGCCATACAGCTACAACGCACGAAAAATTGCATTCGACACGGTTCACACAGGCGCTCCAGAAACACCGTCTGAGGTCGAGCCGGATCATCACTCATCGAAACGCTCCAAGCGTGCTCAGCGACGCGCTGCGCGATCCGAGGACGCAAACAAACGCGATATCGGCGGCGATGATGCACTCCGCCGCAAATCGACTCCGATTGCATCCAAATCAAAATCACAACCGGGAGTTGTATTCGGTCCCGCGGAGATCGCATCATCCACAGGGAAGGAACCGAGCAAAGTACGCGCCTGGCTGCGAGCCAACAGAACCAAACCCGTTGACGGCTGGGCATTCACGAAAGAAGAGTTCGACGCCATCTGCACTGCACTAAAGAAATAATAGAAAATTCCCAAGTTTCCTATTGCGGTCTCCGTGGTTCTACCCTATATCTATTCTTGTCAACTGAACCACGGAGAACTGCAATGAACGACCTGACCAACAAACTGACCCTGCTGAATGGCTTCCGCGCTGAACTCGGACAAGTTGCCCTGAAGACCTGGGTGTCCGATGAAATCGCAATCGACGCTGCTATCGCCAAGGCTCAGGAGATGGTCGCCACGCGCAATGACACGCGCAAGGCAGAAGCTGCCAAGATGCTTGAGCGCCTCAACTACTACCTCAACATCATGGGCAGCAAGGAAGTGAAGGTTTGGCACGGTACCCTCGACGAACTGGCGAAGCGTATCAGCCAAGCAAAGCGTGACCACAGGGATATGATCGACGCCGAGAAGAAAGCGGTCAAATCCACTCCTGCGATGAAACGCCACGTCGAGGAGAACCTGAAAGGTCACAAGGCCCTCAAAGGCAAGCTTGCAACGAAAGTCGCCAAGGCGAAAGAAAAGGCGACAATCAAAAACCAACCGGTAGCGGAACTCGGCCTGCTGCCTCGCATCGCCGCCGACCTCGGGATCAACCCCAAAGTCGCACGCGCCAAACTCCGCAAGGCATTCGGCGCTGCATGGCGTAATATGAACGAGAAGGACATCCGCAAGGCTCTGTCCTAAAATCAGCTGAAACGGGCGGGAGGCAGCAATGCTTCCCGCCTTTTTCTTTGGTCATTTCGCTTTGAACACAATCGGAATACGTTGCGAGCAGGTCAGGTTCAACACACGAGCCACAGGATACCACGCCGGGACCCATTGAACTATAGTCTCAGTACGTCGCTCGCCCGCCATCATAACCACATAGTGCGCCATCAACCGCCGCCGATGCTTTCTTCCATCCGTCTTCTCAATACGGCGCCAGATGTTCACCTCCCATCGCCCTATCGATAACCTCGCTTGCAGAACGCCCTGTTGCGAGCGTATGCGTGCCCAGATGCTTTCACCGACAGTCATCTGCGCAGGATGACCAACTCCCGCCAGTGGCCGTCCTATCGGCTTTATACCGGGCTCCACCATCACGGTCTTCTTTCGTGACTCTCTCTTTATGCGTTTCGTTAAGTAGCTCACAAACAGGATCCTTTCCGAGTTTTCTGCTTCGCGCGATACGATACAATCATACATATATATTTTATATTACCTATCATCAAAATACTCATATATATCATCACTTTACAGTTGGAGAGTCTTTTTTAACTACCTATCAATAATGGCCATACATATCATCAAGTTAACACCTCTTCTTTCAAAAGTGCCATAAAGCACGCATCCATTCCGATTATCTAACGCTACCATAGACATGCAGTTGGAGCGTTCATCGTGCCAAATACGCACGCTCCAACTGTAAAGTCATACGGCTATTGATAAGTTCGACACAGACACGATCTTACCCAGTCCAACTGTAAATTCATATACAGCAACGATAATTAGCTCATAGACGCCGGTAACTCTCTGTTTGTGTTGTGTGTATATCACACGCGTATACGCGCACGCATAATGCATGTCCCCTGCGCGCGAACGCTGAGAAAACCCGATTGCACCACAGCAGGCAACACTCTTACACTGCCTTCAGCGCAATCTCGCGCAAAAACGGAGATCAACATGAACATGAACATCGCCAAAGTAACCGCCGCACTCAATCACTTCATCCAAATCGCCGACAGCAAGTCCAGCCTTTTCAACGCGACAGCGAACCTCGCCGACTTCGGTGACGACTCCGAGGCCGCAACGTTCATTCGCACAAGCTACGACTTCAATCTCAACGAACTCAACCTGTTCCGCGAGCTCATCCTGAAAATCGTGGACGTCGCCGCCGTTACACCGCCAGAACCGATGTTCGTCGATCTCAACACAGCGGCAGTAGCCGGTGCATTCAGCGAGATCATCGTCAACAACCACACTGCGGCATTTCGCTCCATAGTCGATCAGGTCAATGGCGAATTCGATCAGTCCGTTCTTGATATCATTGGCCCGCTAACGCTCAAAGAACAGATAGCCCTTAGAGTGCTGTGCGACGCGATGGACGAAATTGCCGACATAAGGTAAGCCATCACAAGATTGTGATCAGGTAATCCCAAGTTTTCTTCTCCTTATCTTGGGATTACCATTGCGGATCCGGACTACTGATGCCATATTAATCCTGTCAACAAAGGAGAAACTGACATGTTTAGCTTCGACACTTTCTTCCGCATCTGGGTTTATCTGGTAATAGGCGTCAACTTCCTTAACTTCGTAGCACACGGCGCCAACGGCCAGTACATCAACTCCGCCTTATCACTTGCCGTATTCATCGGCGCAATGGTTGTCTCATTCAAACTCGACTAAACCCACTGAGGCCCCTTCGGGGGCCTCTTTCACTGATGAAGGAAAAAGTATCATGAAAACAACGCTCTATCTCGCTAACTGGGCAACGCCCACCGACTGGGCTCTCTATGAAGACGACCATGGCGACTGCACGAATATGGAAGACCTCGCTCGCCCTGTGGGATCAATCTTCACCAAAGTCGAACACGCCATGGCCGCCGCGATGGAGGAACTGGTCGAACACTTCCAATTCACGGAAGATCAAGACCACCTGCCGACGCGCTGGGGATCGCCGACAATATCCGAAGGCGAAACACTCGTCTACTGCTTCAACGCCAAGAACAAGATCATCATGGCGCTGGTCATTCGCCCCGTCGAGATCGACATACTAACATCGTAATCAGTCCATGCGGAGGCAACGCCCTCCGCATGAACGGGTGACGATACCCGATAAAGGAGACAACATGAACTGGAATTACGGAAAAGACTACGAACGTCTGACGCAGAAATATAAGGACCTAGTCGACCAAGTGGTCAATCGCTGCGACGCGACAGGCCAGCGTGAGGAGCTCAACCTGCCGGCAGAGAAGGCGGAAATCTACGCATACCCGCAACCTCACGGCGGAATTGCTTGGGGCATCAACGGTGCTCCCTACGGCTTCTGCCTCGCTCGTGACATCGCGACCAAGTATTGACAAAAACTCCCGTGTGATGTAGCCTATCAACTTCACACGGGAGACATCCTCACAAATGAACGCTGCCCTGATCATCGCATTCCTCGCCGCCGCTGCACTGCTCGGATACACTGTGCGCGACAACCCCAACGCCGTCGCCATCGTAATCGGCGATACCCTTTACGACTAGCTTCCTTGCGCTGCACACAGCGCCGGTTGACCTGAAAGGCCCGCCAGTAGAAATACTGTTGCGGGTCTTTTAGTTTCCTGTTGACGCCTTCCCACAGTAGGCGTAAGGTGCTTAGGTCAACACGAAGGAGAAGACAATGACAAAAGAAGATAGGCTCTCTACGATTTGCGAGCTGATCCACGAAACCGCAATTCACTTTAAGGACGGCCTCATAACTCACAAGCAAGCAGAAAGAAGAATCGACCATCTGCTCAAAAAGCTCGACGAAGTACTGAAACAATAAACAACTGGGGGGCCTCGCGCCCCCCAAACTTTAGAAGGTATAGCCACATGAAACTATGCATGGTTATCAATACCAAAGACGGCAAGATCATCACACGTCCAGCGTACAAGATGGCGGTCATCGCCGAGCGCAACTTCCGTGACGAGATCATTGCCGAAGGCCTATACCACAGTGAGTGGGTATATGCATTCAGCGACTTCCAAATGCTCCTCGACGCAATCAACGTCAGCGGTCACGACTACGAACTCAGATGGATTTCAGTGAGATAAATCGATGGACAAGAGAATGGCAACCGCACGCGCTAACGATCTCAACATCGCCAGCGTTCTCAGCGGCAAAGACCCCAACTGGATGTTCATCGCCCTCAAGGGCAACGCCGCCGGCAACAATTGGGTAGTGATCAAGTACCAGCGCATCGAGACAGCGACAGCTACCCTGTGGCAAAAGGTCGGGATTGTAGCTTAGATCCGGATCTATACTACAGTGCGCTGCGACTTTACTCAGCTGCAGCGCACCAAGTCCAAGCTTCCTGCACCGCAACAACTTAGGGACTACTCCATGTGGACAACTATCGGAATTTTCCTCATCATCGGCGGATGCCTCGGTCTCTACTAGGTCTTCAAAGATGACGGCGATCCAGATTATGGTCACGAAGATTTTGACATCGGTGGCCCAAAAGACCCAATAAAAAAGATTCATCTTGTTGACGATGACCGCAATCCATGACATAGTAGATCTGTCAACAAAGAAGGAACTTTGACACATGCCACGACTGACCAAAGAAAATATCAAGCGTATCGTTCGACTGAATGAAATCGCCGACGAGCTCAAGGAGAAAAAGATCACACCTAAGCAGGCACAAGCTGAGGTGCAGTCAATCCTCGACGAGTTCAACCGACAGGACGGCATCCCGTCGAACGCAACGCCGACAACTCGCGAAGAACGCGTCGAGAGCAATATGGAGGAGCCGTACGAACGTCCTCTCCGGGATCGTCTCGCACGGCACAACATCGAGCTCGACCCGCTCGACGGCTTCGACTACTGAGACTTCAGGGCCCTTCGGGGCCCTTCTTTTTTGGAGAAAGCAAATGTATGAACCATTCTCACCTAAGTGGCCGTCCGAAGTATGCCTCGGCTGCGGTGTCAGAAACTACCTCATTCACGAGTACTACATGATCCATGATCACCTGTGGCTCAAAGTCAATCCACAGGATGATGGAGAACTCTGCATCGGATGCGTTGAACATCGCCTCGGGCGTACACTGCATCATCGCGACTTCACCAACGCTCCGGTGAATAGTCTAAGAGGTCACTGGTCTCGAAAGTCATACCGTCTAAAATCCCGACTCCGCGGCAAAGTTCTCTATTGAGGTCAACCTAGCGATGGTCTATATCTTCTCTTGTCAACCACAGGAGAAGACAATGTTCCTTAATACCGACCCTCACTTCATGGCTGCCAAAGGTTTCAGGACCTACGAAGGAGCCCACCGCGCCATGACGAAGGTCCGCTCGTTGATCAAAGGCCAGAAGCCCCTCATGATCATCGTGCAACGCCA
>Ga0134127_10002453_pt1 | contig 13379 bp, 15 predicted proteins | sample KB31753_FD_96459 | JGI IMG/M metagenome (GOLD analysis project Ga0134127, IMG submission 96459) | Terrestrial soil microbial communities with excess Nitrogen fertilizer from Kellogg Biological Station, Michigan, USA - KB3-175-3 | ecosystem: Environmental > Terrestrial > Soil > Unclassified ...
AAGGTGCTGGGCTCGGGGGGCATGCTCGCGCGCCGCCTCGGCGGCCTCATCGGCGGCTTTTGCGAGCGCCACGCCGGCTCCGGCGAGCACGCCGAACTCGTCGCGCGGCTCGCAGGCCTCCTGAAGGAATGGAGCGTCGCGACCGAGGAAGTCGCGCGCCGCGCCGCGCGGAATCCGGACGAGACCGGCGCGGCCTCGATGGACTACCTACAGCTCACCGGCTACCTGTGCCTCGCCTGGTGCTGGGCCTGGATGGCCTGCGTTTCGGCCGCTGCGCTGAAGGGCGGCACGAAAGAGACGGCTTTCCATCGCACGAAGCTGGCGACGGCACGCTTCTATTTCCAGCGCATCCTGCCGCGCGCGGAAGCGCACCTCGACGCGATGGGCGCGGGCGCGCGCTCGCTGATGGAAATTCCCGCGGACCAGTTCTCGTTCTGACCGCGCTCAGCGGGCCTGGGCAGCGAGCCCGCCCTGGAGAGACCACACGTTGGGATGCCCGCGGGCGCGGAGGAACTCTGCCGCGGCGTGGCTGCGCACACCGTGTGCGCAGACGAGGAGATATCGCTGCTGCGGTTCCACGGCGAGCGCCCCCTCGAGCAGTCGGGCGAGCGGCAGCGACTGCTGCCCGGAGACCGGCAGCGGCTCGAACGCGCATTCCATCGGCTCCCGGATGTCGACGATGCGATAGCCCGCTGCGGCGGCCGCCTCGAGCGGCATCTCGAGGTCGAGCATTTCCGGAGCGATCACGGGCGCTGCGTCCGCGACGCGAATGCAGCCGCCCGCGCAGCGCGCATCGCGGGGCGCCGCAAGGCGGCGCTGCCCGAGGGCCAGTAGGTCGACGAGCAGCACCTCGTTCCCGAGCTGACCGGGCAAATCGAGCAGGAGCTTCAGCACCTCCATCGCCTGGAGCTGGCCGAGGACCGCGGGGACCGGCCCGAGTACGCCCGCCTGCTCGCAGTTGCCCACGAGCCCGTCGCGGGTTGCCTCTGGCCAATGGCAGCGCAGGCACGAGCCGCCCCGGTCCGCGCGCACGACCTGGAGTTGCCCCTCGTACTGATAGACACTCGCCAGCACGGCAGGAACGCCGACACGCATCGCGGCATCGTTGACGCAGAACTTTGCCGCGAAGTTGTCGGTGCAGTCGACCACGACGTCGGCCGATGCGACGCGCTCGTCCGCCGTCGAGCCGTCGAAGCACGCGACAAAGGTGCGCACGACGACATCCGGGTTGTAGGCCCGGAGGCGCTCGGCGGCAGCTTCGGCTTTCGGGCGACCGATATCCGCGGCGCCATAGAGCGGCTGGCGGTGCAGGTTCGAGGCCGCGACGCGGTCGTGGTCCATGATCGCGATCTCGCCGACGCCCGCACCCGCAAGGGAGGCGAGCACGGCGCAACCGAGGCCGCCGGCGCCGATGACGAGCACGCGCGCGGCGGCGAGCCTGGCCTGACCATCGACTCCGACTTCCGGCAGCGCGAGCTGGCGCGAATAGTCGAACGACCGGCCCGGCGCAGCGGGCGCGTGCTCGCAGTTCACCCAGCCGCTGTCTCCGTCGGCGTAATGCTCTTTCTTCCAGATCGGCAGGCGGTGCTTGACCGAGTCGATGATCGCGCGGCAGGCAGCGAACGCTTCGGCGCGGTGCGGCGCGCAGACGCCGACCCAGACCGCGATCTCGCCGACGGCGAGGCGCCCGACCCGGTGGACGCAGCGCGCCTCGAGCGCACCGTGGCGTTGGAGCGCCTCCGCCACGATCCGCTCTCCCTCGACAACGGCAAGCGCTTCGAATGCCTCGTAGTCGAGCGCCGTGACGGCGCGGCCCTCGTGGTGATTGCGTACTCGGCCCTCGAAGCTCGCGAAACCGCCGGCATCCGGGCGCGCGAGCGCTGCCGCGAGCGTTGCCGCGTCGATCGCGCCTTGCGAGAACCGGAAGGCGCTCATCCGCCGGCCACCGGCGGAATGAATACGACCTCGTCGCCGTCCTCGAGCGCGCGATCGAACCCGCTGAACGAGCCGTTCACGGCCACCTGCAGCTGCGCGGCAGAGAGCCGGAATCGGTGCCGCACCGCGAGTTCGGCATAGAGCGCCGCCGGCGTCCTTGCGCCGGTTTCGACGGTCTCGGACGAGCGTCCGGCCTGCTCGCGCAGCAGTGCATAGTAATGAAGGGTGAGGCGCGGCATCAGGCGGCTCCCGCTGACGAGAGCGCCGCACGCGCCGCCTCGGCATCCGCGGGGGTGTTTGCGTTGTCGAGCGCATCCGGGCGCAGGGGCTCGAGCAGGAGCGCGTCGTGAGACAGCAGGAACTTCCGCGGACAATCGCGGCCTGCGCTCACCTGAGCGAGGATCGCGGCACGGCTGGTCGGCTCGTAGATGGCGCACAGCGGTTCGGGCAGGGCGTCGTGGCTGCTGCGGAATGCCGTCGCGAGCCGGCGAGCGTCGCGGCCGCGGACGAGCGCATCGAGCGTCGCATCGTCGAGGTAGGGGAGATCGCAGGCGACGACGAGCCAGGCCGCGTCGGGATGGCGGGCCTGCGCGGCAATGATCCCGGCGATCGGCCCGCGACCCTCGGCGCCGTCGACCACCTGCGGGAAGCGCGACCGGAGCGGCTCGGCGGCCTGGTCCGGACGCACCGAGACGAATGCCCGCTCGACGTGCCGCGCGACGAGGTCGTAGGCCACGGCGAGCTGTGGGCGTGCGCCATAGGTGAGCGAGGCCTTGTCCAAGTGCATCCGCGTCGAGCGGCCCCCGGCGAGCACGAGGCCGAGGAGCGGCGTCATCGCGGCGCCTCCGCCGCAAAATCGCTCTTGCCGCCGGACTTCTCGACGAGCCGCAACGACTCGACCACGATGCCGTGCGACAGCGACTTGCACATGTCGTAGACGGTGAGCGCCGCGACCGCAGCGCCCGTCAGCGCCTCCATTTCGACGCCGGTCCGTTGGTGCACGGCCGCCGTGCAGCGCACGGTGATCGAGTCGCGGCCTTCCGGCTCGATGGTGATGTCGCAGCGTTCCAGGCCGAGCGGGTGGCAGAACGGGATCAACTCGTGCGTACGCTTGGCCGCCATCGTCCCGGCGACGATTGCCGTATGGAACACCGGGCCCTTCGACGTCGCGAAGCCCTGCGCCTCGAGCGTCGCGAACGCGTCGTGCGGGAAACGCACGCGGGCTTCCGCGCGCGCGGCGCGCAAACTTGGGAGCTTCGCCGTGACGTCCACCATCGCGGGCGCACCGTCTGCACCGACGTGCGAGAGCCTTTTTATCGCCTCATCCGCCAATGTAGTACATCTCCACCTTGCGCGGCCTCGCCGCCTCCGGCGCAGCCTCGCGCAGCTCGCTGTAGCGGTCTTCGCGCCGGCGCCAGACCGCCTGGATCAACGCCCGAAGCTCCGCGTCTTCAGCGCCCGCGCGGAGCCGCGCGCGGAAGTCCGTGCCGGCGGCCGCGAACAGGCAGGTGTAGAAGACGCCGTCCGAGGAGAGCCGGGCGCGCGTGCAGCCACCGCAGAATGGTTGCGTGATCGACGAGATGAAACCGACCTCACCGGCGCCGTCCGCGTAGGCATAGCGTTCGGCAACCTCGCCCGGCTGCGCGGGCGCGAGCGGGCGGAGCGGCCATGCAGCTGCAATCGCGTCGCGAAGCTCCTGCGACGGCACGACGAGCTCGCGCCGCCAGTGGTTGCGGTTGCCGACGTCCATGTACTCGATGAAGCGCACGACGACGCCGGTCCCGCGGAAATGCCGCGCGAGCTCGAGCGCCTCGCTGTCGTTGACTCCGCGCTGCACGACTGCGTTGACCTTCACCGGTGCGAGGCCCGCTTCGAGCGCGGCACGGATGCCGTCCAGCACGCGCTCGAGCCCGTCGAAGCCGCCGCTCATCCGCCAGAATGTCACGGGGTCGATCGAGTCGAGGCTCACGGTCACGCGCGACAGCCCCTGCGCGCGCAGCTCGGCTGCGTGCTGCGCGAGCAGGACGCCGTTGGTGGTGAGGGCGAGGTCGGAAATCTCGTCGATCGAGGATAGTTCCCCGACCAGGTCCGCGATGCCGGTACGCAGCAGCGGCTCGCCGCCGGTCAGGCGGATCTTGCGCACGCCCTCGGCGGCGAAGAGCCGCGCGAGGCGCGCGATCTCCTCGAAGGAAAGGCGGTCGGTTGCCGGCAGGAACCGGTACCCCTCGCCGAAGGTTTCCCGCGGCATGCAGTACGGGCAGCGGAAATTGCAGCGGTCCATGACCGAGATGCGAAGGTCGAGCAGCGGCCGGCCGCGCGTGTCCGCGACTGCGCCCGGCGCGCCGATCGCCACCAACTTTGCATTCGATCTTTCCGTCATGACCTACCAGCGATAAAAGGGAACAACGAGTCCCGCCGGGTACGTGGCCGGCCCCGGCGGCAGCTCGACGAAGCCGTCGGTGCCGGCGAGCGCGATGAAATCGCCAGAGCCGTCTGTCGGACGCGGCTCGGCAATCGCCCGTCCTGCCTGATCGTACCCGAGCAGCACGGGAAGGAAACAGGTCAGTGCCTTCTCGAAGGCGTAGGGCCGCGCCATGGCGACCTGCGGGACCGCAGTGCGCGCCGCGCCGACGAGGCCCGAGAGCGCAGGGACGACATAACGCGCGAGGCAGACCAGCACCGATACGGGGTTGCCGGGCAGCGCGAAGACCGCCGTACCCGCGGCGCCGGTACCGAACCACATGGGCCGTCCCGGCCGCTGGGCAATGCCGTGAAAGCGCTCACGCACGCCGAGCGACGCGAGCACACGGGGTACATGGTCGAATCGGCCTGCCGAAACGCCGCCGGAGAGTACCAGCACGTCGTTTTGCGCGAGCGCCGCGCCGAGAGCCGCGGCAATCGCGTCTTCGCGATCCGGCAGCTGGAGGTCGGCCTGCGGCGGGAATCCCGCGAGTGTCAGGGCCGCCCCGAGGCCATAGGCATTCGAGCGCCGCACCTGGTGGCCAGCGATCGGCTGGCCAGGCTCGACGAGCTCGTCACCGGTCGTGATGAGTGCAATTCGCGGCGCGCGCGACACGGGAAGCCGCGCTTCGCCGGCCGACGCCGCAATGGCGAGCTCGGGCGGACCGAGCCGCGTGCCTGCATCGAGCAGCCGCTCGCCGGCGCGTGCGTCGGCGCCGCGGCGGTGTACGTGACGCCAGGGTTCCGGCCTGCACGCGCTGTCGAGCTCCGCGTGGCCGTCCGCAGTTTGCAGCTGCTCGATTGGAACGACCGTATCGCAACCGGAGGGCAGAATCGCGCCGGTCATCACTTCGATGCAGTCGCCGTCCGACTTGAGCGGGAGCGCGGGGCTTCCTGCCGCCTGGATGCCGGCGAGGCGGAAACGGCGGCGCGCAAGGTCACCCGCGCGGAACGCGATGCCGTCCATTGCCACGCGATCGAAGGGGGGTGCGTCGCGTTCCGCGAAAAGGGGCTGCCGGAGGATGCGGCCGGCGCAGGCCGCGAGCGGGGCGAGCTCCTGCGACACCGGCGCGATGGCGGCGTCGATTGCCGCATCGGCTTCGGCGGGCGTCAGCATGGAGAACCTCGTCGGCGTCAGTTCTGCTTGTCGCGTGCCTTGAAGATCCGCAGCTGTTCGTTGAAGCGGTCCGCGATCGCCTGGACCTCGTCCACGGCGGCATTGTTCTTCTTCGCCTGCATGGCACGCAGCTCGGTCAGGCGATTCTCGTCGTACTGGCCGCTCTTCTCGAACGTCGTCATCTCGAGGTCGAGGCAGGCGTTGTAGGCGTTGATGTCTTCGTTGAACTGCCGCACCGCTTTCTGCGCGGCAGCCATCTCTTCGTACGTCGCCGTCGCGCCGTCGGGCAGCGCGGCGGGCGCGCGCGGATAAATGCAGGTGGCATGGGCCGCTCCCGAGGCGGCGAATGCGAGCAAGGCAAGCGTCAGACGGGTCATTGCGGCGGTCTCCCCCTGCAGACTGGTGAACTTGGGACAGCGGCAGGCCGCCCGGGTTCGCAGGGTTTTGGATTCTAGCGCACCCCCGGCGCAAGGATCGCCGCCGCGCAGCCTTCGCTGGCGGCACGGGTTAAACTGTCGAAAAATCGCCTGCCGGTCCACGCGGGGCCGCCGGCCGCCGCCTCGGGACGCATCGATGCCGGACTGGAAATCCGTACTGCGCACGGTCTTCGTCTCGCGCGCGCTCGACGCGCTCGAGGAGACGCGTCTCGTGCCCGAGCGCAAGGTGCTCTACCAGTTCTGCGCACGCGGTCATGACGTCACGCAGGCACTGCTCGGGCAGCGGCTGACTGAACGGTAGGATGCCGTCACTCCTTACTATCGCTCGCGGCCGCTCGCGCTCGCGCTCGGCCTCCCCGCGGAGGAAGCGCTCGCGTCGACCATGATGCGCGCCGAGGGCATGTCGGGCGGCCGGGACATCGGCGTGGTGATCAACCGGCCGAATCGCGAAGGGCCCTGCCTGCTGCCGGCCTGCGGCGGCGTCGGCGCCCAGTTCACGCCGGCGACTGGCTGGGCCCAGGCTCTCGTCTACCGCGAGCGCCTGCTGAAGGACGGCTCGGCCGCCGGCAGCATCGCTGTCGCCCACGGCGGCGAGGCCTCGACCTCGACCAACGGGTTCTGGGCCTCGCTCAACATCGCGACGACGTCGCGCCTGCCGTTGCTCTATTTCATCGAGGACAACGGCTACGGCATTTCGGTCCCCGCGGCGCGGCAGACGCCGGGCGGCGATATCGCGGCGAACCTCGGCGCCTTTCGCAACCTGAAGATCCTGACTGGCGACGGCGCGGATCCCTTCGCGGCATCGACGCTCATCGACGAGGCGGTAGCGGCGGTACGCAGCGGTGGCGGTCCGGTATTGTTGCGCCTGCGCGTGCCGCGCCTCTCGGGGCATTCGGGCCAGGACACGCAGGCGTACAAGAGCGCAGAGGAAATTGCCGCAGAGCGCGCGCGCGACCCTCTCCTCGCGCTTCGGCGACAGCTCGTGCCTGGCGAGCTGTCGGAAGGCGCGTGGCAGGCGCTCGAGGGGGAGTGCGAGTCGCTCGTGCAGGCTGCGCTGGAGCGCATCGAAGCGCGGCCACCGCTCGCGACGGCCGGTGTCGCGCGCCACGTGTTCACGGAACGCGGGGATGACGGTAACCCGGAGCTGCAGGCCCAGGGCGGCCAGTGGCGCGACGGCGCGATGCCGCCCGCAGGGACGCCGACGCCGCGGCCCGAAGGCGCGCGCATCAACATGCTCACCGCGATCCGTCGCACGCTCGAGCACGAGCTCGCCACCAACCCCCGCGTGCTCGTCTTCGGCGAGGACGTCGGCGTCAAGGGTGGGGTGCACGCCGCGACCCTCGGCCTGCAGGAACGCTTCGGCAAGGACCGCGTATTCGACACCAGCCTTTCCGAGGAAGGAATCATCGGCCGGGCCGTCGGCATGGCGCTCGCAGGGCTCATGCCGGTGCCGGAAATCCAGTTCCGCAAGTACGCCGAACCCGCGGCGGAGCAGTTGCACGACTGCGGCACCATGCGCTGGCGGACGATGAACCGGTTCGCCGCGCCGATGGTCGTGCGCATGCCAGGCGGATTCTTCAAGTGCGGCGATCCCTGGCACAGCCAGTGCAATGAAGTGGAGTTCATCCACGCGATTGGCTGGCAGGTCGCGATGCCTTCGAACGCGGAGGACGCGGTCGGACTCCTGCGCACTGCGCTGCGCGGCAACGAGCCTGTCATCTTCTTCGAGCACCGCTTCCTGCTGGATGGCGCGGCCGCGCGGCGTCCCTGGCCCGGCGACGACTTCGCGCTGCCCTTCGGACGCGCCAATCGCCTGCGAGAGGGCGCGGAGCTCACCGTCGTGAGCTGGGGCGCGATGGTGGAGCGTTGCGAGCAGGCGGCGGCCGAGTCGGCCATCGACGTCGAGCTGCTCGACCTTCGAACGCTCGCGCCCTGGGACCGGGACGCGGTCTTCGAGTCAGTCGCGAAGACGCGGCGCTGTCTCATCGTGCACGAAGACACGATCACGGCGGGGTTCGGAGCGGAGATCGCGGCCCAGCTGGCGGAGCGGGCATTCTTCGACCTCGATGCGCCCATCGAGCGGCTCGCGATGCCGGACGTGCCGAGCCCGCACAACCCGCGCCTGCTCGACGCCGTCGTGCCGGGCGTTCCTGATATCGTCGCGGCGATCCGCCGCATCGCGAGTGCCTGAGCCATGAGCGAGTTGATCGACGTCGTGCTGCCCGAGGACCAGGTCGAGGGTTCGCGCTCGCAGGTCCAGCGCTGGCTGAAGGCTGTGGGCGAGGCTGCGAAGCGGCACGAGCCGCTCGTCGAGATCGAGACGGACAAGGTGACGGTCGAGGTTCCAGCGCCTGCGGACGGCGTGCTCGCGGAGATCGTTGCGGTCGAAGGCACCGACGTGACGCCCGGCGCGGTGCTCGGCCGCCTGCAGGCCGGCGCCGCGGCAACCGCGGCCGCACCACCTGTATCAGCACCGAGGGTTGTTGCGGCCGCCGCGCCGCCGCGCGGTACGCGAATCGGGGCGACGGGCGGCGCAGGTCAGAGCCCGGCCGTGCGCCGGCTGCTCGCGGAACGCGGACTGCGCGCCGAAGACATCGCCGGCAGCGGCGCGGGCGGGCGCATCACGGTCGAAGACGTGCTCGCAGCGCAGCCGCAGGCTGCGGTCCCCGCGGCGACACCCGCCGAAGCGCCGGCGGAGGAGGGGCTGCGGCGTATTCCACACACGCCGATGCGCCGCCGTATCGCAGCGCACATGGTGGAAAGTCTCCTGCACGCCGCTCCCCACGTCACGACGGTGTTCCAGGCGGACATGACGTCGGTGCTCGCCGACCGCACGCGGCGCAAGGCCGAATTCGAGCGGCGTGGCGAGGCGCTGACGCTGACCGCGTATTTCGTCTTGGCCTGCGTGGACGCAATCCGCGCCGTGCCGGAGGCGAATGCGCGCTGGACAAACGACGCCATCCTGGTGCACGAGCGCATCGACATCGGCGTCGGCACGGCGCTGCCTGGGCGCGGCCTCGTCGTGCCCGTCATCCGCGACGCCGGAAGGCTCGACCTCGCGGGGATTGCGGCGGCGCTCGGGACGCTCGTTCAGAAGGCGCGCGACGATGCGCTTGCGCCGGCCGACTTGCAGGGCGGCACCTTCACGATCTCGAACCACGGCGTCAGCGGGAGCCTCGTGGCCGCGCCCATCGTCATCAATCAGCCCCAGTCCGCGATCTTGGGTGTCGGCAAGCTCGAGAAGCGCGCCGTAGTCGTGAGCGGGGGCGGCCGGGACCAGATCGAGATTCGTCCCTGCTGCTACGTCACGCTCACGATCGACCATCGCGTGCTGGACGGGCACGAGGCGAACCACTTCATGCAGACACTCGTCGAGCGCCTCGAGCACTGGAGTTAAGGGCGACGAGACCCCATCCTCCGCCGTGCCAAAGACCGTCCCGGTGTGTCAAAGTGCGGGGTCCGGTTGCGCCGTCCGTGGAGGCTCGGAATGTATACGCAAGGCCTTGATTCTCTGGGAAAGGACTGCTTGCGCGACGAAGCGCAGGACGGCGCTCGGCTGGAATCGCGCTTCCAGGCGCGCGTGGACGCCGAGGAGAAGATCGAGGCCAAGGACTGGATGCCTGAAGCATACCGCCGGACGCTCGTCCGGCAGATCTCGCAGCACGCGCATTCCGAGATCGTCGGCATGCTGCCCGAAGGCAACTGGATCACGCGCGCGCCCTCGCTGCTTCGGAAGACGATCCTCATCGCCAAGGTCCAGGACGAGGGCGGTCACGGCGCCTACCTTTACAGCGCGGCCGAGACGCTCGGCGTCTCGCGCGGCGAGCTCGTCGACCAGCTGCTGACCGGGAAAGCAAAGTATTCGAGCATCTTCAATTACCCGACGCCCACCTGGGCGGACGTCGGCGCGATCGGCTGGCTCGTGGACGGCGCGGCGATCATGAACCAGATCCCGCTCTGCCGCTGCTCTTACGGTCCCTATGCGCGCGCGATGGTGCGCATCTGCAAGGAGGAGAGCTTTCACCAGCGCCAGGGCTACGACATCATGCTGCGCCTGGCCCGCGGCACCGCAGCTCAGCGCGACATGGCGCAGGCGGCGCTCGACCGCTGGTGGTGGCCGTCGCTCATGATGTTCGGTCCGTCCGACCACGACTCGAAGCACAGCGCGCAGTCGATGCGCTGGAAGATCAAGCGTTTCTCGAACGACGAGCTGCGACAGAAGTTCGTCGACACAACCGTGCCGCAGGCGGACTTCCTCGGCCTCAAGGTGCCGGACCCGGAGCTCGCCTGGGACGAGGCGAGTCAGCACTACCGCTTCGGCCCGATCGACTGGCGCGAGTTCGAGCAGGTGCTTGCGGGACAGGGTCCCTGCAATCGCGAGCGGCTGGACGCGCGACGGCGCGCCCACGACGAGGGGCGCTGGGTGCGCGAGGCGGCAACCGCCTGGGCCGGGAAAAGAAATACCGAGGCGGCGAAGGCGGCGTGAAACGGAACGAAGGAGTGCGTGGTGAATAACGAGCACGACTGGCCGCTCTACGAGATTTTCATCCGCGCGAAGTCCGGCCTCGACCACAAGCACGTTGGTAGCCTGCACGCGACCGACGCGCGCATGGCGCTCGAGCACGCGCGCGACCTCTACACGCGCCGGCAGGAGGGCGTCAGCATCTGGGCCGTGCGCTCAACCGACATCGTCGCCTCCGATCCCGCCGAGTCGGACGCCTTCTTCGAGCCCGCGCGGGACAAGGTCTACCGGCACCCGACCTTCTACGACATCCCGGACGAGGTAAAGACGCTGTGACGCCGCGCTGCCGCTACGTACTCCGGCTCGCCGACACGAACCTCGTGCTCGCGCAACGCCTCGGCGAGTGGGTCGGGCACGCGCCCGCGCTCGAGGAGGACCTCGGCCTTGCGAACGTCTCGCTCGACCTCCTCGGACAGGCGCGGCTGCTGTTCGCACACGCGGGGGTGCTCGAGGGCCGCGGCCGCGGCGAGGACGAGCTCGCGTACCTGCGCGAGGAATCGGAATACCTCAACCTGACGCTCGTCGAGCAGCCGAACGGTGACTTTGGCGACACCATGGTGCGCCAGTTCCTGTTCGACGCCTGGCAGGCGGCGCTCTATGACGGCCTCGCGCATTGCCGGGACGCCGCGCTCGCCGCGATCGCCGCCAAGGGGGCGCGCGAGGCCGCATATCACCTGCGCTATAGCTCTGGCTGGGTCGAGCGCCTCGGGGACGGGACGCCCGAAAGCCATGCGCGCGTCGCCCGTTCGCTCGCGGCGCTGTGGCCGTTCACCAACGAGCTATTTGCCGACGACGAAGTCGACCGCACGGCCGCGGCGGAAGGCCTCGGACTGCTGCCCTCGACGCTCGAGCCCGCATGGTCGGCGCAGGTCGAAGGGACGCTCGCGCGCGCGACGCTCGCCCGGCCGGCGCCGGCGCCTTACGGCTGGTACGGGAAGCAGGGCCGCCACAGCGAACACCTGGGTTACCTTCTCGCCGAGATGCAGTCCCTGCGCCGCGCGCATCCCGGCGCGACCTGGTAGGCGGCCATGAGCGCGCATGCGACCCACGCGACGGCGCCACCGCCGGAGCTCCTGGCGCGGCTGCACGGGATACTTGCGCAGGTCGCGGACCCGGAAATCCCGGTCCTCTCGGTGCTCGACCTCGGCGTGATCAGGCAGCTCGAATTCCGCGCCGACGGGCGCCTCGAAGTCGGCATCGCGCCGACGTATTCGGGCTGTCCGGCGAACGCCGTCATCAAAACGGACGTCCTGCGGGCGCTGCGCGCCGCCGGATTCGACGCAGTCGCCGTCGACGTGCTCGCGCCACCCTGGTCGAGTGACTGGCTGAGCGAGGAGGGTCGCCGCAAGCTCCGCGAATTCGGCATCGCGCCGCCGTCGCATGCGGTCGGGAGCGCTCGAAGTCTGCTCCGCGGCGATGCCCCTGCCGCCTGCCCGCGCTGCGGATCGACGCGGACCACGCGCCAGAGCGAATTTGGCTCGACGCCGTGCAAGGCGCTCTACCGCTGCGAAGACTGCCGCGAGCCGTTCGACTACTTCAAGTGCATCTAGCCGCATGCTGAGGTTCCATCCGCTCGCCATCGCGAATCGCGCTCCCGTCGCCGACGACGCGATCGCGCTGACCTTGGCGGTACCATCCGCGCTCGCGGAAGAATTCCGCTTCCGGGCCGGCCAGCACCTGGCGCTCAAGCAGGTCATCGACGGCCAGGAGGAGCGGCGCACCTATTCGATCGTCAACCCGGAGGGCTCCGCGGCTCTCACGATCGGCATACGCGTGCAGAAGGACGGCCGGATGTCGGAACACCTCGCGCGCCACGCGAAAGTAGGCGACACGATCGACGTGCTGACTCCGAACGGCAGCTTCCGCGCGCAGGGCGGACCGGGGCCGCGCCGCTATGCGGCCTTCGCCTCGGGCAGCGGCATCACGCCCGTGCTTTCGATCGCGGCAACCGCGCTCGCGGGCAACCCGGGCAGCCGATTCCAGCTCTGGTATGGGAACACCGAGCGCGCCCGCGCGATGTTTCTCGAAGACGTCATGGCGCTCAAGGACCGCAACCTTGCGCGCTTCTCGGTCGCCTTCGTGATGAGCCGCGAGCCCCAGGACGTCGAGTGGCTGAACGGCCGCATCGATGCCGCCAAGATCCGCGATTTCGCGCGCCACGACCTCCGGGTGCCGGAGGTGGACGAGTTCTTCGTCTGCGGCCCGGGCTCGATGGGCGACGAGATCCCCGCGACACTCGCGGCGCTCGGCGCCAGGGGACCGATCCACGTCGAGCACTTCGCGCCGGTGTCCGGAGGCCAGCGCGCCGCTTCTCCCGCGCCGGCCGGGCGGGCCGCTGCAGTTCCTGCGGCTGCCGCGCCAGGCGCAAGCGCAGAAGTCACCATCGTGATGGACGGCCGCCGGCGTCGCTTCACGATGCCGCGCGACGGTGAGGTGATACTCGACGCGGCCGGCCGCGCCGGGCTCGACCTGCCGTTCTCCTGCAGGGCCGGCGTCTGCTCGACATGCCGGGCGAAGCTCGTCTCAGGCAGCGCGGAAATGGAACACAACGTCGCGCTCGAGGATTGGGAAGTCGAGGCGGGCTATATTCTCTGCTGCCAGGCCCGTCCCACGAGTTCCGCGCTCGAGATCAGCTACGACGAATGACACCCGACCGATGAGCTACGAGACGATTCTTTTCGGCGAGAGCGGAGGCATTGCACGCCTCACGCTCAACCGGCCCGAGCGGCTCAATGCCTTTAATGGCGCAATGCACGCGGAGGTGCGCGACGCGCTCGCGCGCGTTGCTGCGGGCGACTCGCGTGTCCTCGTGCTCACGGGCGCGGGCCGCGCATTCTGCGCGGGCCAGGACCTTGGCGACCGGCAAGTCGCGGCAGATGGCGCGCGGGCAGACCTTGGCGAATCCATC
>Ga0134127_10002456_pt1 | contig 13375 bp, 7 predicted proteins | sample KB31753_FD_96459 | JGI IMG/M metagenome (GOLD analysis project Ga0134127, IMG submission 96459) | Terrestrial soil microbial communities with excess Nitrogen fertilizer from Kellogg Biological Station, Michigan, USA - KB3-175-3 | ecosystem: Environmental > Terrestrial > Soil > Unclassified ...
GCGCCGAGTTACCAGCTCGACCGGTATCGGGTCGGCGACGTCGCAGCGGGACTGCTCACGGTCACTGCGTCATCAGTGCTGCTGTCGAGACGATGTGCGGCAGCCCGTTGCGCCGGTCGAAGTCTGCCATCGTGCGTGATCGAGCACAGAGCCACGATCGACCATGGACCCTCGACCGTGCGACGGACCCGCGATGATCCCGGCCGGTCACCGAGACTCCGAGGTCTTCGAAGCCACGGCTTGTCACTCGTCTAGCATCGACCACGTGCCGACGACGCTTCTTCTCGTCGAGAATGCGACGGTTCCGGAGGACCCTCGCGTCTGGGCCGAGTGCAAGACGCTGCGAGACCGAGGGTGGAACGTGATCGTAATCTGTCCACGTGGCTCGCGCGGGCATGCGCCCGCCGAGGTGATCGACGACGTCCGGATCTTCCGGTTCGACGGGCAGGACGAAGCCCATGGTGTGCGCGCGTACGTCGCCGAATACGCAGGGAATCTGCGAAGGATCGGATCGATCGTTCGTTCCCTCTCGCGACAGTTGCGGTTCGACGTCGTCCACGCCGCCAGCCCCCCGGACTTCCTCCTGCTGGCAGCCCGAGGGCTCCGCAAGCGTGGCGCCGCAACCATCTTCGACCACCACGACTTGAGCCCGGAGTTGTACGAGGTGAAGTTCGGTCGTCGTGGCGTCGGCTACCGGGCCCTATTGGCGGCCGAGCGCGTCGGCTTTGCCCTCTCGGACGTCGTCATCTCCACGAACGAGTCGTTCCGGCGCGTAGCAATCGAACGTGGCCGTCGGGATCCGGCTGACGTCTTCGTCGTGCGGAACGGGCCCGACCCATCGATCTTCCGACCTGGCTCCGGCGATCCCGAGCTTCGGAGAGCAGGGCAACACTTGATCGGATATGCCGGAAGGATGGGGTCACAGGATGGATTGCTGGAGGCGATCGAGGCCCTCGGCATCCTCAGGGAACGACGTTCCGACTGGCGCGCCATCTTTGCCGGCGACGGGGAGATGCTTCCGCGTGCGCGTGAGCGCGCGGCAGCGCTGGGGATGGCGGACGCCGTCGACTTCGTGGGGTTCGTCGAAGGCAGAGAGCGGCTCGTCCAGCTTCTCGCATCGTGCGACGTGTGCATTTCACCTGAGCCCAAGAACCGGTTGAACGACCAGTCGACGCTCATCAAGGTCGCGGAGTACATGGCCGTGGGCAAGCCGATCGTCGCGTTCGACCTTCACGAGACTGGGATGACGGCACAGGACGCGGCGACTCTCGTGGATTCGCTCGAGGGATTCGCAGCCGAGATCAGCCTGCTGTTCGACGACCCGACCCGGCGCGAACACATGGGTCAGGTGGGCCGTGAACGCGTGCTTGCCTCCCTCGGCTGGCAACGATCGGAGGAGCGCCTGCTCGCGGCGTACGATCGCGCGCTGGCGCGCGCGCGCGGACGGATGACGGGCCAGGGATCGCCCTCGCAAGCGCCTTCACATGGCCAGAGCCCTGAACAAGCCGAAGGCCGGTGAACCTTCGCTTCGCATGACGACGCTCAACTCGGTCACGGTCGACGGACATGCCGGTCCTGGAGTGTCGACGTAGAGGAAGGACGTCGACTCGTCCGTATACTCGGATGTGTGACGCGTTAGTGGCACATTCCGATTGCCGGAGGGGTAATCCATGCGTTTGACCTGGCTTCGCCGACGAGGTTGGCTGATTGCTGCCTCCGCCCTGGCGTGCGCGCTCATCGCTGTCACGATCGCGTCGGTCCTTCCGGATAACTACACCGCGGAAGCGATCGTTGCCGTCCCGGCGGGCTCCAGCGATTCGCTCGTGGGCGTGGACGGGGCGACGAAGCTCGCACGGACATACGCTCAGCTGATCCCGAGCGACGGGGTCACGCTCTCCGCCATCGGCAAGAAGCTGGGGCTGAACGAGAAAGCCGTGGAGCGTCGAATCGCAGTTGCCAACGAACCGGGTACCTCTCTCCTGCGCGTGAGGTTCCGCGGCCGGAACAGCGCGGAGGCCGTGCGGGGTGCGAGGGTCGCCGCAGCGCTTCTTACCGAAGGCAAGGAGCTTTCGGCCACTCTGGATTCTGGCCTGATGACGATCGTGCGGCTGCCCGAGCGGGCGCAAGCTACGGGCGAGGCCCCGTTGAGTCATGTTGCGGAGAGCGTCTTGCTCATACCGCCGACAGGCGGTGGGGGCGGCCCGGGCAATGCAGGCGAAGCGTCGAACCTCGCGACCAGCTACGCCGACCTGATTCCTGCCGACCGGGCGATTGCCCAGAGCCTCGCGCGGGAGATCGGTCGCGACCCGGACCTGGTCGAGAAGAACACCACTGTGACCAATGACTTCAATACCACGATCGTGCGGCTCTTGTTCTCGGACAGCGACCCGGCGATCGCTCTCAAGGGAGCCCGATATCTGGCGGAGTCAGTCTCCGGGCCCTCGCCCGTGTCGGCCCAGATCGCGCCACGCTCGCTGACCATCGTCCGACTTCCGAGCCAGGTGACCTCACAGGCCATGGGCACACGGTCGGTGGCTCTTCTCGGGGTAATCCTCGGCGTCGTTCTCGGAGTCGTCCTGCTTCTCGCGTGGGAACGAAGCGACCCCAGGATCGACGACCTCGAAACACTTGCCGCCGAGATCGATTGTCCGACAACGTCCCTCGAGCACGCTTCGGACGAGTCGACGGCCGCACTGCTCGACAGGTGGGCCGCGTTGGCCGGCTCCGAGCCTGCGCACGTAGCCCTGCTCCCAGTGTCGGTGAACGCCGAGTCGGCGGCCGCTCACACGTGCGCCGAACTCAACCGGGTGGGCTCGCTGAACAGCCGAAAGACCTCGGCCGCGGAGTCGTCGCCCCCGAGCCTGCAGGAGGCAAAGATCGTTCTCGGCTTGGGCGGCATTCCCGGGAGCGACAGTGCAGGAGAGGGGGTCGCGATCCATTCCGACGTGAGCGTGCTCCTCGTCACGAAGGGCACACGCATCGCCGAGCTGCGGCGAACGCTCGACGTCCTTGACCAGTACGGCGTCGCACCGGTTTGGGCGGTGATGGCGCCAACGGCCCAGGCACGTCAAGCCTCCGCAGCACCGACCGGTCCCCGGGCGGTGACATCGGCGCCGTCCGTTGACAAACCGGCTCGTCCGGATCGGAAAGCGCCGACCCGTCGTGCCCGCCGCACCCTCGGGGTCGACAGATCTCAGAACGTCGTGTCTCTGAGCGATGCGGACTCGCCGGGGCGTCCGTCCAGCCGGTCGCAGCCAGACGATGCAGACGAGTCAGGGGCCCGGGGTCGAAGCGCCCGCTCGTCGTCGCTGGATTGATTCCAGGACGGTCAGCCCAGCATCCACCAACCAGAGCGACACGACGAATACGAGGCGCCGCGCAGGCTTCATGCGAGGCTCGCGAGGTTATCGTAGATCTGGCGTCCCCTCCGCTCCCACGAGTGCTCACGGACAACGCGATCGCGCGTGGTGATCCGCTGCCCCTCCCAATCGGGGTCGGATTCCGCAGCATCGATTACGTCAGCGAGGTCGGAACCGTCAGGAGAGCAGCGAATGAACCCGCCCGCAGGGAGGTAGTACTCGAGGTCCGACTCGAGACAAGGAACCCCCATGACCCTCGCTCCCGCTGCGGGTCCCTCGAGGTACCGAGGAACGAGCGGGGCAAACCCGCCGGTGCGCTCAGCGTTCGTCAGATTGGGTGGCGTCGCGATGAAGTAGCGGGTGCGAGAAACGAGCTCGCCGAGTTCCTCGCGCGTTGGAGGATCGTGCTCGTGCATCGAATACCGATACGTGAGTCCTCGCTTGGCGCAGTAGTCGAGCAGCGCTTCATGCAGTGCCTTGTCGCGCCGTCCGATCCAGAAGAAATCGATGTCGCGCGGCCTGCCGACATCACGGAAGACGTCCGTATCGACGCAGACCGGAAGCCACGAGAAGCCCAGATGTGGATAACGGTCCGCCAGCATGTCCGCGGCCTGCCGGTAGAAGACGAAGCAACGGCGGATGTGCTGGCGCTTGACGACCAGAGCGAGGTTGTCGAGGTGCTGTCGCCAGGCGTCGAGAACGATCATCGTTCTCATCGTGAGCGGGCGCGCATAGGCGAGGCCCCAGATGGGGAGCGGCGGGCGAAGGTGCATTTGCATCCAGAGCACCGCGTCCGCTTGCCGGACGGCTCTGATCGATGCCAGCCACGCGGGACGATCGGCGCGAAATGTGGGCCGCCGAAGCGGAGGTGGAGCAACGACCGTGACGCCCGAGATGCTCGAGAGCGCGTGCTCGAGTGGCGGCGTCATGTTGCGCCAGTACACCTCGTGCTGCAAGTGGCGATTAGAGAGGTAGACGAGCTTCAAAGCGAACCCCAGCGCAGGCCGATTGGCCGGGAAGGGTACCGGATCGCAGAAATCCCGACGACGCCGGAAACGCAGCCGCAGCCCCGGCCGAAGCCCGGTAGAGCGTGACCGTGCGACCTGCGTCGGTGCGCCTCGCGCGCGGCCCGGATCATCTCTAGGTGTTCTTCCTCCGAGGGAGCGACAGGGGCGGCAGCATCCCCGTGGCGAGTTGGAGCGTGTCTCTCAGATCGCTCCTGCAGACCACGACGAGGCCGGCGGCGCTGAGGAAGAACCCGAGCGCTCCCGCTCCCAGCGCCATGGCGAGCCCCGCCGGGCCTGCGACGCAGGCAATCCAAGCGGTGGTGCCCGCAAAGAGGGCGACGGCGAGCGGCCGAAGGAGCGGACGGTACGGTGCGACGCCTGCTGCTCGGCGAGTGGCCCTGTCAAGGATCACCGCCTCGACCAGAGCGCCGCAGAGGTTCCCGACACCGATCGCCTCGATCCCGAGAGAAGGAAGCAAACACGCTGTCAAGGCGACCCAGATGACACCGAACGTCGCCGTGGCCACCGCGACGATCCCAGGTCGACCGGCAGCGTTGAGGTAACTCAACGCGCCCACGGAGATCGAGCCCAGAATCACCGTGGACACGCCGACGAACGGGAGGACGTTTGCTGCATCGCTCCACTGCGTACCGAAGAGCGCGGGAATGAGCGCCGGGCTGGCCGCGATGAAGGCCGGGAAGACGAGGGCTGCCACGATCGAGGCACGACGGACGACTCGAAGGATGATCGGGCCCGGATCCTCTCCACCGGCGAGGATCCGTGACATCGCGGGAAACCCCACCGTGTACAGCGAGGTGAAGGCCAGAATCGGCACTTGGATCAGGCGCGATGCGAGCGTCCAGAGACCGAGCACACCGAGGCCACCGGCCACCGCTGTGACAAGGTTCACGCCCTGTTCGCGCAGCACGTAGAGAAGTGGCGTTGCCTGAAAACGCAGCCCGAAGCTGACGAGTGGACCGAAACCACGCCACCCGCGCAGCGATGGCGCGAGAAAGCCGACGCTCAGGAGTGCGATGAGGACAGTGGACGTCGTCGCCCGGACAAGCGTCGCGGTCGCTAGACCCCACACGTCCGCACCCAGCGCCACCGTCGTCACGGCGAACAGATAGAAGCTCATCTGCCCGGCCGCGTCCACGGCCGCCTGCCGATCGTAGAGCATGTTCCGGGCCAGCACCACGCGCCCAGGCGTCTGAAGCATCGTGATCGGGAGCGAGAGGATCATGATCGCCGTGATCGCCCCGGTACGGCCGAACCCGAGCGCGATCAGACAGATCGGAGCGACGACCGCCGCCGCGATCGCGAGTTGGATCCCGTTCAGCGTCCGAAGCTCGCTTCGCTTCGGCGGCTCCCGGCGCCGGATCATGCCGGCGCCCAGCCCGCCGTCGCTGATCGCTGTACCGAGGAGTGTCGCGGTCAGACCCACGGCGACGACCCCGAAGTCCTCGGGTGTCAGCATGCGCGCAAGGGCGAGGTTGCCTACGAATCCGATGAGCAGGTTGATGCCGCCGGAGGCCGTGACGTAGAGCACCCCCGTCAGGGCACGACCTCGTACCTCCGACCGGCTCAGCTCGGACGCGTCCGTCCCGGATTCAGTGGCATTCATCGCATTCAGCCGTCCGTATGGCTCGAGAGAGAACCGTGCGCCTTGCCGACGGAGACGCTACTCACCGTCCACCTCTTCTCCACTATCGTCCTCACATCGATCTCCCTCGCAAGTCCCATCCGACGCTGCGGCCGGGACCCTCTACCGTCAGGAGCGTTCCAGCTTGAAGCAAGCGTCCCGTCAGGCCAGGTGTGGTTCCCGTCGATCAGCCGCGATTGGGCGCGCCGGCACACGAGGGCCACACGCCGACACCGAAATTCGGGGCACGGTGTCGAGGGCAGGTTGCCGGTCAGCGAGGAAGCTGTCGGGACGTCCACGCAGCTGATGTCGAGACCCGTCGTCTTCCTCGCGTGGAGCTCGGTGGCCGGCCGATCGCAGGAGATCGCCGCTGCGATCGGAGGTGAGTCACGCTGCTATTACGATCTTCGGATTGCACGCCGTGCGCTCGTGCCTGTGCGGTACTTCCTGAGCGCCCTCCGGACAATCGGCTACTTGGCGGTCCGCCGCCCGACCGCTCTGATCGTCACGAACCCCCCGGTATTCGTCTCGTTGCTCGTCTACCCCTACGCAGCGCTGACGGGCGCACCCTTGCTCCTCGACAGTCACCCCGACGCGTTTCGCAAGGACGGCCCTCACGCGCGCTTCCTCCGCCTCCACGCCTGGCTCGCCCGCCGCGCAGCGGCGACACTCGTCACGACGGACGAGCTGGTTGCGCAGGTCGAGGCTTGGGGAGGGACGGGCGTGGTCGTCCATGAGCCCGAGCCTGACTGGGTGGTCGACTCCGTGGCTCCCTTGCCCGCCCGGCCGTGCATCCTCGTGCTCGGCTCTCTTTCGCGTGACGAGCCCGTCGAGCAGGTCCTGGCGGCGGCGGCGGAACTGGAAGATCTCGACTTCGAGCTCACGGGCGACACGCGGCGTTGTGATTCCGACCTCGTAGAGTCGGCGCCGGAAAACGTGACGTTTCTCGGCTTCCTCGACCGGAACGAGTACGTCGCAGCGCTCGAAAGGGCATCCGTCGCGGTTGTGCTGACCACATGGCTCGACTGGGCGGTGCCGAGGTCCGCGTACGACGCCGTCTACGCGCGCCGGCCGCTCGTCGTGACCGCGTCCCCTGTCCTCCGCGAGTTCTTCCCGTATGCGGCTCCTGTTGACAACAACCACGCGTCGATCACGGCCGGTATTCGCGACGCTGTGGCTCGCCACGCGCAGTTGGTGGATGCGACGTCTGCTGCTTTCACACTTCAGGCGGGCCGCTGGCGAGAACAGCTCGAGCGTCTCCGCTCTCTTCTGGTGGAACGCGTCGAGTGATCCAGCGGCTCGCTGCGCGAGTCGAAGGGGACACGGGACATCGGGCATCGTCTACCCTGACCGGGCGCCAATGGCGACCGGACGCTCCTCCATGCGGGTCGAATATTCCCTCTGGGTCGCGTGCCACCACCAAACGAGATCGGCGTGATCGCGTCCCGCAGGCTGACGTTGATCGCAAGCTCGGTCGCCGCGCCGTTGGTGGTCGGGGCGGCGACGACACTCGGCCCGATCGCGGGTCTGGGCGCTGTCGGCGCGGTCGGCGTCGGGCTCTTGGTCTTCTTCCGACCGGTGTACGGAGCGTACGCACTCGTCGCGCTCGTACCTGTCCTCTCCGGGATACAACGAGGCCTACCGGTCCCGGGTTTCCGGTTGTCGGAGCTGATGATCGTCGGAATTGCCGGGATCGTCCTTCTCTCGGCACCGAGGTCTCCGCGGTGGGGTGCATTCGACTGGATGGCCCTCAGTTACGTTGCCGCAACCGCGTTCCTGGTCTGGTTCAACATCGTCCGCCACGGAGATGCCCTCACCGGAGACAACTTCGGGACGCTCATGGGCCCGTTGCAGTTCCTCCTCCTCTACCGGGCGATCCTCACAGGACTCCCGGGCGCGGGTCAGCGTGCGCGGGCGATGCGGTTTCTCTTGTTCTTCAGCCTGCCTGTCTCGATCTTGACGTTGCTGCAGCAGTTCAACGTCGGCGGTGTCAGATCGCTGATCGTGACGCTGACTGGTACGGACATCTACGAGTCGACCGTGACCGAGGTCCCTCGGGCGACGGGGCCGTTCCCGCATTGGCACAACCTTGCCGGCTACATGCTCCTGATCGTGTTGCTCGGGTTCTCCCTGCTGATCGAGCCGGGACAACGCGTGATGCGGAGACGAACGCTTCTGGTGACGCTCGCATTCGCGCTTGCGGCGCTGGTACAGACGGCCAGCTTCGCGCCATTGCTCGGCGCGTTCGTCGGCGCGTCCCTGATCGGCTTGTTGTCAGGTCAGGGCCGGCGCATGCTCGTGTGGCTCGGGGTGGCGGTCGTTGTCGGAGGACTGCTCTTCGGTCCGCTGATCAAGGAGCGAGTGTCACAGCAAGAGGCAAGTACCAACTACACCGAAGACCAGTCCTTTCTCCCACAGACGATCGAATTCCGTTACAGGCTGTGGAAGACAGCGTATGTGCCCGTGATCGAAGACAATTTCGTCGCAGGTTACGGACCAAATCTGCCGCCTGGGATCTACTTCGATTTTGCGGAGTCACTCTATGTGACCCTCCTCCTGCGCGGAGGCATATTGTTGCTGCTCACCTACCTGGCGGTGATGGGAACTCTGGCCCTGCGTGCACGTGGCGCAATGCTTGCCGGCGAGGTTGAACGCCGTGTCGTCGGGCGCGCAGTCCTCGTGACAGTCCCCCTGCTAGTTCTGATCGACATCATCGAAACCTATTTCCTCGACAGTGGGCCCGCCCCACTCTTATGGGTCCTTGTTGGACTCATGGGCGCCGGGACCGCTTCGGCTCGTCATGGAGTTCGGTGGCCGCGCGCCTCGTTCATTCGGGAGCATGCTCGAGTGTCGTGGCAAGATCGGCCGGACACCGGCTAGTCCGGCCGGACACTTGCCAGCCCGGCTGGTTGCTCGAGCGCTCGCGGGAGGTACGAGGCCAACCACACCTCCAGCATCAGCACGCCGAGCAGCAGTTCTGACCTGCGCTTGTCACCCCGGGCGTGCTCTTCGACGAGTTCCCGAACGGCCGCCTGGTCGAGGAACTCAGCGTAGTGCGGCTCGTCGCACAGCAGATATCGTCGGATCGAACGGTCCAGCTGCGATCGGAACCATGCATCGGCCGCATGCCGGAAGAACCCGACCTTCTGCTTGTCGATGATGTCGTCGGGAACGAGGCCGCGCGCCGCCACCTTGAGAACGTGCTTGGTAGTGAGTCGTCGCACTTTGAGGTCACTGGGAATCGTCGCGCAGAACTCGACGACCCGCTGATCGAGGAAGGGGACACGAACCTCCAGGGAGTGCGCCATCGAGGTGTGGTCGAAATAGTGGAGGAGCGCGTCCACCAGCGCGAGCCGACCGTCCAAATACATGCTTGCTGCGAGCGGCGCATCGTCCAGCTCCTCGGCGTAGGGGGCGAGCGCGTCGGCGACGATTCGGTCGTCCGCGCCCGCGAGCGAGTGGGTCAGAAGACGCTCACGAGTCCCAGCGTCCAACCGACCGCTCATCGCGAGGTGTCGTTCGACGGGCCCGGTGGCCGCAAGCGTCCGCGCCGGCCGCCTGAGGGCGGGCGGGGCAACGAGGGCAGCAACGGCCGCCGAGCGGCGGCCCAACGCCCCGAGCATCTTCCAGCGCTCCGCGAGAGCGGCCGCGCGATGCTTCTTGTACCCGCCGAGGAGCTCGTCCGCACCCTGGCCGGACAGCGCGACGGACACACTCCGTGCGGCGAACTCGGAGAGAGCCAGGAAGCCCAGCGAGGAGACATCCGCGACCGGCTCGTCGAGATGCCAGACCAACTCTGCGACGTCGACCGTGTCTCGCGCGAACGAAAGCTCGAGCTCGTGGTGGTCGGTGCCGAACCGTTCCGCCACCAGGCGCGCATCCGCAAGCTCGTTGTCCTGTGTGGACTCGACGAAGCCGACCGAGAACGTCTTGACGGGCCGGGTCATGTTCCGGGCCATCAGGGCGACGATGACACTCGAGTCGAGCCCGCCGCTGAGCATGGCGCCCAACGGAACATCGCTCATCAACCGGACACGAACGGATTCCTCGAGCTCTGACAGCAGACGACCGCCGTACTCCTCGGCGCTGAGTCGATCGGACGCAGCCGACGGCTTGGGATAGGACCAGTACTCGCGGAGCTCGACGCGTCCGTCCCGGATGATCAGCTGCTCGCCCGGTAGCAGCTTCGAGACCCCCGAGAGCAACGTTCGGGGCCCGGGCACGTATCCGAACGTCAAGTAGAGGTAGACCGCTTCGGGATCGACGTTCGCGTCCACGAGCCCACTGCCCAACAGGCTCTTGAGCTCCGACGCGTACACGACCACGTCGCCTGTTCGCGCGTAGTACAGGGGCTTGACTCCTGCGCGATCGCGAACGAGCACGGCGCACCTCTGTCGCCCGTCCCAGAGCGCGATGCCGAAGTCGCCGCGGAGCCTCGTCGGGAATCCGTCGCCGAAGCGCTCGTAGAGATGCGGCAACACCTCCGTGTCACAGCGGCTGTGGAAGACGTGACCATCGTCCATCAGCTCCGTTCGGAGGCTGTCGTGGTTGTACAGCTCGCCGTTCAGGATCGCCCACACGTCGCCCGTCTCGTTCGACCACGGCTGGTGTCCCGACTCCACATCGATGATGCTCAAGCGGCGTACGCCGAACGCGACGCCGTCCTCCGCGAACGTCCCTCGATCGTCCGGGCCGCGGTGCGTCATGAGGTCCGTCATCCAATCGAGGCGCTCGGGAGCGATCACCTGCCGCGGTTCTCCCCCCACCTGCACAACTCCGCAGATCCCGCACATTCAGCTACCCCCAGCGTCTGTGGCGCGCGCAGCCTCGGGCCCGATCGTCATTCGATCATCATATTGGCCAGCCTTCCGGTCTTTGCTCCGCGCACACCGGCCAAGGCACGCGTGCGGGCCTTCGCCGGGCGCTGGACGCCCCTTCCGAATCTGGTTCCGTCGATCTCGATCCTCGAGCAAACCGAACCAAAAAGGGGGTAAAGGATCTCCGAGGGCGTCCCGATGAACGGTGGCATGCTTCGCCGCCAGCTGCCGTTCGTCGTGCTCGCAACCATGCTCGTCCTCGGAGCATTCGCCGTCCAAGGCGGGTTCGGTGCTCAGTCTCAGGGCGAGTGGACGACGAGCCTGAAGACGGGGGATGTCGTCGCGCGGGGGACGGTGTGGAGGGTGACGGTCACGCCGACGCCGGACGAGGTGGAGTTCTGGGCATCCGGTCGTGTGATCGGCACCGACAAGACGGCACCGTTCGAGACGCCTCTGGACTTGGCGCCCGGCAACTACAAGCTCGGCTTCTGTCATGAGAAGGACGGCGTCTCCAAGTGCGAGACGACCGAGACCGGTGAGGGAACAGGAATCGTCGCGCGTGTCCAGGTCGTCGCACCGACATCGACGTCCACGACGCCCACAACGACAACACCGACGCCAACACCGGCTCCTGCTCCTGCTCCTGCTGCTGCACCTGCCACGACGTCGGGAGCTACGGCAGGAACGGCAGCCACCACGTCACGAGATTCTGTGGCTCCGAGGCAGATTCGTCAGGTCGCCGTCACAGCGGCGGGCGCCTCGTCGGTCACGCTGCAGTGGAGGAAATCGAGCGACAATGTCGGAGTCGCGGGCTACGGCGTCTACCTCAATGGTCGTCCAAAGGCAACGACGCCTGACACGCGGTATTCACTCACGGACCTCGCGTGCGGCACGGGATATACCGTCGGCGTCGACGTCTACGACTCGGCGGGCAACCGCTCTGCGACGACGACGACCACAGTCTCCACCTCGGCCTGTCCCGACCGCACCGCACCGAGCGCGCCGACAGCGGTGAAGCTGGCGGCTGCGACGGCGACCTCCGTCTTGCTCGTGTGGCAGCCGTCGACCGACGACCGCGGCGTCGTCAGTTACGGCCTGTACGTCGGCGGTCTGCAGGTTGGCTCGACGAGCGAAGCCGCCGCGACCGTCTCAGGGCTCACGTGTGGCCGATCCTACGAGGTGGGCATCGACGCCGCCGATGCGGTTGGTAACAGGTCTGTGCGCACCAGCGCGTCCTTCTCCACGTCCCCTTGCCCGCCTGACAGAACGGCCCCGAGCCAGCCCAACAGCCTGGGCGTCGGTACCGCGACAGCGACCAGCATCACGCTGTCGTGGGCTCCTGCAACCGACAACACCGGCGTATCGGCTTACGGTCTCTATCGCGGTTCGACCCGTATCGGCAGCACAGCCGGCACGACGACGGTGTTCGACGGCCTTACCTGCGGCACGACGTACCAGCTGGGCGTCGACGCCGTCGATGCAGCCGGGAACCGTTCGGCGATTTCGTCGATGTCCGCGTCGACGGGGGCGTGCGCTCCCGCATCTTCGGGAACCTGGTGGAGCAGTCTCACGACGGGAGACGTCGTCGAGCGGGGCACGGCCTGGAAGGTGACGGCGACGCCCACGCCTGATGCCGTCGAGTTCTGGGCATCGGGTCGCGTCATCGCGACGGACACGTCGGCGCCGTTCGAGACGCCTCTGGATCTCACTCCGGGTGACTACAAGCTTGGCTTCTGTCACGACAAGGATGGCGTTACGAAATGCGAGACGGTCGAGTCCGGGGCGGGGACGGGGATCGTTGCCCGCGTCACGGTCGTCGACACCTCCTCGGGGTCCACGACGCGCGACACCTCCGCTCCGACGATGCCCGGAAGCCTGCGTGTCGTAACCGCCGCGCCTACGAGTCTGAGCATGACGTGGTCTCCGTCAACGGACAACATGGGCGTCGCCGGGTACGGCCAGTACCGTGGCGCGAGCCGCGTCGCTACCACGACCCAGACGACAGCAACGATCAGCGGCCTTGCGTGTGGTACGGCGTACCCGCTGGGCGTCGATGCGTACGACGCCTCGGGGAACCAGTCGCCGCGGGCGGATGTCACCGCGACCACAACGGCGTGCCCGGACACCGATCCGCCGTCGCCTCCGACGAACGTCGTCATCGGCACGCGAACGGGGACGAGCATCGCGCTGTCGTGGGCTGCGTCCAGCGACAACACCGGCGTCGTCAGCTACGGGCTCTACCAGGGTGGGACGCTTGTCGCATCTCCTTCGGGAGCCGCGGGCATCGTGACCGGACTGTCCTGCGGGACGACATACACACTCGGCGTAGATGCAGTCGATGCCGCTGGTAACCGCTCCGAACAGGCACTCGTCATGGTCGCGACAACAGCGTGCGGCGATACACAGCCGCCGACCGCGCCGACGGGCCTCGCTGCTTCTTCGGTCACGCAGACGTCGCTGACACTCCGGTGGGCTGCCGCAACCGACAACGTCGGCGTGAGCGGCTACAACATCTACCGCGGCGGCACGCTGCTCGGTCAGACGACAACC
>Ga0134127_10002457_pt1 | contig 13370 bp, 23 predicted proteins | sample KB31753_FD_96459 | JGI IMG/M metagenome (GOLD analysis project Ga0134127, IMG submission 96459) | Terrestrial soil microbial communities with excess Nitrogen fertilizer from Kellogg Biological Station, Michigan, USA - KB3-175-3 | ecosystem: Environmental > Terrestrial > Soil > Unclassified ...
ATAAATTGTCTGACTGTCATTGCTGCCATGATTTACTCGCTTATTTTCTTTTTCGGCCACGTTTTTTTGGTTCCGCATTAGGTTTTTGCATTATTTGCACTATAGCAATAGATTCTTTATTCAAATTATCTTGTATTTCATCAGCTTCATTTAATTCATTTTGTGTAAATAATTCGACTTTAGTTTCTAATTGTTTGCATAGATTCGCTTCGATATCTGTTGCAAACCATTCATTAGTCATAATGTTTTGTTTAAATTCATCCCATGAATTAACTAATTTTTTTTCTCCATCTTTATGATAGATATAAACCCTAAAACCATCCTTGGGTACTTCCCTGTTTAGATATGTCACTCGTTCCATTCCCACCTCATATCTTTAAAAAATACCCTGCAACACAAATGCATCACAGGGCTTTACTATTACGATACAATACGAACCGCAAACTCTGGGTTGATTGCGACACCGCAAATAACGTCAATACGGTCTAATTGTTCGTAGTTTCTGATATCAGCACCTAAAGAATAAGTCATTGCTAACTTATAAAGGTCTGAGTAACGAGTTACTGCCTCAACGCCACCGCGCAACTCTTTAATTGGAGGTGCAGCAAATACAACAGCTTGAGTATGGTATGCAAGACTTACATTATGCGTCCTATATAGAAGCATTTGAGCGCCGTTAGGGATGGCAGCTGATATGTTTTGTCGTGCATCTGGACCCACTACAATTGTTGGATTTACTGGAATATCTGCAGTGTCTCCGTCTGCTGATACCACTTGTGCTGTCACAACAAATTGAGCTGCAGTAGAAAGCGCTTGATAGGTTAATGGATTAACCATGAATACGCCTTCACTCGGATCAACTTGAATTATATCTCCAGCATTAAATACGACAGCTCCTGGAGCCTGACCTAATCCATCTACAGATATAGTATTTCCACCTGTAATTGGTCCGTTGGTTACGGTTCCTGCCAATAGATATCCAGCAGGAGGTGAGCCGCCAGCTTGTCCTAGTCCTGCGGTTTGAACACCTAAGAAGTTGGTTTTAAAGAAGTCAAAACCAGATAGATGCCCAATAAATCCATCAATCAAAGCGCCTGTGTTAACGGTCATGTTAAACACGTTAAATAGGTCGTTATTTAATGAAGCTGAGGTTCTTGGAGATACGGCACAAAATCGCTTGCCATCTTCAGGGATTGCAAGTTCAGTCATGTATGCATCGGCAGTTAAAATGGTATTAAAGTCAACTGGAACTCCTGGTGTTCCCACTGCTTGATATGTCTGAGGCCAGAAGTTTTGAGTTGCAATAAAATTCTCTACTAAGTTTGCAAGTCGTTTAGCGCGAGGTGCATTAGCCATTTCTAAATAAGGCTCATCGCGCGCTCTATCAAAGGTTAATTCGAAACCAGTGTATTCAATCATGGTTCTGAATTGCTTGCTAATTGTTAGAGGTCTAATAATTTGAACACGAGCTTCTGAAGTTGCGCTTGCTCCTTCTCCGGCTAGATATCGTTCTTCTAAACGGTAGTTAATTGTTTGACCTGTTGCGAATCTTAGATTTTTAAAATCGCCTTCTAGGTTTCTGTTCGCTGTGCGTGCGAAAGCGAGTGAGTTCCAGAAGCGAACAAACACATCGTCGAGCACATATTGAGTTTCTCTGAACACATTGGCCATTTATTGTACTCCTTGTACGGACCATATAATAATAAACGCTCATTAATTGAGCACCTAAATCAAAAGTCCGGCGGAAGACAATCAATACACGCCATTTTATGTGTTGCAAGTAACGGGGCTTGCTGAACTACGCGTCATTTATAGAATAGAATTTGTTTTAATTATTGTCAAATTTATCTTGTAATGTTATTCTTTAGGCGTTCATTTTCTATGAATAATTCCTTGTATTTACCCGCACTATTTCTAACCTGCGAAAGTTAAACCATGGTGCGGGTTTAATTATTTCCCTCTAATCTTTCTCAGTTTCTCTAATTTTTTCTGTTCTGCTTTATGAATCATATCCTCTATAGAGTCTTCTTTTTTAGATTTATCGACATATTTCATAGGCGCATCTTCATGACTTCTACCCAATGGGCGTGGCGCATTAGTTCCTTGCGGTCTTTTTCTCATACGCTCCTCTAGCTTACCGATTTCAACCATCTGAGAATATGGGTCTTTAAGCTTATAAATACGCTCCAATTCCTGTGGATTGCGTTTGCTTGCTGCATAAATAAACGCAGCGGGGTCATTGATGCCTCGCAAAGCTAGGGCCATAGGGTCGCTAATAGGCTGACTACCTACGACATCCTTAAAATCATTAAAACGCTCCATCCCAGAGCTGAATTTGTCTAAAAACTCAGATTCGGCGATTCGCTCCATTTCTTGCTGCTGTCTTTGAGCGGTTTTTTGAGTCATTTTCTGAAATGTTTGTTCAACAAAAGCCTCTAATTGCTGTTGCCAGTTTCCATCTGATTCAGGATTGTATTCAAATCCTTGGGCTTGTTGCTGGATTTGTTGTTGTTGAGCTGGTTGTTGATTGGCGTGATTATTTGCTCGAGCAAGTCGTTCTCGCACAGCTTTATTAATCCGTTCGTTGACCTCGTCTTCTGTATAAGTTTTTGAGCCTTGTTTTTCGTTGCCGTAATCATCGTATTGCCTTGTTTGACTATCATTTTCTTGCTGTTCATCTCGATGAGAATCTTCATTATCACTAGTCTCTATTTCAGAATTTGAGAGATTGCTATTATCAATATTACTGTCATTATCGCTGTAATTATCATAATCACTTTCCTGCTCTGGTGCTTGCGGCGTTGTTGTTCCCGGATTTTGTGATTGGGTTAACATATCATCTATGCTACTTACTTCATTTGTCATTCAATTTCCTTATATCTTATGCGTTAAAATTCTCACCAAGTTATCTGCATTTGCTATTGCTTCATCGCTTTGAGTGCGCTGAGTTTCAGCAAGATACCTTAATTCTTGTTCTTGTATCTGGCCTGCCATTTCTTCTTTCTCTGCTTGTATTTTAGCCATTGCTATTTCATAATCTGCTTGAATTTTTTTCTCTTTTATTTGAACATCCATTTGTTTCACTTGAAGCTCTTGTTGCTTCATTTGCATATCCATTTGTATTTGTTGTTGTTGCATTTGCATGGCTTGTTGCTCTGGACTTGAGCCATTTTGTTGTTGTGGCATTTCACCCGATTTGCCTGCTTGGATAATATCAGGTGGAACAATAGTTTTAAGTCTGTTTTTTATTTCAATGGAATTAGATAGTGGTAAGTTTTCTGCATATAAATCTGCTACTAACTTGAATGTTTGTGGGTCTGCTTCAAGCAACATTCTTAATGACTCTAATGCAATTTGTTTTTGGGATTCATAACTTGGTCCCGGTTTCAATCGAACTTGATAAACGCCTTTTCTAATATCATTTTCGATTAACATGCCATAATCATCTTTTTGCTCATTGATTATGATGTTTTTTCTACCTGAATCTGGAGTCATAAGTGTAATAACGCGCTCTGCATCATATACATATGGAATCATTTCATTGATTATTTCACCACCTACGCTTATCGCTCTATTTATTGAGTTAAAAGCAACATATGTACTGTAGCTTCCTTGTCTTGTACGTGCATCAATTGCAGCTCCTGATATTTCATTTCCCTCTTGACCCATTCGCGCAGGATAAAGTCCTGTGCAACGGTATAAGTCTTCTACGGCCAATTGATATTGCTGGAATAAGCTTTGAGATAGTTCTGGTGGTCGTAAAGGTTCTGGCTTATTACCATTGGGCGATTCATCATAAGGAATCATACCATGCACACTTGATGGGTCTGCCCAAGCGCGCTGCGTATCCAGCCCTTGAACGTTTTTCTTTGAGCCCATGTATTGGTCATAACGTGATATTTTTAGGATGAAAGCAGATTGTGTGCGTAAATAGTTGATAAATTTTTGCGTGTCCTTGACATCACCAAAGAATGAGCGACACATTTGTTTGCCGTTTTTATCATAATATGAATTATGGTCTACAAACACTATAGGTAGTTGCTTACTAGGGAACTCATTTTCATCTAAAACATATTCTCCAGCGATTTTATAATGCATGATGATTGAGTCTTTGATTTCGCGCTTGTCTTCAATGCGAACTGGCTCTCCATCATCCCAGAGCGTCATAAATTCCCATTCTTCAGGCTCTATATATTCCTGTTTTTCTGACTCCATGGGCATTTCTGTTTCATCTTCCATCATGACTTGATTGCTTTCTGGATTCATTTCCTGCTGTTGCATAGCTCCCGCATCAAATCCTTCGGGCATGTATTCATTAGGTTGCCGCATTCCTCCTTGCATGCCTGTCATCGCCTGTTCAATTTGCCGCATTTGCATTTGTTGATTGCGTTGATTGATTTGCTGTGATTTCTTGACTAACTCTTCCATTTCTGACTGAGTGTAAGTTCGAGAATTAGAAAGCTTATAAAGTGTATCTTTTTTGTATTTACGCTCGAAATGGTCAATTATAGTGATAGCTTGGTCATCAGCCCATGTAAATGGATCATCGCCATTACTTGTTGGTTGTACAGCAAGGGCTATGGTTTCTTTGTCTTGAACTGGATTCACAAATTTGACGATTTCTTTTTCTAGTTTTTTGCCGTACATTTGTCGAAATTTTGTGCGTGACATTCGAGTAATGTATCCAGAGTGCATGCCATCCGTTTTGTTAATCTCTTCAGAGCTTATGTCATAATAAGTACGTGTTGCATCTTTAAAAAATCTAGGGACAAAATCTAAATCAAATCCTCTGGATGTATATTCTGTGTCCCACATGAACGCAGAAAAACCACCGATAAATGCTTGAGCCGCAGATGTTTGATAACAAGTCGTTGCTTTTGAGCTAAACATGATGTCTTTGACTATAAGCTCTCTTAATGTTGCAACTTCTTCATCACAATTGCTCATAGGAACTACTTCAAGCTGGGGCGTATTTTGTTGCTGCTCTCCCAACAAAACGTTAGCCATTGCTGCAAGATGATTTGCCACCATTGGGACTTTTTTATAGGTCTTTAGCATTTCATCCTCTTCGTCCTGAGTCCATTGCTGTCCATATACGAAAGTAAGCATCAAATGATATGCATCAATGTTTTGTTTAAAATATTCGCGCCATTTTTCACACGCTAATTGTGCTCTACGGGCAATATGTGGGGCTTTTCGTGTCATGTATCGTCCTTGATTCATTATATGGCGACAATTGTTCCTCGGTACCTAGGATGGCGCATGGAATTGAACCATAAATTAATTAGGGTTTTCTCCAAAAGTTTTTACTCTTCCCCTTTCACCATATTATTAATAACAACAATTGTCATAATTTTTTATTAGATTAACATGCCTTGCGCATCTTCTGATATATATCTAACTTGGTAATTTGTTTCTCCTGCGTGCTGTCCGTAAGCAAAAGTAAGCATCAGTGCGTCAGCCATATTCGGGCTTGCCATGCCTCTTTTTTTGGCGTCCTCTTTGCTTTCTATGTAGAGTTTTCCTGTTCTATAGTGATAACCTAAGCCGCACAACTCTTTTTGTAGTTCAGGATTATCTGGTATTGAAACAGGCATATCTTGCAGAAAATATTCACGCATTTCATACCATAATTCAGCTCGCAAGTTCCCGAATTTCTCGTTTTCATTAGCTTTACGCGCAACATTTACTCCGATTGCCTCTTTATATCCCATTTCTTGCAGTCTGTCGACTACTCCAGCTCCAACACCTATGCAATCTATGAAGACTTTGTTGGGTCTGTCGCGAGTTATAATGTCTTTTAGCTTAAAAGCTAAGTCTGTTGTTGTATCAAAATGATAAGTTTCCATTTTAGAGACAACACGACCTCTACGCCAGCAAATTGCCGTCTTATCGCTTCCGCCACGGTTTGGGTCTACTCCTAAGATTAGATTTGATTCAGAATCTATTTTGACTTTTCGTGCTCGCTGAATTGGCTCAACAGTAATGAAGGTATCTGTAATACTATTAATGAACGCCTCTTCATCCGTAAATGGGTATTCTTGTCTAAATCCACGTTGTTTTTGCTCTGAATCACCATCAAAATCTTGTAATTTAAAGCGCCGCCATGCTAAATGTCTTTGTGTTAAGCCATCTTTTTGATACATGGCCAGCAAATCGTTTTCCTCTGAGGTTAAGGAAAATCCTTTTGTGTCCCTGGTATATTCATCTTGCCAGTACCATGGCACGAAAATATTTATTGCATCGGATTTACCTTCTTTTGCGTCCTGCCAGTCTGTGTAAAATGCGTTGTTTAAGCCATTGGCTGTAGATTCTTTGATTTTTTCAGTTCCTGCAATATCTGCAACCGTTTGCTCAATACCACGTTTAATTTCAATATGCGACTCATAGAATGCGTATTCAGACATATGTAAAAGTTGATTAGTCATTGAACGGCCAATTTCTTTTGAGCCCGCGGTACCTACTCTATAGCCGCTATTAAGCTTGTTAAATAGTAATTGGTTCTCATTATCTTTATCGGGTTTTGGTGCAAGGCCTGAGGGAAGATTGCTATTATAGCGCTTTGTCATTGAAAATAATGATCGAGTTGCATCGCCCATATGAGTTAAGATAAAAGCTTGGGTTCCTTTAATGGTTAATACTTTGTGAAAGAATCTTGCGCTTATATAGGTTGAATTATGAGAAACGACTCCTTCGCAAACAAAAGTTTTTTCCGATGTTTGCAAGTCTATAACTTCTATATCACCTATTGGCTCAATATTTATAATTTTTAACCATGATTTAAATCCAGAGCAATTTTTTGGCAGCTTTTTACCAGAAAATAATTTCCTATTAATAAAACGTTGGGGTTGGCATTTTGTTAATATTTTTAAAACATCTGTTATTCTATAAATCCTCAAACAATGTACCGATTTATCCCCTAATTTATTTCTTTTGCCGCATTTAGTTCTTTTATCAATTAATTCATAATATTTAATATTATTATATTCTAGATATTCTTTAGCTTTTTTTAATACAACTCCATCTGCTTGAGATAAAGAAATTCTTATCGCTGGTCTAGCACCAAAACTCCCTTCTCCGTCAAGCAATCCACCAAACCATCCATCATCAAATGTAAATTCATTATCAGGTTTATGACAAAAAGCGCGTATATAATCACCAATTTTGCAATCTTTTATCATACGCCACTGGGTATCAGTCCTGCTTCTTTTTAAACATAAATGATGATGTTCTCCAGTTACTTTTAATTTAGTTCCATTTTCTAATGTTACTAAATAAGCTGGGTTCTTTAATTTTATTTTTGCCTCAACAATTGTCTCTCTTATTCTTCTTTCTGATTTTCTTCCTGATTTCGTAAAACCAACAGATTCCTCATCAATAGCTAGTAAACTATCTCCAACATTTATATTTTTTATTCGAATCCATTTGTAATCGGAAGTTAAAATACGCATATCAGGACTATAACAACACCCTTGTTGACGTCCTTTCAAGATATTTGCACGCACATAACCCAATGATTTGCATTGTTTCTCAAGAACTTCGTGAATGTATTTTTGAGCGCGATTGAATTTGAACGGTATTAATTGGCCTGATTTATCAGATATTTGAAAGAATGCTGGAGCAAATTGCTCTAAATTGTATATATCCATAACTTATCTAAGAAAAACCCTCACAGTTTAAGCATGCAAATGGAAGAAACAGAGGCTTGGAGGGTTTATTTGTTTACAGTAATTTCACCGTTTAAAATCTTTTCAAGCACTGATGTTTCGGTGCTTTTTTCTTCTTTTGAATCGTCTTTATAGTCATCACGAAAACGATTTTTCATTGTGAAAATCCATGGGCTTGGGGAGAACTTATCTATCTGGCCACTTATGCCTTGCCTTCCCAATATCTCCCAATCACGCTGAGCTTTCTGTAGCCCTATTTGAATCGCTTTTGCAAATTCAGGATATTTGTCGCGCCATTCATAAAATGTTGAACGAGCAATTCCTATCTCCGCACACACCGCAGCAACGCTTTCTCCGCCAGTTAATACATTTATGGCTGTTTCACAGTGCTCTGATTTATATTTAGGTTCGCACCAAGCCATGACAACCTCTTTTAGTGTCCGATATTTGTATAATTAAGGCCCTTCTTGAACATTGCGTCTATCGCCTTCCATCTCGCCGCCAACTTCGCCAGGCATGCAATATTTAGGCTGTTGTCTGCACTGCTCGTCAACTAATTTACCATACATGCTCGGAACGCCATTATAGTGAGTATATTCTTTCTCTTCTGAGTAATCTTTGACTTCCATATCCATTGTAAAACTCCCTGTTTATCTGATTTTCATAACAATATCACAAAAAAAAGTTATACACAAAATCTGTGGAGAAGTTTGTTGATAATTTATTTTAGGAAAGTACTTGCTTATTTAGGAAAGTAGTTGCATAATATACTTATCAACAACAAATGAGGAAATGATAATGACAGAAAGCGAATACTACACAATCAGTGAATTTTTAATAAAACAATCCGTAGGATTATATGAAGAATACGGATCAATAAATGATGAACAAGAAAAAACAAAGATATTCGTAAAAATTAAAACAATAAATGATTTAAAACTAAAAGCAGCCGAAGAGTTTTATCAGGTACCGTTTGAAGAACTAGAGCAGAGGATAATATGAACAAACAAGAACAAAAAACATACACAAAAGAGCAATTAGACATCGAGATTCTAAAAAACAATAACAGTCATTTGTTCAAAACATTAGACAGGATTGAATCAAATCAAAAATGGATTCTAGGAATAATAGGAACAGGATTTGTTGGGCTATTGAGCCTTATGGCTCACGGATTTAAGTGGATTATATAAAAACTTTCGCAGGTTAAATATTAAATATAAGGAACTTAAACATGAAAAATTACTTTTTAAATTATCAAAACAATAGATACAGCATAGAAGGCTCTAAAAGCATAGGATATAAAATCTATGTTTTAAAAAGCAACAGTTATATCTATATAGGAAACTCAATATGCGATACACCAAAAAGAGCGATTATTGATGTTTTAAATAAACAATATAGAACTTACTACTAAGGAGAGATTAATGAGACAGGATACAACTCAAATAAGCCTATATGATTTAATGGCAGAAGATTTTAGCGTGTGGGTTAAACGCAATAAAAAGTTTGGTTTTGATTTGCAAATTGAAGGCGATGACCCGACAGAACGTATCGAAATATCTGGAGTACACAGTTATGCAATGGAAAGTTTCTCAGACTTTTGCAGAAGATTTCTTTATTTTTTCGACAAATTAAAAGATGAAGAATTAAAAGAAGTGGCTTAACAATCATTCAGCTGAGATTTAAAAAAACTGGGATGATTTATTAAAATCTCAGCTAAACTCCAACATGATGTAAGGTAGTAGACTACATACTACGCGGTGATTGTAACTAACCAGAGGATAAAATGAAAGACGAAAAAGAAGAATTAGTTTTATTATTAGGATACGTCCTAGGCGCACTACATGCTATGCAAAAACAGGAAATGCACCTTAAGGACAGCATTAATGAACTTCATTTTATTGTTTCATCACGACTAGAAAAATTAATCTATAAAACTTCAGATTAAACAACAACAACTTGAGTCGCTGTAATACCCTTGGGGCTCATTCCAGGGGTAAAACTTACATTTTGTCCTTCTTTCAATGTTTTAAATCCGTTCCCCTGAATCTCTCTAAAGTGTACAAAATATTCTTTACCTTCAGAAGCTATAAATCCAAAACCTCTTTCTTCCGAAAACCATTTAACTTGTCCCTGTTTCATCTAAAAAATCCTTAATCAATTATCCACTCGTGTTTTAAATCGGGTATAAACGCTAGAGAAGATACCGTTTCTTCTCCGCTACTTCGAGAGATATCATATACATATAAAACCCAGCCGCCAAATACTTTTGCTCGAACCGTACCTTCATCTAACTTTTCCCATTCAAACTTCATAATCTACAACATCCTCTAAATATCAAAATTTTGGAGGTAAATTTAACTCCTGCGAAGAGATAAACATTTTTTGGTGCCTACCTACTTGAAACTTTTTACATGGCTCTAATGGCTTGTATGGAGCTAATTTACCGTTTACATAATCTGGCATTTTATTATGCGCCCATATTTTAACATGTGTGACCAAACTATCAACACTTAAGTAGCCATTCAGCATGTCTTGTTTGTCTTCTTTGCTTAAGAGGCGGTTACTTATTAATTTAGGGATAACACCAGGTTCTATTCCAATTTTAAAAAGGATTCTTTTGCAATCCTTATTCGTCAATGGTTTTGATGTCAATTCCCATGCACCGTATTTGTTCCATGGCTATTTTTCTTGCTTCATCTGAGCGCTCTTTATCAATTGGATGTGGTTCTGCATGTTCAGGAATAGCTGGAAAAATATTCTCAATAACCCCATCGGCATATTGTCTGCAAGCTACGGCATAATAATGCCCGAATACTTTTAGAGCTTCTTTTTCGGTCAGGCCTCTAAATTTTGATGTCCCGATTTGTTTTAAAACATGTTTAATAACAGCAGCCGTTGGTTGATGAGGATGAACATAATCTCCATAAAGCACATTCATTCGTACAGCAATTGAAAATGCATCAGCCACATAAGGCAATCCGCAATCCTCTGGCGAACGTTTACACCAACTAATAAATTCGCCAACACTTGGTGCAAATGAATTTCCAGACAATCGGCATTTTTCTACACCAAACTTTAATTGTTCAATTTTTGTTAATCCAGAGGCCTTAAACGCTTTAATCCAATTTATTTTGGCTCGATTAAATTCTTCTTCTGTTGGCCATGCCTGCCTAAATGCAGGGAATATGGCTTTAAGCTCACGAAAGAGCAGATTCACTACATGTGCTGTTTGTTGGCTTATATCTTCATCATGAATAAATTCTTTTTCTTCTTTATCTAGATTCAAGGCAATAACATTTGAAATATGTTTTATAGACATTCTAAATGCCTCCAGCTTGTGTCGTTATCATCATAGTTAGTGTTAGTTTTAGATGACTGGTTAGCTGGTGATTTATTTTTATTCTTTAAAAACTGAATGTCTTGCTCGAAAAACCTTAGTTCAACTGTAGACCATTGTTTGTCCAGCATCTTATTAACGGCGTCTATTGGATTTATTCCTTCTTTCTCAATTAATCCAAGTTCTTTATTAAATGCTTTGAGAACTCTTCTTGTAATGGGCTTTTTCCTTAATTTTTTCCATTCCAGTAACAAGTCATCCGGAATATCGTGTGGATTGTCTTCTTTAATTTCCTCGAGAGTCAAAGAAACACTTTTGTCGCTCACACTCTTGTGTGTGTTTTTATTATCTTCTTTAGTAACTGGTTTAGTAACTGGTATTGTCGCGCGATTTTCGTCAAATCCATTTACGATTTTTGTCAAATGCATTTGCGTTTTTTGGCAAATGAGTCTGGTACTGGGTTTGTGGCCTGTTTTGTCTAAATCTAATTCATTTAAAATCTTGTCGGAGAGACAATACCAAGAAGTTCTGTCATACCCTTTTTTATTAAAATTGCCTTTTAATAAAAGTCCCTGTTTTATACAACTATTGAGTATTGTTCTAATAAGTCTCGGAGAAAAGTAAGGGAAATATTTAGAGAAAAATTCAGGAGTTCCGTAACTCCAATATCGTTCTTCATAATAATTTTTGTTCTGACTAAAATTAAATTGAGTAAAGAAAATCATGGAATTTATAAAAATTGCTTCGTTTATTCCGTAATTGGTAGCAACATAGGGGTTGAATGAATGGTCTGACATGTTATAATCACCTCGTTAGGTAGCGTTGCGATGCGCTGATGGATATGCCTATTTATTTGCGGTAAATAGGTTTTGGGCGGGATGCCCGATTTTATTTTTTCACTTATTATATCTGTTTTTAGTGATTTTTTTACCCACTTCTTCTTTATTTATTTTATTCATGATAAAGTTATCTTGTTGTTATTTCTAAATATTAACTGTTGATTTCTTCATTTTTATTCTTTTTATTGTTGATGGTAAAATAAGCCCTTCGGGGCTTATTGCTAATCTTCATTTTCTTAACTCACATTTTAAGAAATAATAATCATTAAATTCATATTGCCATTCATGTTGGCAATTTTGTTGCTTATTTAGAATTGATTTCATAAACGATAATTTATGTTTTATGTCATAACAAATATCAGGCTCTTGTATACCTTTCATTGATGAGCAATCAACTTTATCAGCAAGTAAATCATATAAATATTCGAGCTCTTCTTCGTTAAATTCATTCATTTATTGCACCCAAACATTTTTTACACCTCTCTACACTATCGTTGTGGTCTTCATAAAATTCTGTATGTTCACAATAGTTATTTATCATAAGTTGTATTTTCTTGCACAGCGCATAAATATTTTCCATTCCATCATTTTTTGTTTCATATTCACTTATAATGCATTCGCAACAATTTAAAATGTCTTCTAATTCTTCTTTCGTGAAATCATTCATCATCTTTCATCCATTTTTGACAATATCCATCAAATAATTCATTCATAAAATTATAATGCAATCCCCATGGATGTTTTATGCTATTAGATTCCACATAACTCTCATATTTCTCAATAAGATAGTCAGGATGTATTTTCATAAGAGCATTCATAAGAGCTCTATCTTCTCCAAATATAATAATTAAAAACACTAGAATGTTTTTAATTTTGTCTTCTTTATTCATTTTTCTTTTCATTAATATCAAACCCACACCAAGTACAAATACCTGACAAAACATTCATCGCATAATTTTCTCTTTGACATTCAGGGAAACGAACTAAAGCCTTTTTGTCAGAGTCTTTTAGCTTGAAGTTTATTATTTCGTATTTATTATTCATCAATAATAGTCACCGCACTTTTGGCATTTTAATGAAGGCCCGAGAATTCCATCATATTTTTTCCCATTTCAAAATCAATCATCATTATCCTTCAATAATTCTCTAATCCATTCTTCAACAATATGAATTTCTTTTGTGCTAAAGCAGAGCGGATTAGGATTTGTTGTATCTCGGTCAAAAATAGAATTTGCTAATCTTTCTAATAATTGTGATGATTTTTCATGTATATCAATTTTGTTCTCATTCATTAATTACCCCTTGTATTTCCTTATTTATAAAAATGTCCAATAACGCAATAAATCAGGTACATATAAATACATGCCGAAATAAATCCCTCTGCACGCCCAAGATTAAGACCTTTTTGATAACTATTTTCTGTTAATTCATCAATAATTGATTCAATTTTTTCTGAAATCAAATCGTGAGCTATCGGTTGTAATAATCCTAATTTATCTTTAACTGCCATTTTTTAAAGCTTTA
>Ga0134127_10002458_pt1 | contig 13370 bp, 10 predicted proteins | sample KB31753_FD_96459 | JGI IMG/M metagenome (GOLD analysis project Ga0134127, IMG submission 96459) | Terrestrial soil microbial communities with excess Nitrogen fertilizer from Kellogg Biological Station, Michigan, USA - KB3-175-3 | ecosystem: Environmental > Terrestrial > Soil > Unclassified ...
CGCTGCACGACGACAATCCGACCACGCTCCGGCCCTACGTTACCGTGGGTATCATCGTCGCCTGCGCGCTGGTTTATGTGGTGCAACACCTGCTGCTGTCGCAGGTGGGCGCCGAGCAGGTGGCGTACTCGCTGGGCGTCATTCCGGCCGTGCTCACCGGCCACGAGCCCATGCCGCCGGAGCTCGCGTTGCTGCCGCCCACGGCCACGATCTTCACCTCCATGTTCCTGCACGGTGGTTTCTGGCACCTGGCCGGCAACATGTGGTTCCTGTGGATCTTCGGCAACAACATCGAGGACGCCATGGGGCACGTGCGCTTCGTCGTGTTCTACGTGTTGTGCGGCGTGGCGGCCGTCTTCGCCCAGGTCTTGCCCCATCCCGGGTCGATCGTTCCCATGGTCGGCGCCAGCGGCGCGATTTCCGGCGTGCTCGGCGCCTACATCCTGCTGTACCCCCGTGTCCGCGTGTTGTTAGGGTTGCCGGTGGGTTTCCTCATCATCCAGATCGGCCGTTACCCGGCAGTGTGGGTGCTCGCCGCCTGGTTCGTTCTGCAGTTGGGAATGGCCGTCGCGAGCAGCGTGGACGTCGCCGGGCAAAGCGAGGGCCGCATCGCGTTCGGCGCGCACATCGGGGGATTCGTCGCTGGCCTTCTGCTCATCACACTTTTCAAACGCCGCGACGTACCGTTGTGGCGGCAATACTGAGACGCTGCTAAATTCCGCGCACCGTTGCGCGCCTGGTGGGTCGCTTTGAGGCGCGCGACCAGGGGAGATTTTTGGCCGAGACGATTGACTCTCTAGCCTTAAGCGCCGAACAACCCGGCTCTATACGCGTCATCGCGCGCGCCGCGACCAGCATCGCGGCCTTCATCGGCCGGGCACTCAAGGGTCCCGTCAACGAACCCGTGCCAGTACGCAGCTTCGCCGACTACACGCGCGTGTTCGGCGGCCTGTGGCAGCCCTCCACGATGAGTTACGCGGTCGAGCAGTTCTTCGAGAACGGTGGCCGCTGCGCAATCATCGTGCGAGTCGTGAATGGCGCGCGCCCGCCGACGCTGACCCTGCCCACGGCCAGCGGCAAACTCATCCTGCGTGGCGTCGGCGCCGGATCGCGCGAGTTCCTGCGCGCCTCGGTGGACTACGACGCCATCGAATCCAAGGAACACGACCGCTTCAACCTGGTGGTGCAGCGCGTACGCACCGCCGGCTCCGAGCACATCGAAGACCAGGAAATCTTCCGGCGCCTGACCGTGACACCGGGCGCGGACCGGTTCGTCGCCGATGTCCTGCTCGAGTCCCGGCTGGTGCGTGTCCAGGGCGGCGTGCCGGGCGAACGGCCCACGCGAACGCCAGCCGCCGCCAACGGCGCGGTCATCGGCTACACACCCTCCAATCCCGACGGCGACGACGGTGGCCCGATCACCGACTACGACATCATCGGATCGGCGCAGCTGGGCACCGGCATTTTCGCGTTGCATGCCGCGCCCGACATCAACCTGCTGTGCATCCCGCCGCTGACGCGCGAACACGACGTGGGCCTGTCCACGTTGCTCGTCGCCGGGCGCTTCTGCCGCGAACGGCGCGCCATGCTGATCGTCGATCCGCCCAATGTGTGGGCCTCGAGCGCCGCGGCGCTCGATGGCATGCGCCACTGGCCGTTCCGCAGCGATGACGCCGCAATGTTCTACCCGCGCGTGGTGGCTTTCGACCGGCTGCGCGGCCGCTTCGAAATGTTCGCGCCCTGCGGAGTCGCGGCCGGCATGATCGCCCGCTGCGACGAATCCTGGCCGGTGTGGGCCGCGGCCGAAGGCGACGACGCCATCCTGCGACCCGGCCTGCGGCCCGCGTGGAGTATTTCGAACGCCGACCGCGCCCGGCTCATCAACGCCGGCATCAACCTGCTGCAATCGGTGCGCATCGCGCCGAAATACGCCGCCAGCCCGCGCACGCTTGCGAGCGGAGCCGCGGCGGTCAGCGACTGGCGCTACCTTTCGGCGCGGCGCCTGGCCCTGTTCGTGATGACCAGCGTCGAGCGCGGCACGCGCTGGATCCTGTTCGAGCGCAACGCGCAGCCTACCTGGACCCTCGTGCGCGCGCAGGTCGAAGCTTTCCTCGAATCGTTGTTCGCCGAGGGTGCCTTTGCCGGGCGTACCGGCGAGGTGAGCTACTTCGCGGTCTGTGACGAGCGCATCAACAAGGAAGAAACGTTACGCGCCGGCAAGTTCAACCTGGCGTATGGCTTCGCGGCGAGCAAGCCCGGCGACTATCACGCCTTCCTGGTCACCCACAGTCCGAGCGGCTCGCGCACGCGGCCCATCACCGTGAATCGCTTCGCCAATTATTCGCCGAGCGTGGACCTGGAGATCGAATCTTCCATCCTGCGCGGTCTCGTACCGGTGGTTAATGATTCTGACGAAGACACGGTACGCATGCCTCCGGTCAAACGCGCAACTCCGGAAGCCGTGTGATGCGCGGCAGCCGCGCGCTGCTCGGGATGCTGGTGCTGCTGGCCGGCGCCCGCGCCTCCGCCGACGAATTCGAGTTTCCCGCGAAGTACGCGGCGGCGGTCGAGCATGCGAACGTCGTGGGGCGGCTGATTTTCGCGCACGACGTATCCGCGGCCCGCGCGACCGACGAGCTGCTGGCGCGCAAGGTCCTGGAAAAAGATTCCCGTGTGCGCGGCTGGCTCACGGAGCAATACGATGCCGGGGACTATCCGGGCATCCTCGTGACCTTCGTCGGCGAGGAGCGCGGCACCATGTTCGCGCTGTACCGGGTGCGCGTGCCCGCGGGCGATCACCCGTTGGAATACGCAGCGGTTGATCCTCCAGCGCCACTCGACTCCGACCAGGTCGCGGGCTGGGCCGCGCGCAAGGCGGCGTCGCTGGAACTGGAAAAGCGCAAGGATCTTTGCGGCGAGCGTTACAACGCGGTAGTCCTGCCGGTCGGCACCGCCGGTAACAAGGGTATCCTCGTCTATCTACTCGCAGCGACTTCGCAGCCGGACCTGATGATTGCCGGCGGCCATTTTCTCTACGAATACTCGGTCGACGGCAGCAAGTTGCTTTCGCAACGCGCCTTCACCCGCAGCTGCATCGATCTTCCCCTGAAGGGCGATCCCGAGAAGGGCGAGGTCGCGGCCCTCACGCTCTCGCACCTGCTGGATCCAACACCGACCGAAATCCACGTTTTCCTGAACAGGAATTACGGCAAGTCGCTCTATCTCCTGACCACCCAGAACAAGCTGGTGTGGGTGATCACGGATGGCGCGATCGTCGGGGCCACGCACATTTCGAAGGACTAGTCGGCGCACGCTGCAAGTTCCATCCATGAATAAATTCATCGTCGGATCCGCGATTTTCGTCGGCGCGCTGGCGTTCGCGCGCATGGCATGCGCCGCTGCGCCGTTGGTGTGCCCGGCCGGCACCAGGCTGGACCATGGCACCGATTCAAAGCAGCGGCTCGGCGAATACTGCGTAGATGAAAAAACCGGGCGGAGGAGAGGTCCGCAACGCGAATTTTGGCCCGATGGCACGATATCCGCGGAAGGAACCAACGATCCCGTCACGCAGCGAAGTACCGCCCGTATTTTCGACCAGCATGGCGTGCTCACCGACGAAATCTCCCTGGAGAAAGGCAAGATCGTCGAGCGGCGCATGACGCTGGCGGGCATGCGGATGTTCGTCGCCGGCCTGAGCGCCCGCGAAAGTTCGGCAAAGGTGACCTATCGCGCGATCGACGAGCGCAACGTCGGTGTCGACTTCCATTTTCCCGATGCGGATCCGCGCAAGAATCCCGAAAAGCTCGAGGGGTTCCGCACCTACGTGCGCGGCAGTTTCTGCAAGATGTTGACCGGGCCGGAGCAAATCGACTCGGTCCTGATTCGCGTGCTCAACGATCGCGATGCCGAACCGGCGATGATCACCGTTCTGAAGCGCGAGGATTGCAAGCCCGCGAGCTGAAGCCGCGCTACGGCTCCTTGCGCGGCGACACGTACATCGAGATCACCGCGCGCACCACTTCCTTGCCGGCCGCGTCGGTCACCGTGACCGGCACGGCGACATTCTCAGCGCCGGTCCACTCGGTCTTGTCGAGGCGCGCGGTGGCGGTAACGTCGGTGGTTGCCTTGGCGAGGTACTCGATGGTCATGCCGCGCGGGATCCAGCGCATGCTCACCGGAATGGTCACTTCCGTGCACATGCCCGCCGCCAGCTCGCAGAGATTTCCCATCGCCAGCGCGTGCACCGTGCGGATGTGATTCTCCACTGCGCGGCGCTTGCGCATCGAGACCCGGCACAGTTTCGGTTGCAGCTCGATGAACCGGGGCTTGATGGTTCCAAAGTAGGGCGCCCGTTTCGAAACCGTGCGTGCGAACAACCAGCGGCCGAACGCAGTGCGGCTCATGCGCATCCAGGCGCGCAGGGTCGGCCCCGTTGACGTGGTGTCAGTGCGGGTGAGCCAGTCCGATTGCGGTACTTCGGTTGCTACTCGGGCCATGAGAGACGAAACTCTAGTCGCTGCAGAGCACTCATCGCAATCTCGTTCGGCAGAAAATTTGATTGACCGGGGGGTCATCTTGACGACGACGAGTACAGCGGCGGCGCGGGATCGCGCGGCCGCCATTCGCAAAGCCGTGCGCGCGATCAAGCGCGGCAGTTTCGCGAGTTATGGGGAAGTGGCCCGGCATGCTGGATTGCCGGGACGTGCGCGCCTGGTAGGGCAGGTACTGCGCGATTCGGGTGACGCAGCGCGTCTGCCCTGGCATCGCGTGACCGGCGCGGGCGGGCGCATCGCATTTCCACCGGGATCGAAGCACGCACGCGAGCAACTCGCGCGGCTGGCGCGCGAAGGTGTGCCCGCGCGCGGCAACCGCGTGCTGCGCGACGCGGGCAAGACCGCGCGTTCGCTCGACGCCCTGTTGTGGAAGATGTGAGGGCACTGTGGATCGTTACGTAGTCTTCTCACATGGCAAGGACGCGGGACCCTGGGGCGTCAAGATCACGGCGCTGGCCGGAAACGCGCGCAGCGAAGGGTACGAGGTCGAGTCGGTGGACTACCGCGGCATCGACGACCCGCGCGCGCGTGTCAACAAGCTCGTGGACTTCTGCAAGGAGTTGAAGGGCGACCTCGTGTTGTGCGGCTCGAGCCTCGGCGGATACGTGTCCGTGGCCGCCGCCTCGCTGCTGCATGCGCGCGGCGTGTTCCTGATGGCGCCGGCGCTGACCATGCCCGGGCTGCCGCCACTGCGCGAGAAGCTGCTCGATTGCCCGACGACCATCGTGCACGGCTGGAAGGACGACGTGGTGCCGGTCGAGCAGAGCATCGAATTCGCGCGCCGCTACGGTTGCGCGTTGCACATCCTCAACAGCGATCACCGGCTGCAGAGCGAAGTGCGCTTTCTCAAGTACCTGTTCGAGTATTTTCTCGTGTCCCTCGACCTGCCACCCGACGCTTCCTGACGGAACGGACCGCATGCCGCGCGCACTGGGAATCTCCGTCCATACCGGATGGGGCGCCTGCGTGGCCGTGGAGGGTTCCCGGCGCCGGCCCGCGATCCTGGCGAATGGCATCGTCGAGATGCTCGGCGATACGGAGCGCTTCTGTTTCCACATGGCCGCGGAGATGCCGGCCGCGCAGCGTGCGAACTGGATCGAGGGTCTGCGACACAAGGCCATCGCCAATGCGCGGCAGGCGCTCGGTACGTTTCTCGATCTCGAAGTGCAGTGTTGCGCCATCGTCGCCCGCGAAGGCGCGTCGCCCGAACTCGAAGCGGCGCTGCGATCCCACACGAGCTTCCACATGGCCGAGGGCCTCTTCTACCGCGACGTGTTGCGCACGGCCTGCCCGGTACGCGTGATCATCGTCCCGCCAAAATCTCTGGATGTCTCGAGCGTCGGCAAACTGCCGACGCGGCCGTGGGGCAAGGATCAGAAACTCGCCGCGCTGGCGGCATGGTCGGCGATCGACTAGTGGAATCGGGCTAGTGCCGCTGGCGGATGGCGCGTGCCGCGATGCGATCGATCACCGCGGGCGCGAGTAGTTTGAGCCAGCGCCCCAGCCGGCCGCGTCGCGACATCAGCAGCAGGCGCTGGCGCTTCTCCATGGCGCGCACGATGCGCGCCGCGCATTCGTCCGCGGTCATGATCTTCTGCTGCATCATCGGCGAGGCGCCGAGCGGTTCGCCGTCCGGGCCGATGGCGCGCTTGTGGATCTCGCTGACCACGAAGTCCGGCGCGACCACGCTCACGTCGACGCCCGTGCCGGCGAGCTCGATGCGCAGCGAATCGAAGAAGCCGATCATGGCGTGTTTGCTCGCGGCATAACCCGATCTTTCCGGTACCCCGGTGAGTCCCGCGAGACTCGCGACCGCGACGATCAGGCCGCGCGACTGGCGCAGGTGCGGCAGGGTGAGCGCAGTGAGCCGTACCGGCGCCAGGTAGTTGACCTCCATGATCCGCTCGAAGATGGTGAAATCCTGGAGTGCATCGAAGCGGCTCCACATCGTGATGCCCGCGTTGTGGATAACCGCGTCGAGTCCGCCGAAACTCTTCACGGTCTCGGCGACCAGCCATTCCAGGTCCTGCTGGTTCGTGACGTCGGTTGGAACCGCGAGCGCCTCGCCGCCGCGCGCGCGGCATTCCTGCGCGAGTGATTCGAGCCGTTCCCGATCGCGTGCCGCCAGCGCCAGACGCGCCCCGCGGGACGCGAGTGCGAGTGCGAGCGCGCGTCCGATTCCCTCGGAAGCGCCGGTCAGTATGATCCTCCGGTCCTTCATGCATGGCCCTCCGGCCGAGTCGGCTACACTCGGCCGGCTAACATCATAAAGGTCTCAATGATGGGGTGGTTGCTGCGACGGTTCTTCAGGCTGTGGGTGCGGGCTGCCGTGCAGCCCTCCGAGCCACCGCCGTCGCTGACCGGCGCGATCGTCCCGGTGTGTTACGTGCTCGAGCGGGATTCAACCGCGGATCTCGCGGTGTTGTGCAACGTCACCGAGAAACTGCACCTGCCCTATCCCGAGAAGCGCTCCGCCAGCCTGCCGGTCGAGCAGCGGCGCTCGTATTTCGACGTCGCACGGCGGCGCCGCTTCTGGGACGCCACCCACACGCGGCGTCCACCGGCGTACCTGCTGGCGCTGGTGGAAGAATTGCGCGCCGATTCGGTGCGCGACGTGCTGTTCGTACCCACGGCGGTCTACTGGGGCCGCGCGCCGCAGAAGGAACGGTCCTGGCTGCGGCTGTTGTTCGCGGAGGACTGGGCGCTGACCACGCGCATCGGCAAGTTCGGATCGGTGCTCTTCAACTCCAGCAACGTGATGGTGGAAATCGGCGACCCGATATCGCTGCGTTCCATGCTCGACGCGGCGCCCGCCACCGACCAGGCGCGGCGCATCACGCGCGTGTTGCGCGGCGTGCTCCGCCGCCAGCGCGCGGTGCGGATCGGCCCCGACCTTTCGCACCGGCGCACGATCGTTGCCCAGGTCCTGCGCGCCAGGGCGGTGCGCGCGGTGGTCGCGGCCGAGGCGCGCGACAAGCACGACAAGTACCGGCCGGGGCTGCTGCAGGCCCGCAAGTACGCCTTCGAGATCGCGGCTAACTATTCGCACGCGTTCGTGCAGATCGGCGAGAAACTGCTGGGGCGCGTCTGGAACCGTGTCTATGACGGCGTGAAGTTCAACCACGCCGAGACGCTCAAGCAGGTCTCGGAGGGCAACGAGGTGGTCTACGTGCCCTGCCACCGCAGCCACATGGACTACCTGCTGCTGTCGTACATCATCTACCACCAGGGTTACGCGGTGCCGCACATCGCGGCCGGCATCAACCTGAACATCCCGGTGATCGGGCGCCTGCTGCGCAAGGGCGGCGCGTTCTTCATCCGGCGCACGTTCGCCGGCAACGCGCTGTACACCGTGGTGTTCATGAAGTACCTCGCCGCCATCATGGCGCGCGGGCATTCGATCGAATATTTCATCGAGGGTGGCCGCTCGCGCACCGGGCGCCTGCTGCATCCCAAGACCGGCATGTTGTCGATGACCGTGCGCAGCTTCCTGCGCGACCCGGTGCGGCCGGTGGTGTTCGTGCCGGTGTATTTCGGCTACGAGCGGATCGTCGAGGCCCCGACCTACATCTCCGAGCTGTCCGGCACCCCCAAGAAGAAGGAGAGCTGGCTCGATCTCATGCTCAGCCTGCGGGTGCTGCGCGAACGCTTCGGCACGGTGCACGTGAACGTGGGCGAGCCGATCCGGCTCAACGACCTGCTCGAGACGCACCTGCCGAGCTGGCGCGAACAGCGCTTCGACGATGACACCCGCCTGCCCGCCGTGAACGCGCTGGTTGGCGACCTGGCGCAGGCCATCATGCGGGGCATCAACGCGGCGGCGGCGGTGACGCCCATCAACCTGCTGGCCACGGCGCTGCTGGCCACCCCGCGCGGCGCGCTGCCCGAAAGCGCGCTGCTGCGCCAGCTCGATCTTTACCTCAAGCTGCTGCGGAGCTCGCCGTACAGCGCCCGCGTGACGCTCACCGACGCCTCGCCCGCCGAAATCGTCGAATACGGCGCCTCGCTCAAGATCATTTCGCGGGTGCCTCACAAGCTCGGCGACGTGGTGAAGATGAGCGACGAGAGCGCGCAGCTCATCGCCTACTACCGCAACAACGTCCTGCACCTGTTCGCCCTGCCGTCACTGGTGGCCTGTGCGTTCATCGGAAATTCCATGCTGCGCACCGAGGACATCCAGCGCCTCGCCTGGCGGATCTATCCCTACGTCGCATCCGAACTTTTCCTGAGGTGGCGCGAGGAGGAGCTGGCGCGCGTGGTCGACGGCGTCCTTGCTGCACTCGCGGACCACGGCGTGCTGCAACCCAACGAAGACCGCAGCGTCTGGACGCGGCCGCCGCCCGATTCGCCCGTGGCCTTGCAGCTCTCCATGCTGGCGCAGGGCTCGATCCAAACCATCGAGCGCTACTACCTCGCGATATCCCTGTTGATCCGGGCGGGCAGCGGCACGATGTCGCAGAAGTCTCTGGAAGAGGATTGCCAGCAGGCCGCTCAGCGCATCAACATGCTGTACGGCTTCAATTCGCCGGAGTTCTTCGATCGCGCGTTGTTCGAGAATTTCATCGATCTGTTGCGCGAGCGCGGCGTCGTCCGGGTGGGCACCTCGGGCAACCTCGAGTTCGACGAGGTGCTGGTGCGCGTGGCGGCGGACGCTCAGCTGGTGCTGTCGGAGCAAATTCGCCACAGCATCCTGCAGGTCTCCCAGGTCTAGGCTCGCTAGGGATTTCCCCCGCTTAGACGGTCTAGCCTTCCCCGCGGAGGCCGCTGCTATACTCGCGCGCAACATGTCCGCGCCGGGGCTTCCACGAGGGGAAGCGCCAGGTGCGGCAATACTAAGACGATACGGACAAGCGGTAATGCTGCTCTTGCCTCGTCACGCGTAGCGGTTCCGCGGTCTCAGGGGAAGTTAATGAGTAACGATCTGATCCGGCGATACGTTTTGCGTTCGCTTCCGATCGTCGCGGCACTGGCCCTTTCATCTCCCGCCGCCTATGCCTGGGACTTCCAGAACGATGACGGCTCCTTCACCGGCAGCTGGGATACCACCCTGACCTACGGCCAGGCGTGGCGCATCGAGGCGCGCGACTGCCGCCTCATCGCAATCGCCGACGGTGGCTGCGGCCGCTCGCCGAACATCGACGACGGCGACCTCAACTACGACACCGACCTGTACAGCCGGGCCGCCAAGCTGCTCACCGAGATTTCGCTGAACTACAAAGGCGTCGGGGTGTTCGTGCGTGCCTCGGCGCTGTACGACGACGCGGCCGCCGATACGGATCGTACCGAGCTCTCCGACCGCTCGAAGGACCTGGTCGAAAGTTACGTGCGCCTGCTGGACGCCTTCGCCTACGTGAAGTTCGACATCGGCGACATGGGCGCCGAACTGCGTCTCGGCCGCCAGGTCGTGAGCTGGGGCGAGAGCACCTTCATCCAGAACGGCATCAACGTCATCAACCATTTCGACGTCGCCGCGCTGCGCGTGCCGGGATCGGAGCTCAAGGAAGGCTTCCTGCCGCAGGAGATGGTCAACTTCAGCCTGCAGTTCAACGACAACTTCTCGGCGCAGGCTATCTACCTGGCGGACTGGAACGCCACGGTACCCGAGCCCGCGGGCTCGTATTACAGCAGCAACGACTTTGCGCCCACCGGCGGTTCGAAGGTGGTGCTCGGCTTCGGCTCGTTCTCCGACCAGGGCGTGGACTTCCGGCCGCTGGGTGGACCGTACATCACGAATTTCCAGACGGTGAACCGGCTGCCCACCGAGAAGCCTTCGAACAGCGGACAGTTCGGTGTCAACCTCAAGTACTACCTGCCCGAGTTCAACAACGGCACGGAATTCGGGCTGTTCTTCCTGAAATACCACAGCCGCCTGCCGCTGATCTCGGGCCAGACCGGCACACAGGCCGGTGTCGGCAACGCCTTCGGCGCACTGAACGCGGTCGGCGCGGCGGCGCAGGGCCTGGCGGCCGGCCTGCCGATCAACGCGGCCATCGCAACGGCCGCACAGCTCGGCGTCGCACGATCTGCTGCCGCCGGCGGTAACCTCAGTCTGGCGACCGCCACGAGCTACGCCACCATCGGCGCCAACACCCAGCTGGGTCGCGGCGACGTTGCCGCGCAGGCCAGCAATATCGCCACGCACGAATACGCGCTGACGGCGGGTTACTTCACCGAGTATCCCGAGGACATCAAGCTGATCGGCCTGTCGTTCAACACCCAGCTGCAGTGGGGCGGTATCGCTCTGCAGGGTGAAATGGCCTATCGCCAGGACGTGCCGCTGCAATTCGACGACGTCGAGCTGCTGTTCGCCGCGCTCACTCCCTTCGAGCAAGGCCTCGCGACACTGCGTAACACGCCGCTGCCGACCACCTGTCCGGATGGCGTCCCGGCAGCCTCGACGCTGACGCATTGCGGCCAGCTGGGCTCCTTCGGACTCGACCAGAAGGTGCAGGGCTGGGGGCTGTTCGACACCTACCAATTCCAGTTCACCGCCACCAAGACCTTCGCCAACATTCTCAAGGCCTCGCAGTTCGTGCTGGTCACGGAAGCCGGCCTCACCCACGTGAGCGGCATGCCGAACAAGGTCACCGGCGGTCCTAACGGTCGCGGCCTGCGCTTCAACGGCCCGGGCACCAACGTCAGCGGCAACTACGAGCTGCGCGGCCGCCACTGCCCGACGCTGTCGGCCGCCGACTGCCTCGCATTGAACCTGGTCGAGCCGCAGAACCGCTTCGCCGACGCGACCTCGTGGGGTTATCGCATCGCGGGGCGCCTCGAGTATCCGGGCCTCATGGGTCCGTGGAATGTCCTGCCGCGCTTCAGCTGGAGCCATGATGTCGAGGGCACCACGCCGGGACCGGGCGGCAATTTCGTGGAAGGTCGGTACGGCCTGACGCTGGGCGTCGCGGCGAACCTGCGTGCCACCTGGGAGGTCGACATGTCATGGACCACGTTCGGCGGTGCCGGACGGTACAACGACATCAATGATCGCGACTACGTCGCGGCCACACTCAAGTATTCGTTCTGATCGCGCCGAGGGGAACATCCATGAAGAAATTCACACTGGCCTGCCTTTCGATGCTGGCGGGAGTGATCATCGGCGCGCCGGCGACCGCGGCGGTCTCCGCCGCCGAAGCGGCGAAGCTCGGCAACGAACTCACGCCGTTGGGCGCGGAGAAGGCCGGCAACGCGGACGGTTCCATACCGGCATGGGATGGCGGCCTCACCTCGGCCGCGCAGGCGGGCTTCGCCAACTTCCGGCCCGGCCAGCATCACCCCGACCCGTATGCCAGCGACAAGCCGTTATTCACGGTCTCCGCGGGCAACATGAACCAGTACGCCAACAAGCTCACGGAAGGCCACAAGAAGCTGCTGCAGACCTATCGCAACACCTTCAAGATGATCGTGTATCCCACGCATCGCAGTGGCGCCGCGCCGCAACGCATCTACGACGCCACCAAGCGCATCGCGACCACCGCGGAGCTGGCCAAGGGCGGTAACGGCGTGATCAACGCGGGCGAGGGCGTTCCGTTTCCGATTCCGAAGTCGGGCGTCGAGGTCTTCTGGAACCATGTGCTGCGTTATCGCGGCGACGTGATCGTTCGCAACATCGGCCAGGCGCCGGTGACCGCGGGCGGTGATTTCACGATGGTGAAGTTCCACGACGAAACCATGGTCGCGTACAGCCTCGCGGGGGCGAAGTCCGAGAACCTGAACAACATCATCGCGTACTTCATCCAGGAGACCACCGCGCCGGCGCGACTGGCGGGCGAGATCCTGTTGGTGCACGAGACGCTCGACCAGTCGGTCGAGAATCGCAAAGCCTGGGTCTACAACCCCGGCCAGCGTCGCGTGCGCCGCGCGCCCAATGTCGCGTTCGATAATCCCGGCACCAATTCGGACAACCTGCGTACCTCCGACCAGTTCGACATGTACAACGGCAGCCCGGAGCGTTACGACTGGACGCTGGTCGGCAAGAAAGAAATGCTGGTGCCGTACAACAGCTACAAGCTGCACCAGAACACGCTCAAGTACACCGACATCCTCAAGAAGAACCACATCAATCCGGAGCTGGCGCGCTACGAGCTGCACCGCGTCTGGGTGGTGGATTCCAAGCTCAAGGCCGGCCAGAGCCACCTGTACAGCCGGCGAACGCTGTACGTCGACGAGGACAGCTGGCAGATCCTCGCCGTGGATTGTTATGACAGCCGCGGAACGCTGTATCGCGTGCAGGAAGGCCACGTCATCAACTTCTACGACGTGCCGGCCATCTGGACCGCGCTCGAGACCGTCTACGACCTCAGCAATGGCCGCTACCTGGCGCTCGGCCTGGACAACGAAGAGCCGCGCAGCCGCGACTTCTCGCAGAAGCGCACCGCGGCCGACTACACCACGGCGGCGCTGCAACGCCGCGGCGTGCGCTGAAGTCCCGCGGTCCATGAACGGGCAGGTTGAGTCGCGTCAACTTGCCCGCTGGAAATCGCCGGTATGGTGCGCACTCGTCGCACTGCTCGCGGGCGCCGGAGCGCGGGCACAGCTCGATCCCAACGACTCCGCGAACAAACCCGCGGAGATCGAAAGGCTGGCACCGCAGTCCCTGCTGCTCGATCTCGCCGTGGCTGGCTCGCGCCTGGTCGCGGTGGGCGAACGCGGCCACGTGTTGTTGTCCGACGATCAGGGTGCGACCTGGCGTCAGGCGAAGAGCGTTCCCACCCGTGACATGCTGACCGCCGTGTTCTTCGCCGACGCCGAATACGGCTGGGCGGTGGGACACGACGAGACCATCCTGAACACCGTCGACGGCGGGGAGACCTGGAC
>Ga0134127_10002460_pt1 | contig 13354 bp, 7 predicted proteins | sample KB31753_FD_96459 | JGI IMG/M metagenome (GOLD analysis project Ga0134127, IMG submission 96459) | Terrestrial soil microbial communities with excess Nitrogen fertilizer from Kellogg Biological Station, Michigan, USA - KB3-175-3 | ecosystem: Environmental > Terrestrial > Soil > Unclassified ...
GAACGACAGGCGCGGCGGGAAGAAGTGGACGCGCGGAAAGTCCCTCGAATAGTGCTCGCCGGTGACCGCGCTCCGCAGATCGCTGAGGCGGTCGTTGTGGTTCATGTGGGCGGTGATCTGGTTCAGGCCGCGGCTGCCGAGGACCCAGCCGTGCTGGACGACCATGCTCCAGAAATGCTGGTAGCTGTCCTCCGGCTCGCGCAGATCGTTGTTGGGCGAGGTGAAGGTGACCGCCCATCGGGTGTCCACCTGGCCCGCGTAGCGCGCCATCAGCGAGTGGTTGTTGTTGATCTGCAGGTTCGTCTTCATCGAGTACATCGTGAGATGACTCGGCGTCGGGCCGGATCGCGGGTGGTCGGCGTTGACGAGCCCGGCGGGGATCAACCCGCGGTTGGCCGCGTTCACCAGCACCTCGAACTCGTCGAATCGCCGGTTGTCCACCGGGATGCTCGTGTCTTCGTTGACGTATTCGAACGCCCCGAAGAAGAACATCCGGTTGCGCAGGAGCGGACCGCCAAGCGACGCGCCCCACTGCTGCCGGCTGAACGGGTTCTTCTCCAGGCCGTCGCGCTTCGAGAAGTAGTCCTTTGCGCTCAGCGCCTTGTCGCGGCCGAAGAGGAATCCCGAGCCGTGGAACACGTTCGTGCCCGACTTGGTGATCATCGAGATCGCGACGCCGCTGGTGCGGCCGTCGGAGGCGCTGAACTGGCTCTGGGCGAGCTGGAACTGCTCGAGGCTCTCGAGCGTGAAGTTCATCAGCGTCCCGCCGTTGCGGTTGTCGCGGTTGTCCGCGCCGTCGAGGCTGGCGCTGATGTTGGTGCCCGAGGCGCCGCCGAACGACACGTTGCCGACGCTCTGCTTGGTGCGATCGATCGGCGCCATCGGCGTGGCGCCGGGCAGCAGCTCCAGCATCCCGTTGACGCTGCGCGTGATCATCGGCAGGTTCTGCAGCTCCTTGGTTTCGATCGTCGAGGCGACCTTCGACTGCGTCACCTCGATCAGCGGGGCGTCGCCCGTGACGTTGATCGTCTCCTGCACGCCCGTGAGGGCCAGCTTGAAGTCGAGCGTGAGCGTCGTGTTGACCGCCAGCGTCACGCGCTGGCGCACCGCCGAGGCGAACCCGGTCAGATCCGTCCTGACGTCGTAGACCCCGGGCTCGAGCCCGGGCATGTTGTACACGCCCTCGCTGTTGGTGACGGTCGTGCGCGCGACGCCCGTGCTGGTGTTGACCGCGGTGACGGTCACTCCCGGCAGCACCGCCTCGCCCTGATCGAGAACGCGTCCGTTGAACGTGCTCGTCGCCTGGGCGGATGCCAGTCCGCTCGCGGCCAGCACGACCACGACGACCAGCCCTACCCGCTGGCGGACTCGGCGGCTCAACAGCTCCATAGGGATGCCTCCTGCTCCTTCAGTGATGCCGTTTCGACGAACCGGGGGACAGCGACGCGGAAGATGAAAGTCGACGGGGTGTACGCGTAGGAGGACGAGGCGCTTCTTACCACAACGGATCTGATGGACGCAAGAATGTCATCGGCTCGCAATCGGCCATTTTGCTGTGGGCGGCGTCTAATACGAGCAACCCCGGATGCGCGTGTCCGCCTGGACCGCCGCCACCCTGGCATGGATCCTCATCGCGGGTGGAGTCTGTCTCGCCGCCTTGTCCGCCGACTCCGAGCAGACCACGACCACGTTCTCGACCTCCCAGGAGCCGGCGGCGCAAGAGAAGACCGGCAAGGAGCTGCACGCGCTCCGGCTCGGCACTTCGTCGATGCGCATCGACGGCCGCTTCGATGACGAAGCGTGGATGCGCGCCGCCTCGATTTCCGATTTCGTCCAGGAAGAGCCCGACAACATGGCGCCGCCGACCGAGACGACGACGGTTCGCGTCGTCTACGACGATCGGTACCTGTACGTCGGGGTGCAGATGCTGATGCGGAATCCGCTGCAGCTTCGCGACGGCCTCGCGCGGCGCGGCAACGTGCCGCCGAGCGATCGCGTCTTCGTCGCGTTCGACACGGCGCACGACCATCAGAACGCCTACGTCTTCGAGGTGAACGCGTCCGGGGTGCAGAACGACTACCTGCAGGTCCAGGACAACCAGACCAACAACGACTACGAAGCGGTCTGGGAGGTGGCCACGCTGCAGACGGGGCAGGGATGGAACGCCGAGTTTCGGATTCCGTTCTCGCAGATGCGCTTTCCAGCCCAGGCGGGCAACCAGACGGTTTGGGGGTTCAACATCAAGCGCGAAGTCTTCGCGCGCGGCGAGCAGGACTGGTGGATCGCCAGGCCGCGCGGCGCGGAGGGTGTCGTCTCGCGGTTCGGTCACCTGTTGTTCGACGATCGCCTGACGCCGCCCCGACGGTTCGAGTTCACCCCCTACACGCTGGGGCAGATGCAGACGAAGAGCGGCGCCGCGGCGTCGGGGACTGGCAACGCGGGCTTCGACCTGCGCGTCGGCCTCGGGTCGTCGGCGACCCTGTCGGCGACCGTCAACCCCGACTTCGGCCAGGTCGAGGCGGACCCGTCGGTGCTGAACCTGTCGGTCTTCGAGACGTTCTTCCCGGAGAAGCGGCCGTTCTTCATCGAAGACAGCCAGTCGCTCGTCAACTCGAACTTCGGCCAGTTCCCGGACTTCTACTCGCGGCGGATCGGCCAGACGCCGAATCATTTCGCGCTGCTGAAGAGCGAGACGCTCGTCCGCAAGCCCGACACGACCACCATTCTCGGCGCCGCGAAGCTGACGGGCGGCACGCGGCGGTGGACCTACGGCGCCCTGACCGCGACGACGTCGCGCGAGTTCGGCACGGTTGACGACAAAATCACCGCGGTCGACGGCGGGGCCGTCCTCATCCGCGAGCGGAAGCTGTTCGAGCCGCGCGCGGTCTACAGCGTCGGCCGCGTGCTGCGCAACATCCTCGGCGACACGTCGAACGTCGGCCTCATCGCCACCAGCGTCGTGCGCGAGAAGGATCTGGACGCGATGACGCTCGGCGCCGATGCGACGGTGCGGCGCGATCAGAATCGCTTCTTCTGGAACACCCACTGGCTCGAAACGCGGGCGCCCGTCGACGGGCGGCTGCAGTATGGGCTCGGCGGCGCGACCAACGTGATCTTCAATCGCAAGTACTACTCGCTCAACGGGCACTACGATCACTTCGATCGCAGCTTCCACAACACGGAGCTCGGGTTCCTCCAGAGCCGGACGAACAAGAACAACGTCAACGCCGGCCTCAACCTGATGCAGCCCGACCCGCACGGCGTCTTCCGCTCCATCTTCGTCAACATCTACGGGGGGCACGACTGGACGACCGATCGCCTCGATCTCAGCGAGTGGTTCGGCGTCTTCTCGAACCTGCAGTACACGAGTTTCTGGAACACGTACTTCCACGTGCAGCGGAATTTCCAGGCGTTCGACGATCTCGACACGCGCGGCGGGCCGCCGATCTTCCGGCCGGGCAACACCTTCTACAACTCGGGCTTCAACAGCGACTCGCGCAAGCAGTGGGGTTTCGGGATGCGCGTCAACGGCGTTCGGGACGATGTCGGTGGATGGTGGGTCGCGTTCGAGCCCAACGCCCGATTCCAGGTCTCGTCGCGGTTCGTCGGGTCGCTCGGGATGGAATTCACGTCGGCGCGCGACAGCGCGCAGTGGATCAAGAACCTCGATACCAACGGCGACGGGACGGACGACCAGAACGTCTACGGCCGGCTGCGCCGGCACGTCGTCGACATCACGGGGCGCGCGACCTACTCGTTCACGCGCGACATGACGCTCGAGGCGTACCTGCAGCCGTTCGTCGCGGTCGGCGACTACGCGAACATCCGCGCGCTGGCGCGCGCCAAGTCGTTCGACTTCGCGCCGGTGACGCTCGACGACAACCCCGACTTCAACAAGAAGACGGTGCGCAGCACCGTCGTCCTGCGGTGGGAGTACGTGCGCGGCAGCACGCTGTTCGCGGTGTGGAACTTCTCCACGTCGGACGAGCTCGCGCGCAAGGGCATCTTTTCGCCGTTCCGGGATCTCGGCGGCGCGTTCGGCGCGCCGGCCACGAGCACGTTCGCGATCAAATTGAGCTACTGGTTCGCGCCGTAGCGCCGGGTGCGACGGCACCGGGCAATCGCTGAGCCGCCGGAACCGGCCTACGTACGTGGGGCGGGTTCCGCTGCGAGCCTGCATCGATCGAGCAGCGGACCCGCCGGGACCGACCCGCCGGAATATAATCGCCACCAATCTGGAGGAGACATGCGCAATCGCGTTCCAATTCTGTTGACCGGCCTCATCTGCCTGGCGGCCGGCTACCTGCTGAACGGCCCGTGGGTGTCCGCGCAGGGCGGCGGCTCCGCCGCGTCCATCGCCGCCATTCCGAATCAGAAGGGCGGTCAGGACGTCTTCGGCGCCTACGACGTCGTCGCGGACTGGCCCAAGGACCTGGCCACCATCCCGGGCCACGAAGGGTGGACCTACGGTGCCGGATCGAGCGTGTTCGCCGAGAGCGCCGATCGCATCTATGCGGTCCAGCACGGCGAGCTGCCCGCCATCAAACGGCCGATGACGAAGAAGCTGAGCGACATGGGACCGAGCATCTTCTTCCCGATCGGCCGGCTGCCGTGGCGCGACACCACGAGCTCGAGCCCTCCGGGCAACGGCGGCACCGGCCAGCTGGCCGAGGACGGCATGAAGGCGTGGGAGCGCGCCGGCAACAAGATGGGCGTGGACGCGCGCTGGGAACACCACATCCTGGTCTTCGACGGCCAGGGCAACCTGCTGCCCGACGCCGCGAACTTCATGCAGTGGGACGCGATGATGCAGCGGCCGCACTCGATCACGATCAATCCCTACGATCCGGACAAGGCCGTCTGGTTCGTGGATGATCACAAACATTCGATCTGGAAGTTCAGCCACGACGGCAAGACCATGCTCGCGCGCTACGGCACCTACGGCGAGCCCGGCGCCGACGACCATCACTTCAACCGGCCGACCTTCATCGACTTCTTCCCGAACGGGGACTGGGTCGTCGCCGACGGCTACAACGGGACGCGCGTCGTGAAGTTCGACAAGAACGGCAAGATGGTCGCGCAGTGGGGCGAGAAGGGTGCGAACAACAACGACACGCGCCCGAATTACTTCAACAACGTGCACGGCGTGGCGGTGGATCCGAAGACACTGCGCGTGTACGTCAACGACCGCGGCAACCATCGCGTGCAGGTGTTCGACAAGGACGGGAAGTTCCTGGACCAGTGGAAATTCGGCGACAACCCGTCGGATGTCCACCTGATTCACATCTTCGACGGCTACCTGTGGGCGGCGGATCGCGGCACCAGCAAGATGGTCAAGTACGACCTCGACGGCCACTACCTCTATTCGTGGGGCACGTGGGGCGACTTCCCGGGCGGCTTCTGGGGTGTGCACGACTTCAGCACCGACGCGCAGGGCAACTTCTACGTGTCTGAAGTGGACAAGGGCGGCGCGCAGAAGTTCCGTCCGCGTGCCGGCGCCAACCAGGCATACATGGTCGGCAAGCCGCTCCGCGTGGCTTGGAAGTAAGAGATAAGTTCCAAGTTCCAAGATCCAAGATCCAAGCTCCAAGCTCGCACGTGGGGCCTTGGAACTTGGAACTTGGAGCTTGGAGCTTGGGAGTTGCCAGCATAGCGGCGCTCCTCTATCTGGCGCCGCTGCTCCTCAACGCCCCGCTCACCGATCCCGACGAAGGTCTCCACGCGGCCATCTCGCAGGAGATGGTCGAGCGCGGCGATTTCGTCGTCCCCCGTTTTCTCGGCCGCGCGTTCCTCGACAAGCCCGTCCTCTTCTTCTGGGCGCAGGCGGCGTCGATGCGCGCGTTCGGCATGACGGCCACGGCCGCCCGGCTGCCCGGGATGCTCTTCGCGTTACTCGGCATCGTGACGACGGGCTGGCTGGCGGGAGTGCTGTTCAGCGGGCAGCAGGCAGCAGGCAGCGGGCAGTGGGCAGCGGGCAGTTGGCAGCAAGAGCTTGGTGGTGACGCGCGGGCGCCGCGGAATACGCAGCACGAAACTGCCAGCTGCCAGCTGCCAGCTGCCAGCTGGGTGGCCGCCGGCTGCTACGCGACGATGGTGCTGCCGTTCCTGCTGGCACAGGCGCCGGTGCACGACATCGCGCTCGTGCCGTTCACCAATCTCGCGCTGGGATTTCTGTGGCGAGGAGGCCGGGATCCGGGATCGGGGATCCGGGATCCGTTAATGGCGGGGGTCGTCCTCGGCGTATCGATTCTCGCCAAGGGCCTCGAAGGCGTGGCCATCGTCGGTACCGGCTACGTTTTGTATCTGCTGATCACGCGCTCGCTGACGAGGCGCCTGGTTGCGCACGGGGTGCTCGTCGTCGCCGTCGCCGCGCTCGCCGCGCTGCCGTGGTATCTCGCGATGAATGCACGCGAGCCCGGCTACCTGCGCTACTACTTCGTCGATCGACACCTGCTGGGATTCGCCACCGACACGCAGCGGCACAGCGGCCAGCCGTGGTGGTTCTATCTGCCCGTCGTTATTGGTGGAGGGTTGCCCTGGATCCTGTTCACCCGTGGGACAACCCTTAGAGGTCTGTCTCGCAGCCGTTCTGCGCCGGAGTTGCTGCTCTGGACCTGGCTGATTGGCGCGGTCGCTCTGCTCAGCCTGTCGCAGTCGAAGGCGATTACGTACGTACTGCCAGCGATGCCGGCCATTGCGGTCATGGCCGCTGCCTCCCACCGGAGCATGCGCACCTGGCGCCTTGCCTCCCTGGCCACCGCGGCGATCTACGCGATCGCGCTGTTTGCGTTCGGCCCGGCGGTGGCACGCAGCCATTCGGCGCGCGAGCTCGCCGGCTATTTCAACGAGGCAGGCAGTGTCCCTGCGACGGTCTTCGTCTTCGATCAGCGCGTCTCGTTCGTCTACGACCTCCGTCCCGATCTCCGGCGGCAGCTGTATGGCGACCGCGTCCGCAGCGTGAGCGTCGAGGAGCTGGCGGCGATGCAGCCGTTCCCGCGCGACGCGGTCGTCACCGTGCCGATCGATCTCGCGGCGCCGCGCCTGCCGCGCATCCCGGGGCTGGCGAACGCACAACGCCACGTCGCCGGCCGCTACCTCGTGGTCGTGCCATGAGCGGCTTTCTCGTGCAGGTCATCCTGCCCGTGTACGACAACGACGGCGTCCCGATTTCGCGCGAGCAGTTCGCCCGTGTGCGGCGCGAGCTCGCCAGCCAGTTCGGCGGGGTGACGGCCTACACGCGCGCGCCGGCGGAAGGGCTGTGGGAGAGCCCCGAAGGCGATCTTCACCGCGACGACGTCGTCGTGGTCGAGACGATGACCGAGCAGGTGGACCGCCGGTGGTGGGCCGATTACTCGCAGGAGCTTGCCGCGCGATTCCGCCAGCAGGCGGTCATCGTGCGGGCGCTCGCGTTCGAGTCGTTGTCGTAGCGGCGACCGTCCCGCCTTCGCCAAAGGCTACGGCGGGCAAGCAGGTCGGCCCAGGTCGGACAACGTCATGCCAGCGTGCGCTGGTTCATGCGCGGGCCGAAGGCGAGGATCAGCATCGCCACGAGCACCCAGCACACCGCAATGTAGGCGAACACGCTGCGATAGCCGTAGTTCGTGAACAGGAACGCGACGATGAGCGGACCGATCGCGTTGCCGAGACGGCCGATGCCGTACGACATGCCCGCGCCCGTATTCCGCGCGTTGGTGGGGAAGCACTCCGCGGTGTAGGCGTAGAGCATCGGCGCGAACACCTGCTGCGACATCGCGACGAGGAAACCGAAGACGACGATGACCCAGGTGTTGAAGCTGAGGCCGTAGATCATGCCGAACGTGCCGACGAGCACGGCGACGGCGGCGATCAGGTACTTGCGCTCCCAGCGGTCCGCGATCTTCGATGCGACCCAGGCGCCCGGCACCGCGCCGATCGCGATCGCGGACGACTGCTCGAGCGTCCGCATGATCGAGAAGCCCTGCTCGGCCAGCAGCGTCGGCACCCAGGCGTTGAACCCGTAGAAGCCGAGCGTCTGGCAGAACCAGACGCCGATGAGCAGCAGCGCGCGGCCGCCGAAACCGGAGCGGATCAGCCCCTTGATGCCGATGCTTTCGCCGGGTCCGACAGGACCCGGCCTACCCTCGGACGGACCGGCGGGTCCAAAAGGACCCGCCCTACCCTCGTCCGCTTGTAGGGCGGGTCCTTTCGGACCCGCCACCGCCGGACCCGCCGCCGCCGCCGCGGGACCCTCCGCTGGCGGGGCCGCCAACGCCGACTCGCGCTCGATGCGCGCGAGGATTGCTTCCGCCTCCTCTTTGCGTCCGCGCCGCTCCAGCCAACGGGGCGACTCCTCGAGCAGGCGCGCGAAGAACGGAAAGAAGATCGCGAGCGCGCGCCACACGAACACCACGCGCCAGCCCCAGCCAGCCTGCGGGACGGCGAAGCGCGCCACGTAGGCGGTGGCGGGGATGCCGAAGAGGCCGAACATCAGGATGCGCGCCTGGAACGCGCCGCGCACGCGTGACGGGAACATCTCGCCGATGTAGGTCATGGCGACGACCGTCATCCCCGACAACCCGACGCCGGTCAGCAGCCGCGCCGCGAACAGGCTCGGCACGCTCCACGCGCAGGCGTTCAGCAGCGACATCGACGAGTACCAGATCGTCGTCAGGAGGAGCGCCCGCCTCCGGCCGACGTGGTCCGACAGCGTCCCGGCGGTCATCGCGCCGACGAACATGCCGACGAAGGACGCCGACGTGATGGTCGCGATGGTCTGGATGGACAGCTGCCACTGCTGCCGCAGCGCGGGGGCCGCGTAGGCGAAGCTGTTCAGGTCCCCGAGCTCGAAGAAGAAAACGTAGGCGAGCAGGGCCGCCGTCCGGCGGTGGAAGGTGGAAACGGCCAGTCGGTCGAGGCGTTCGGCGGCGGTCAGCGTCGCGGGCATCGCCGAATTCTACAGAACCGTGCAGAACATCACCCTGGACGACCAGCGTGTGCCACGAACGGACACGAGGACTGCAGGGCCACACAACCTCGGCCGATAATCCGTGGGACCCCGGAACTACGCGCATATCAAGGAGAAACGTCTGTGATGAACCGTTGGTTTACTGCCGTCGTGTGCCTGACTGGTACACTGCTTTGCGCCATCCCCGCCGGCGCGCAGGGCGTCCAGACGGCTGTCCTGACCGGCGCCACGACTTCCGCTGACGGCGTCGCGCTTCCCGGCGTGACGGTCACCGCCTCGTCACCCGCCCTCCAGGGCGAGCGAGTCGAGGTGACCGACGTCAACGGCGTCTATTCGATTAAAGGTTTGCCCTCCGGCACCTATACGGTCACGTTCGACCTGTCGAACTTCAAGCCCGCGCGGCGCGACAACGTCGTGCTGACGGTTGGCGGCACCATCGAGGTGAGCGCGAACATGTCGCTGGCGGCGCGGACCGAGACCGTCACGGTGACCGCCGAGGCCCCCTCGTCTTTGACGACGGTCGCCACGGGTAAGAGCCTCGACAAGAAGCAGGTCGATCAGCTGCCGATCGGACGGCGACCGGTGGACATCGCCGAGCTGTCGCCGGGCCTGACGACCAACACGTTCACCACGGGGCAGCTGGCGATCTCGGGCGCCTACGGCTTCGACAACGTGTTCATGGTCGACGGCGTTGACGTCAACGACACGCTGAACGGCACCGCCAACAACCTCTTCATCGAGGACGCGATCGAGAACACGACGGTCCTCACCAACGGCATCTCCGCGGAGTACGGCCGCTTCTCGGGTGGCGTCGTCAACCTCGTGACCAAGAGCGGCGGCAACCTGTTCAGCGGCAGCTTCCGTGAGAACCTCGCCAACCCGGCGTGGATCAACGAGACGCCGCTCGAGCGCAACAACGGCGTCGAGCACAGGAACGTGCTCGGCAAGACGCACGAAGCGACCTTCGGCGGACCGATCTCGAAGGACCGCGTCTGGTTCTTCGGCGCGGGCCGCTGGGAGACGACGAACACCCCGAACACGTTCTCGCAGAGCGGCGTCGCCTACACGCGCACCGACACGAACCGGCGCGGCGAGCTGAAGGTGACGGGCCGCTTCCGCCTCGCGGACACGATCTCCGGCACCTACATCAACAACGGCACGACGCAGGCCAATGCGTCGGGCGTGCCCGCGGCGGCGATTCTCGACAGCAACGTGCTGGTGACGCGCACCATCCCGAACCGCCTGCTGGCGCTCAACTACAGCGGCGTCGTCGGCAACTCGATGTTCGCGACGCTGCAGTATTCGCAGAAGCGGCAGGTCACGCGCGGCAACGGCGGCACGAGCACCGCGATCGGCAACTCGCCGTTCGAGACGCTCGGCGCGACGGTGCCCGGCGGCCTCTACTATCACGCGCCGTACTTCGACGCGACCGACCCCGAGCAGCGCAACAACCAGCAGCTGACCGGCAGCGTCTCGCGCCTGCTGTCGAGCAAGCGCGCCGGCACGCACGACGTCAAGGGCGGGGCGGAGTACTTCGTCACGACCGGCATCGGCGGCAACTCGCAGTCGCCGACCGGCTACGTGTTCGTGACCGACTTCGTGACCGATGCGGCCGGCAAGCCCGTGCTCGAGTCGAACGGGTCGCCGACGCCGCGCTTCACGGCGAACGGCCAGGCCGCCTCGCAGCTCTGGAGCTTCCAGGCGACGCGCGGCGCGACGATCGACATCAAGACGACGTCGTTCTACGCGCAGGATCGCTGGTCGGTGAACCGCCGCCTCACGCTCGATCTCGGCACCCGCTTCGAGATGGTGCGGTCGAACGCCACGGGCGACATCCAGGCCGTCGACACGGCGACGATCGTCCCGCGCCTCGGCGCGGTGTTCGCGCTCGACGAGGCCGGCAAGAACACCGTCCAGGGGAGCTACGCGCACTACTCGGGCAAGTACGGCCAGGTGCAGTTCTCGGCCAACAGCAACGTCAGCCGCCCGAACGAAGTCGACTACGTCTACACCGGACCCGCGGGGCAGGGAAGCAACTTCGCGCCCGGCTTCGACCCGGCCAACTACACGGCCGTCGTGTTCGCGAGCTTCCCGACCGCGAACGTGCAGGTGGCCAAGGGGCTGCAGGCGCCGATCGTCCGCGAAGGGACGTTCGCCTTCGGCCGTCAGCTCGGCCAGCAGGGGCACGCGAAGGCGACCTACGTGTGGCGCAAGACGTCGAACTTCGTCGAGGACTTCGCCTCGCTGAAGAACGGCGTCGTCGACGTGCCGCTCGTCGGCCCGCTCACCAACCGCGTGCTCGACAACACCGACGCGCCGCGGCGCTCGTACGAGGCAGCGATCTTCCAGACCGACTACCGCATGGCGGACCGGGTGTGGATGGGCGCCGACTACACGCTGCAGATGAAGGACCATGGCAACTTCGCGGGTGAAGCGGCCGGCGTCCCGGGCGCGCAGTCGATCTACGGCGACTTCCCGGAGATCTACGCTCCGGCGCTCGATCGCCTGATGCCGTACGGCCGCCTGGACAGCTTCCAGCGGCACAAGATGCGCGCGTATGGCACCTACACGCAGTCGATGGGCCGGTTCGGCTCGGTGGACCTCTCGCCGATCTGGCGCGTCAACTCGGGCCGTGTCTACAGCCTGACGGCGACGACGCCGGTGCCCGCGGCGCAGCTCGCGCGCAACCCGGGCTATCCGGTCAACGACGTCAACCCGGCGGTTCGCGAGACGGTGTTCTTCGGCGACCGCGGCCAGTACTTCTTCAAGGGCTACGGCGTGATGGACTTCGCGGCGACCTACGCGATTCCGGTGTGGAAGTCGGCGGCGCCCTGGTTCAAGGTGGAGATCTACAACGCGCTGAACAACCAGAAGCAGATCGCGTGGGACAAGACGATCAGCATCACGGCCGCCAACCGCGCGGGTGCGCTCGACGCCAACGGCATCCCGTTGGCGTATACGCAGGGTCCGCGCTTCGGCCAGGCGACCAGCGACACGATGTTCCCGCAGCCGTACGCGGGGCAGAACGGCGGCCGCGCGGTGCGCGTGGCGTTCGGCGCGCGCTTCTAGTCACGGGCACGAAGACGGGCTGACCACGAAGGACACGAAGTTCACGAAGACAAGAGCACGAAGTACCAAAAAGTACTTCGTGCTCTTCGTGCCCGTCGTGGTTACCCTCCGTGCTCTTCCCGCCTGAACTTCATCAACGCCGCCGCCCGATAGATGCCGTGTACGAACTTGCCGTACGGCAGCGTGAGAAACAGCGCGAGCACGACGGCGAGGTGAATCACGAGCAGGATCGGCATCGCGCGGCTGGCGCGCCAGATCAGCAGGACGAGCCCCGTAGCGCTGGTGAGGAACAACAGCGCCAGAAAGGCTCCGCCGAGCGATCGTTCGGACTCGTGCGTCAGAGCCGGATCGCGTCCGCGGTCCACCAGGAATAATCCCGCCGGTCCGATCAGCAGCCCGATTCCTCCAAGCGTCCCCAGCACCACCGGCAGGCTCGTATAGGCATACGGAGCAATCCACCCGAAGAACAGGTGATAGATCGCCGCCACCGTCGTCGAGGCGAAGCAGAGCGCGAAGCCGTAGAAGGTGCAGTGGTGCATCCATCGCCGCCACGGCGTGCGCTGTTCTTCCGCGTCGACACAATCCTCGCCGGTCGCATGCAGGTGTTTGAGCGTGAACACGTCGCGTGCGGCGTGCAGGCCGGGATTCGGGATCCGGGATCCGGGATCCGCGGCGGTACGAACCGCGGCATTGAAGCGCCGGTGCCCGACGGCCAGCGCCACGACCGCAAACATGCCCGCGATACCAAACACCGTGACCAGGGTCGCGTGCGGAAGGATCGCGTAGAAATCGTCCGGGTGAGCCATCAGGTCGAAGATTCGCCAGCGTCGGGTCGGAGCCAGCACCGGGCCGAGCAGATACGCCGCCAGGACCACGAGGGCTGCGGGCGTGAGCCACGGCCGACGAAACGCCGCGGCCGCGAACGACGGCCACGCGAATGCCTCGTACGACTCCACCCGCATTTTCGACAGCGTCTTCGGGACGTCGATGCCGAACTCGTGCGGCGGCGCGTACTGGCAGGCGTACAAACACTCGCCGCAGTTGTGACAGAGGTTGGCGAGGTAGGTGAGATCGCCCGGCGGGAACGTCACGCGCTGTTCCATCGCCTGGAACACCGGACAGTACGCCTCGCAGTAGCGGCAGGCGTTGCACACGACCATCTCGTGCTCGGCCTTCCGCATTGCCTCGGTCATCGGCTCAGCCACGTGAGTCCCTGGCCGCCGACGCGCCCTCGGGCGCGAAGGCGGCCCGCCCCGCGATCTCGCCGAACACCGTGCCGATGGTCATGCCGACGCCGGCGACGTATCCACGCCCGAGGATGTTGCCCGCCATGATCTCGCC
>Ga0134127_10002461_pt1 | contig 13354 bp, 9 predicted proteins | sample KB31753_FD_96459 | JGI IMG/M metagenome (GOLD analysis project Ga0134127, IMG submission 96459) | Terrestrial soil microbial communities with excess Nitrogen fertilizer from Kellogg Biological Station, Michigan, USA - KB3-175-3 | ecosystem: Environmental > Terrestrial > Soil > Unclassified ...
ACATCCGTGGGCCGGTCGTGCCCCTTGAATCGGGCATTCAGCCGTCGCATCCGCTCCCGCCCGAGAAAAGTGACGGAGACCAGCGCATCGCGGCGCTCGCCCTCGAGCACCGTACGGACGACGCGTCGCACGACGGACGCGGGCAGCGGAATCGATCGGCCATGGACCGACACGTCAGCTCCGCTCGACCGGCTCGAACTCCGCACCAATTCCGCCGCTCGCGCGGGGGTAGCCGATCCGGTGGTGATACATCCCGGCCATGGAACGGCAGAACACGTCCTTCACGCGGTCGAGATCCTTTAGCGTGATGGGCGCCTCCTCGAGCTGACCGGCCGTGAGCTTCTGGCTGATAAGATGGTCGATGGCCCGGCGTACGGAGTCCGGTTTCCGGTCTTCCAGCACGCGCACGGCTGCCTCCGACGAATCGGCCAGCATCGCCACCGCCGTTTCGACTGACTGGGGCCGAGGCCCCGGATATCGGAAGTCGCGAATGTCGATCTCGACAGCTGGGGAACGCCGCCGGGCACGATGCAGGAAATAGTTGATCTCGCTGGTGCCGTGGTGCTCCGGGATGAAAGCTCGGACCACCTTCGGCAGTCCCGCCTGATCGGCCAGCTCGAGCCCGAAGGCGACGTGGTCGCGAATGATCCGGGCCGACTCTTCCGGACTCAACAAGTCGTGAGGGTTATCGCCCGGCTGTTGATTCTCGACAAAAAACTTGGGCGCCTTGAGCTTCCCGACATCGTGGTAATAGCAACCCACCCGGGCCAGCAGCCCGTTGCCCCCGATCGCATGGCAGGCGGCTTCGCACAGGTTGGCCATGGCCAGGCTATGCGCCCAGGTTCCCGGTGCTTCGACCGCGAGGCGCTGCAACAATGGCCGACGGAGGTCGGAAAGCTCCAGCAGCGTGAGGTCGGTCGTCACTCGGGTCGCGGACTCCGCCAACGGGACCGTCAGCAGCGCAAAGGAGGCGCTCGACAGTGCGACCATGGATCCGGTAATCGCGGTGGTGACAATCACGTCCGTCGCCCAGCCGCTCACCAGGCCCATGGTCAGCGCGGCGAGGGTGTACGCCCCTGCCACGATCGCGATGGTCAGGTAGAGGTGCTTCCGGCTGCGGACGAAGCGCATGCCCAACGCTGCAGCGATACCGCCCACCACGCCGAAGAACACTGTATTGCTCTCGCGGAGCGCCCACTGACCGCCGAGGAGAATCGCCAAAGTCATCGCGGCAAAGACGGCGGTGCGGCCGTCAAAGAGCATGCTGACGAGGATGGCCGCGAAGGGGATGGGGATCAGCTCGGGTCGCCAGGGGAACAGATGGGTCAGCGCGCCCGACGCGACGATGACGAAGCCGAATAAGACCCCAAAAAAGAGCATTTCCCTCAGCTGGTCATAGGTCTCCCGACGATACAGAAAAATGACCAGCCAGAACGCGCTCAGAATCAGGGCGTTGTACAGCGTTCCGCCGACCACCGTCCGCGTCATGACGGTGTCCTCGCCTCGACGCCGCAGCTCGCTTTGCAAGCCGGCCAGCTTGTCACGGGCTTCCTGAGTAACCGGCTGGCCCTGTGTCACGATCCGCTCGCCCGCCTGCACCGAGTACTTGACCGAGTCTACTCCCTCACGCAGCTGCTCCCGGCGCGAGGCCGTGAGAAGCGGGTCGTACACCACGGTGGGGCGGTACAGGGAGGCGACGACCTGACGCAGGCTGCGTTCCCCGGCATCGTCGGTCACGCCCGCATGGCGGGCCTCGGCCTCGGCCATCAAATCGGCAAAGGTCAGGATGGAGTCCCGCGGAACCAAGCGCTCGGCGTCGCCCCGTCGAAACGCCAGCCAACGGCTCGTCTCGCTGCGCAGCGTGGCGGCGTCCGCGACTCCGCGCGACAGCATGCCGGCCAGAAAATCGCTGAGGGCCCGGCGCACCGCCTTGCGGCGATCTTCGTCGAGCAGGTATCCTGCTTCCGGCGCACCCAGTCGTACGCCCGCAGACGCGGCGGCGGAGCGAACGTCGCCCGGGGTGAGCACCGATGGCGCGTCGATTCGGGCGAACAGCGTGTCGAGCTGGACCATCACGGAGTCGTAGGCGGCCGCATCGAAGCGGTACACCGGACGCACCCCACTGGCTCGGACCTCACCCTCGAGTGCTCGCTCGCCGTCGGATTTCGCTACGACGAAGTAGAAGGGTGCGGCAACGGTCTGAGGAGCTGGATCGCCTACACGCAGCAGCGGCGCCGCGAGGTGGGTGGGTAGCGGAAAGGCGTAGAAAGCGAGCAGCGCGACGATCACGACCGGCGCCCAACGCACGGCGTGGTAGGCCGCCCAGGCAAGAAGCGACCGTTGCACCGCGGGCCAGCGAATTCGGATAAGCTCGACCATCAGCCGCTCTGGTCTTCGGCGTAGGCCCGGATGATCTCGCGGACGATCCGGTGCCGCACGACGTCCAACTCGGTGAGGTAGCAGAACGAGATGCCGTCGATGCCCGGCAGAATTCGCTCGATTTGCACCAGCCCCGAATCTTCCCGCTTGGGCAGGTCGATCTGGGTCTTGTCGCCGGTCACAACGGTTCGGCTGTTCACGCCAAGCCGGGTCAGGAACATCTTCATCTGGGCGCCGGTCGCGTTCTGGGCCTCGTCCAGGATGATGAAGGCGTCTGCCAGCGTGCGGCCCCGCATATACGCCAGCGGAGCGATTTCGATGGTGCGGGTTTCCAGCGCGCGCTGGACCCGTTCGTGCGGCATCATGTCTTCGAGCGCGTCGTACAACGGCCGAAGATATGGGTCAACTTTGGCCTGCAGGTCGCCCGGAAGGAAGCCCAGCGACTCGCCGGCCTCTACGGCGGGCCTGGCAAGGATGATCCGCTTCACCCGCTTTCGCGCCAGTGCCTCGACCGCCTTGGCGACGGCGAGATAGGTCTTGCCGGTTCCCGCCGGACCAATCCCGACCACAATGTCATTGGCGGAAATGGCTTGCAGATAGTCGCGCTGGCCCTGGCTCTTGGGCACGATGGCGCGGCGAAGCCCGGGGAGCACGATGCGGCCCTCCCCTGCCGTCGCCGCACCGTCGGCGGGTGGGCCCTCCGCCGCCAAACGATAGACGTCTTCGGTGGATACCGATTCGCCCATCCGGGCAAGATCCAGAAGCCCCTGCACCACCGCGGTCGCGCGATCGACCTGCTCGGTCGTCCCGGTGAGCGCCAACGCATCACCCCGGAACGAGACTCGCACCCCGAGCGTCCGCTGCAGCTCCTGGAGGTTGGCGTCGTTCACGCCGGCAAACAGCAGCGGATCGGCGCCTTCGGTCGAGAGCCGATGGGTGACGTCGTCGCTCACGCGCGTCTCTCAGTCATCGCGGAGCACCGCCAGATGCAGCGTCCGCAGGTCATCCGAATCCACCGGACTGGGTGCGCCCTCGAAGAGGGCCCGCTGCGCCGTCGTCTTGGGAAACGCGATCACATCCCGCAACGACTCGGCCGAGCTGAGGAGCATCGCGATCCGATCCATGCCGAAGGCAAACCCGCCGTGCGGTGGGGCGCCTTGTCTCAAACCCTCGAGCAGGAAGCCGAAGCGTTGTTCGGCTGCGTCCTCGGCGATGCCCAGGAGACCGAACACCTGGCGCTGGAGTTGAGGGTCGGTGATGCGAAGACTTCCGCCACCCAGCTCGGTGCCGTTGAGCACCATGTCGTACGCCAGAGCGCGCACTCCTTCCGGCGCTGTCTCGAGCAGCGGAAGATCAGCGGGATGCGGCGCGGTGAACGGATGGTTGACCGCGCTGAGCCCGCCGGTAACCGGATCGCGCTCGAACAGCGGAAAGTCGACGATCCAGACGAACCGGTTCACGCCGGCCGGAATCAGGTTCAGCCGGCGGGCGACTTCCTGGCGCACGCGGTCGAGCGCCGGACCGGATATGTGGTCCGGCCCGGCAACCAGCAGGCAGAGATCGCCCTCGGCAAGGCCCAGGCGCGCGGCCGCATCTGACGGCAGAAACTTGGCGGCAGGCCCCTCCAGCGCATCAGCGGCACGCTTGAGGCGAAGCAGTCCCGCCGCTCCCAGAGACTTCGCCGCAATCTCGATCTCCTCCAGCTGCTTCCGGGTGAGAACCCCGCCTCCGGGGACCCTAACTCCACGCACGCGGCCGCCGGATGCAATCGACGCCCGGGTGACGGCGAAATCCGTCCTGCGGAAAACATCGGTGGCATCGAACAGCTCCAATCCATATCGGAGATCGGGCTTGTCGGTGCCGTACCGCTCGATCGCCTCGCGGTAACTCATTCGTTGGATGGGGGTCTCGACCTGGAGGCCCGCCACGGCCCACAGCGCCTTGACCATGCCTTCGCCAAACCCGAGCACGTCCTCGAGCGTGACGAACGAGGCCTCGATGTCGATCTGGGTGAATTCGGGCTGGCGATCGGCCCGGAGGTCCTCGTCCCGGAAGCAACGAGCAATCTGAAAATACCGATCGAAGCCGGCCACCATGAGCAGCTGTTTGTAGATCTGGGGCGACTGCGGCAGCGCGAAGAATTCGCCCGCATGGACCCGGCTTGGCACCAGATAGTCGCGGGCGCCCTCCGGTGTCGGCTTGGTGAGGATCGGGGTCTCGATCTCGAGAAAGCCCAGGCTGTCGAAGTAGCGGCGAGCGGCCTGCATCAGCCGATGCCGCAGGATGATGTTGCGCTGCAGCTCGGCCCGCCGGAGATCCAGCACTCGGTGCCGCAAGCGGAGCTCCTCGGCCGGCAAGTCTTCCTTCTCTTTCCGGGCGACGGGAATCGCCGGCGTCGCCGCAGGCCCCACGACCTGAAGATCGCTGACGTGGACCTCTACGTCTCGCGAGGCCAACGCCGAGTCCCTCGCTGCCTCCGGTCGCAGCGCGACCGTGCCGCTCGCGAGGATTACGGTCTCCGCCCCCAGTCCGGAAGCCCGCTCCAGGATCTCCGGCGGGGTCCAGGCGGGGTTGCACGACAACTGAACCAGCCCGTCGCGATCACGGAGATCGATGAACACGAGACCGCCCAGGTCCCGCCGGCGATGAACCCAACCGCCAAGCCGGACGCGGGCGCCCACCTGGTCGCGGGACAGGGACCCACATAGGTGTGTGCGCAATCCGGTTGCCGTCATGCCGTGTCCTACCGCTCCTCGGCATCGAGGAGGGCGCGATGGAAGTCTTCTGGCGTGCCGGCACAAACCAGTCGTTCCCGCACGTCCGTGTGCCGGATCAGCCGCGCGATTCGGCTGAGAACTTTCACGTGCTGTCCGGCGGAAGCTTCGGGACCGACGATCAGAAAGAAAAGGCGGACCGGCTGGCCATCCAGAGCGTCGAAAGGAACCGGAGCGGTGGAAACGCCTGCGACCACACTGAGCGCTCTCACCGTGGGTGTCTTGCCGTGCGGTATGGCAACGCCGAATCCGATGCCCGTGCTGAGCTCCTGCTCCCGACGTGTGACCGCCCGATAGGCGTCTTCGTAACTCCCACCGGCGCGGTCAACCAGCCGCTGCACCAGCTCCCCGATGGCCCCGGGTTTGTCCGTCGCCGTCATCGGCACCACCACGCACTCGGGCGTCACCAACTCGCTCAAGAGCACGGTGGGGCCGCTAGGCGCATGGGGTCAAACGTAACTGTTCTGAAAAAACGTCGCAAGCGATTCAGGGGTTTAGGGTTAGCGAACTGGACCGTTACCAGATTGTGAAGCCTGGGCCTCGAGCTACCGCTGTTGTCCGCGGTTTATCTTCCGGGGCAATGGCCCCCCAACCTGGAACCGCCTGTTCAGCCAAGCTGCTAGAGCTGACGCCCGGCGCTGCCGCCGAGCGGGTCCGCGACTGGGTGGCCCACCAAGGTCTGCCCCCCTATCGGGCCGGCCAGATCCATCGCCGGCTGTGGACCGCTCCGGTCGGCGCTTGGGACCAAGCGACCGATCTACCGGTCGCACTCCGTACGGAACTGGACGCTCAATTTCCGCTGAGTCGGCTCGCCGTGGACACGGTCCAGGAATCCGCCGATGGGACCCGGAAGTACCTCTGGCGCCTCGACGATGGCGAAGCGATCGAGTCGGTCCTGATACCGTCGGGTAAGCGTCGCACGCTGTGCGTTTCGTCGCAGGCCGGTTGCGCGCTCGGGTGCGTCTTCTGCGCCACCGGACAGATGGGCTTTCGGCGGAATCTGAGTCCGTTCGAGATCGCGGGACAGGCCCGGGAGCTGGTGCTCGCCAACCCGGCCGACCATCCGACCAATGTCGTGTTCATGGGGATGGGTGAGCCGCTGCTCAACTGGCCGGCGGTCAGCACCGCCCTCACCATTCTGAACGCTCCCGACGGGCTGGGAATCGGGGCCCGCCACATCACCGTGTCCACCGTGGGGATCCTGCCGGGTATGGCCGAGCTGGCGAAGCGGCCAGAGCAATTCCGTTTGGCGATCTCGCTTCATGCCCCGACAACAGAGCGCCGGATCGGGCTGATGCCGATCGAGAAGAAATACGATCTGGCTCACGTCCTCGACGCCGCCCGTGCGTTCCGCAAGCGCATCACCTTCGAGTATGTCCTCATTGCCGGCCGCAACGACACTGATGCCGACGCGGACGCTCTGGCCAAGCTCGCCCGCAAGCTTGGCGCGCTGGTGAACCTCCTGCCGTTGCATCCGGGCGGAGCGCCCGGCCTGGCGGCCACATCTATCCCTCGAATTCGGGCATTTCGGGACCGACTGGCCTCGCAGGGAGTGGAGGCTTGCGTCCGGCGGAGCCGCGGCCTCGACATCGACGCGGCCTGCGGACAGCTCCGGGTCGAGGTGGAACAGAAGCGGCGTCGGGAACGGGCGACCGCGCCGAAATCGGAATGACCGCAAGGGTCGTGGACGACGGCGGGCAGGGCGGCGTTCCGGTCGTGTTTCTCCATTCGCTCGCGGGCCGCGCATCTCACTGGTCCTCGCAGCTCGCGCGGCTGCGCACCAATCGTCGAGCGCTGGCGCTCGAGCTGCCCGGCCACGGATCGGCCCCCCCGGCTTCCGACGGCGACTACAGTATCGAAGCCATGTCTCGCGCGGTGTCCAGCGCGCTCGGCCCGCTCCAGCTTGGGCGGGTCGTCATCGCGGGCCACAGCTTCGGCGGCGGCGTGGCGCTCGAGTACGCCAGGACGCACCCCGACCACGTGGTGGGACTGCTGCTGCTCGATCCCATCAGCGACGGACGCCAAATCCCCGCCAGTGAGGTCGAGCCGTTTCTCGCTGCGCTCGACTCTTCCGCGTACTCGAAGACTATCGAGGAGTATTGGACCGGCATTGCCGGACCGAACCGAGCGATTCGTCAGAGACTTCTGGAAGACCTGCGGCACACGCCGCGCGAGGTGGTCGTAGGCGGCTTCCGCGCCGTGCTCGCGTATGACCCGCTCGCGGCGTTGGGACGGGTTCGCGCACCCACCGTGTCAGTCGTAACCCCGCAGAACGACGGCCCTGCCAGTCTGCACCGCCTGGGCAGGTTCCCTCACAGCGTCGTGAAGGGGGCCGGACACTGGATCCAGCTCGAGCAGCCCGACCTGATCAACCGGATCTTCGAGGAGTGGTTGGCGACGGTTGCTCCGGCTCCGAGAAACTGAGGAGCTACGGAGTAACCGAAGCGCTCCGGGAAAGCCGATACAGGAAGACGGCGGCGCGCGCTGCTGCCGTCGGCAGGGACCGCAGATCCACGAACTCGTCGGGCGTGTGGGCACCGCCACCCCGCACACCCAGTCCGTTGATCGCCGCGGCATGAGGCGCCGCGAAGGCGATGTCGGCCGCCCCGCGCTTCGCCGGATCCAGCACCCCGACCGGACCATAGCCTAGCGCCTGGCTCGCCGAATCGAGCACGGCGAGGAGCGCGTTGTTCCGCGGCGAGGGCGACATTGCCGGATACGGATCGCCGAAGGAAATCGTGGCCGATGTCCCCGGCAGGTTGCGCGCGACGATCTCGCGCATGCGCGCCTGGGCGTGCACCATCTGCGAGTCGTACAGAAATCGCAGATCGCCGGCCACTACCGTCGAGCGCGAGACGATGTTGTCCTTGCCCGATATCGTCGCCGAGAGCCGCATGGTATCGAAGCCGACGTCGGTCCCACCCGCGATCACGGCGGGATTGAAGGTCAGGTATGGCTCGCCTGCCATGGCTGTCCGAAACCCGTCTACGATGCGAGCCGCCTCGTACACGGCTCCGTAGCCGGCGTCGGGGGTGAAGATCTGTCCGGAGTGATACTGCTTCCCCGTCACCCGAAGAATCCACATCACGGCGCCGCGCTGGGCCACCGTACCCGCACCGACGTCCGGCTCGAAATCGATGACCGCGTCGCTTTTCTTGGCGGCTTCGATCAGCGCGGCTCGCGATACGGAGGTCGGCTGCCCCGCCGACTCCTCGTCCCCGGTGAGCAGCACCGACACCTGCATGCCATCGAGCGCGCCGGCACTCGCGAGCGCCTTGAGCGCAAACAGAATGACGACGTCCCCGCCCTTCATGTCGTACGCGCCGGCGCCCCTGGCCAGCGTGTCGGCGCGCTGAAAGTGGCGCTGGTCCCCCTCGAACACCGTGTCCAAGTGTCCAATCAGGAGGAGCCGCTTCCCTCGCCCACCTACGCGCTGCGCGTACAGGTGGCCGGCGCGATTGAGGCCGGCGGGCAGATCGATCCATGAGGTCTTGAAGCCGAGCGAGTCCAGGCTCCGGCGGACCACGTCACCCGCGGCCCGGACCCCGGCAGCGTTCATGGTTCCGCTATTGATGTCGACCAGTCGCGCGAGGGTTGCGATCTCGTCGTCCCGGTGGGTCTCGGCGTAGCGCTTCAACTCGAGCTCGATCGGGGCCGCTGATTGCGCTCCGGCCATCTGGGTGTTCGCGAGAAAGCCGGCAGCTAGCGCTCCGGCGAGTCGGAATCGGCGGAAGGAATTCATCGGTTCATCCCGTGGCCCCGAATCCGGCCGCCACACAATTGATGGAGAGGAGGAGGCGATGCAGCGCATCACTGCGTTCGTCGTCGGTCTGCGCGGCCCGGTAGCGCCGCAACAAGTCGATCTGCAAGCGTCCTGCCTGGTCGATCGTCGGCATCCGTCGGGCGAGCTTGCGCAGGAAGCGCGGGAACCGCTCGGCCAGTACCCGGCCCTCGCTGACGTGCAGTACCGCCTGGACGGTCCGGTGGTACTCCTCCTCGATCAGGCCGAACACGGTATGTCTCACCTCCGGGTCCGGGTGCAGCTCGGCGAATTGCCGTGCCATGCTCAGGTCGATCTGCGCCAGCGTCTTCTCCACCTCGTCCACGATAAGGCGGAAAAGGCGCGAGTCCCGGAACATCCGGCGGAGGAGTCCCTCGCCGCGCGCTCCTCTGACCTGGACGAACGTCTCGAGTCCGCTGCCCATCCCGAACCAGCTCGGCACGAAGTGGCGGTTCTGCGTCCACGCGAACACCCAGGGGATGGCGCGGAGGTCGGCGATCGTTCGGGCGCCGAAGCGGCGGGCAGGACGAGAACCGAGATTGAGAAGCGAGATTTCCTCCAGCGGGCTCGCGAGCTGGTAGTACGAGAGCAGCATCGGGTGGTCGATCAGGTTCCGATACGCCGCCATGGAAGGTCCCGCGATCGCCTCCATCGCCTCGTCGAACTCCCCCACGGGCACCAGCGCCTGCTCTCGCTGCGACTTGAGCGAGTGCTCGAGCACGCTCGACGCGAGCAGCTCGATCTGATACGCCGCCGTCCCACGGTTGGCGTATTTGAATGAGACCACCTCGCCTTGCTCGGTCAGCCGGAATCGCCCGTTGATCGAGCCGGCCGGCTGTGCCGCGATCGCCCGTCCGGTCGGGGCGCCCCCACGGCTTACCGAGCCGCCGCGGCCGTGGAAGAACGCGATCGGAATCCCCAACTCCTCTCCCAGCCGGGTGAGCTTGACCTGGGCTTTGTACAGCTCCCAGTTCGCCGCGAAGTAGCCCCCGTCCTTGTTGGAGTCGGAGTAGCCGATCATCACTTCCTGGACCCCGCCCTGCTCCCGCAGACTCCGGCGCACGACCGGCACGTTCAGCAGCTCGCGCATGATCGTGGGCGCGCGGCGCAGGTCGTCGATCGTCTCGAACAGGGGAACGATTGGAAGGACGCAGCGCTCGACGGCAGCCGTGTCGGGAAAGAGGCCGCCCTCCTTGGCCGCGAGATACGCGCCCAGCACGTCGCTGACCGAGTGGGTCATGCTGAGGATGAAGCTCCCGAACGCCTCGCGGTCGATCTGGTCCCGCAACTCGGCGACCAACTGGAACATTCCGAGGGTTTCCGCCGCCGGAGCAGGCAGGTCCGACAGCGAGAGCTCGCCGGAGCGCGGACGGGCGAGCTCGGCCTGAACCCAGCTGCACCATTCGGGAGACTTGGGATCCGGCGGGGCAGCCTCCGGCTTCTGCGTTCTCAGCTGCCAGAGCGCGCCCAGCGCTTCGTTCAGCCTGGTGGTGTTTTCCCGAATGTCGAGTCGGACGGTGCTGAACCGGAACAGCTCCACCTCGCGCCGCACCGGGCGAACCAGGCTCACGGCGAGCTCGGGATCCACCGATTCGGCCAGACCTCGCTCGAGCATGCGGAGATCGGCCGTGAGCTCGTCCGCCGTGAGCGCACCCTCTCTGTCCCCGATCTCATAGCGCTCGGCCGATGCCAACGCGAGATCCAGCCGTCGCAGCATGCAGGCCAGCAGCTGGCGAAAGATCTCGCCCGGGTTCCGCGCAGCGATGCCCGCAGCGTCGCCGCTGGCGGCCAGGACCCGTTCCAGGTACCGCCGGAACTCGTCCGAAACTCGGACTCCGCGCTCGCTGATGCTCAGCCGGCGAATAAGATCGCCCAGGCGTTGCCGGTACCGGCGCAACGCGGCGAGCCGGTACTCCAGCAGCGAACGGCGGGTCACCTCGTTGGTGACGAATGGATTCCCGTCGCGATCTCCCCCGACCCACGAGCCGAACTGGAAAAACGGCGGGAGCTCGAAGGAGTGGCCGGGATAGTGGTCGGCGAGAGCCCGCTCGAGGCGCTCGTGAATTTGCGGGACGGACTCGAACAGAGTCTCGTTGAAGAAGTGGAGGGCCCAAGAAACCTCCTGCTCCACCGTGGGCTTCTCCAGTCGAAGCTCGCCGGTCATCCAGAGCAGCTCGATCTCGAAGCCTACCTGGCGCTGCAGCTGGGTCCGCTCGCGCGGTGTCCACCGGGGCGACTCGAGCTCCACCAGGAGACGATAGATCCGGCGGTGCTTTTCCAGGACGGTGACCCGCTTCGCCTCAGTGGGATGCGCCGTGAGCACCGGGCGGATTCGGAGGGCGCGGAGCCGTTGTTGCATCTCCTCGGCTGGAACCCCTGCGCGCGTCGCTTCTCCGACCGTGTGCACAACGGTCCCCCGCAGCGCTTCATAGCCTCGTTCCGCTTCGATCTGGCGGCGCCGGCGCATGGCGGCGTTCTGCTCGGCGATGCTGAGCAGCTGGAGCCAGATTCCGAGAATCTGGAGAGTCCCGGTTTCCAGCTCGGGTGCGCAAGCCTCGGCCTCTCCGGCCAGGAGCGGCGCCAGCTCGGGATTGCGTCGCTGCACCACTGCGAGCAACTGATTGAAGAGAAAATCGGCGACTTCAGTGGCGTGGACCGCAGCGCTCTCGGCCAGCGGGTCCGCGGAAGCAGGAAGCTCGGTAACGAGGTAGGAGTGAGGTGATTCCTGGGTCACGCAACGCGGTCGCGCAGGGGAGCCCCTGAAAAGAAAAGTCGAAGGTTTTCCAGGGCGCGCATCCCCATCGCCACCCTGGTTTCTTCCGTTGCACTCCCGAGATGAGGCAGCATCACCACGTTCTCCATGGCCACGAGGGCCGGCGCGATCTGCGGCTCCTTCTCGAACACGTCGAGACCGGCGCCGGCGATCCAGCCCTTCTTCAGAGCCTCGACCAGTGCGGCCTCGTCCACCACGTCACCCCGCGCGGTGTTGATGAGGTAGGCGCTCGGCTTCATTTTCGCGAGCCGGACACTGTTCATGAGATGCCGAGTCTCGGGCGTTGCCGGGCAATGCAGCGAGACGAAATCACTCTGCGCCAGCACCTCTTCGATGGTCGCCCGCTGCTCCGCCCCCAACGCCGCGGCAACATCCGGAGGTGGCGGATACGGATCGGTGTAAAGTACCCGCATCCCGAAACCGTGATGCGCCCGCCTGGCTACTGCCCGCGCGATCCGGCCCATCCCGATCAGCCCAAGCGTCTTTCCGCTCACCATTCGGCCGAGCATGTGGGTGGGGCGCCAGCCGGTCCAGTGGGAGGAGCGCACATGCCGCTCGCCTTCGCCGGTGCGCCGGGCGATCATCAGCATCAGCGTCATCGCAATGTCGGCGGTGGCGTCGGTCAGGACGTCGGGCGTGTTGGAGACCGAGATTCCGCGCGCCTTGGCAGCCTCGACATCGATGTTGTTGAAGCCGACGCCGAAGTTCGCAATCATCTTGGCGCGGAGCGGCTCGGCACTCAGCACATCGGCATTAAGCTTGTCCGTCACGGTGGGCAGGAGCGCGTCCGCGGTCCGCAGGGCCTCTTGCAGCTCCGCCGCGCTGAGGGGCCGGTCTTCCCGATTCAAGCGGGCGTCGAACTCCCGTCGAACTGCCTCCTCCACGGCGTTGGGGAGCCGCCGGGTGACGACAACGACCGCCTGGGTCACGTGGGTACCGCCACTCGCTTGGGGGACGATTTCAACACGGAAGCGACGGTCGAGCCCAGCTCAGCCGGACTGGCTGCGACCGTGATGCCGGCCTCGCGCATGATCTCGACTTTCTCGGCAGCGCTCTCCCCGAAGGCACGAATGATCGCGCCTGCGTGCCCCATGCGCCGTCCCTTGGGAGCCGACAGGCCAGCGACGTAACCGATCACCGGTTTTCGGCCGTTTTCGCGGAAGAAGCGAGCTGCCTCCGCCTCCTGCGGCCCACCGATTTCCCCGATCATCATGACGGCCTCGGTCTGAGGATCTTCCTCGAACAACCGGAGCACGTCGACGAACGAGCTGCCGTTGATGGGGTCGCCGCCGATCCCGACGCTGGTGGAGACACCGATGCCGAGCGCCTTCATTTGGGACGCGGCTTCGTATCCCAGTGTGCCTGAGCGGGTGACCAGGCCCACGGTACCCTTGGCGTAAATGTGGCCCGGCATGATGCCCAGCATCGCCTTGCCCGGGCTGATGATGCCCGCGCAGTTGGGGCCCACCAGCATGGTCTTCTTGTCTCGCGCGTACCGGAACAGGTAGCGCTTGACCATCATCATGTCCTGAGCCGGGATGCCGTCGGTGATCGCGACCACAAGGCGGATGCCCGCGTCGGCCGCCTCCATGATGGAATCGGCGCAGAAGGCTGCGGGAACGAAGATCAGGCTCGCTTCAGCACCGG
>Ga0134127_10002462_pt1 | contig 13353 bp, 7 predicted proteins | sample KB31753_FD_96459 | JGI IMG/M metagenome (GOLD analysis project Ga0134127, IMG submission 96459) | Terrestrial soil microbial communities with excess Nitrogen fertilizer from Kellogg Biological Station, Michigan, USA - KB3-175-3 | ecosystem: Environmental > Terrestrial > Soil > Unclassified ...
ACCGGCAAGATGCTTTCCGACTTTGATCTACTGAAGCGAGTCAGGTGGGAAAACACCATGACGAGCGGAATGTAGCGATTTACGATTCCCGATTCCCGATTCACGACCCCCATGGCTGCTAGCCGCACACAAAAAGAAATTCGTCAACGGGCGCCGATTTGGCTGGTGATTCTGCTGTTTGCGAATTTTGTTGTAATGGCAATAGACGCGCGAGATCGCTTCACTCAGCAGCAAGCCTTCAAGGGCTTTGTGCAGGCGATGGTTTCCCCGATTCAAAGTGCGAGCTCATGGGCTTCGGGAACTAGCGGCGGTTTTTTCCGGCAGATTACCAGCTTCCGTAGCACGGCCATCGAGAACGAGGCGCTAAAGCAGAGGCTTGCTGAAACGGAGCTCGAACTTCGAAACGCGCGCGAGGCCAAAACTGAAAACTATCGTCTGCAGGGTTTGCTCGCGTTGAAGGCTGAACCTGGACCGGAAAAAGTCTTTGCGCGTGTGATCGCGCGCGATGCTTCGGTTTGGTTCAATACGATCATGATCAATCGCGGCAGCGCTTCCGGCGTCGCCCTCAACATGCCCGTTGTAACGCCAGGCGGAATTGTCGGACGTGTTGTCGCCGTTAGCCCGGTCACCGCGCAGGTCATGCTGATTACAGATGAGAAAGCCGCAGCGGGGGCAATCATCGGACAACTAGGCGGTTCAGGTGCGTTAGGATCGGTAAGAGGACTGGGCAACTCAGGTTTGATCGAGATGCGTTACGTTTCCGGTCTGCAACAGGTCGAGGCCGGAGACTACATACTTACAACCGGACAGGACGGAATCTATCCCCCCGGACTTAATGTCGGCGAAGTTATCGAAGTTAAGCATGGCACTGCCACGCAACCACACCAGATCTACATCCGCCCGAGCGCGCGATTGGATCAACTGTCGGAAGTGGCGGTGCTGCTCTATCACCCACCGCAGAGGCCTGCTCCCGAACAGACCCTGCCAAACGTAGACAAAACCAAGGTAACGAGTGATAAGTGATGAGTGATAAGAAAAACCTTTGCACACTCGCCTCATCACTTGTCACTTGTCACTTATCACTCTTTGAGTAATGCCCCAGTTTAAGATTGCGGCGGTGCTCGCCCTCGCCATCATCCTCCAGCTCTCCCTCCGCGAGGCATGGCCGCCCCTTTCGCACATCGACTTTCCTCTGATCGTCGTTGTTTATGTCGCCCTCCAGCGAGACGCTTGGACGGCGCTGATCGTTGGGACAATTGCCGGCCTGGCGATAGATGCTCCCAGTGGCGGGCTCATTGGAGCAGGTGGTTTCTCCAAAACGTTGACCGCTTATCTGATTTACCTCGCCGCCACTCGAATCAACCTTGAAAACGCCCTGATCAGGATTCCGGTCCTCGCCGCGGCCGCGGTTGTCGATGGGGCAATTTATTTTTTCTGGCAAAGGTCTCTGGGTCACGCACCTTCTGCCCCCTTTGTGCAGACAATATCTTATAATCTGATAGGGACGACGGTCATCGGGACATTCATCCTTTACATGCTTGATTCAGTCTTCAATCCCACAAGCAGCCAGCGGCGACAGTTTGCGTCGCGCCGGCGCGGCGCGCGGCGAAGCAAGGGACTAACAAAGCGTCGATGAGGCATTAAGAAAGTAGTCGGTAGACAGTAGACAGTAGTCGTCATGAAATTCGTCGATACATCGCAAAACCTCCGGGCGAGACTGTTTGCCGTACAAATCATTGCGGTGCTTCTTCTGAGCCTCCTGGGCGTGAGGCTTTATCTCTTGCAGGTTGTGCGTGGCAGTTACTACGCGGAGATTGCTCAAAACCAGCGCATCCGGCTACTGCCCATTCCTGCTCCGCGCGGCATCATTTTCGATCGCAACGGTCATCCCCTCGTCGATTCCCGTCCTATTTACACGGTGATTCTCTCGCGCGAAGACACGCGCAAAGACCTCAGCACTCTTGTAAAACCTCTGGCAGACGGGCTCGGGCTCGACGCAGATCTTCTGCGCGAACGCTTCGAAGAGATCAAGTCGCTCCCTTCGTTCGAGTCAGTGCCAATCAAACAGGACGCCAATCCGGGAGATATTGCCTGGGTCGAAGCTCGGGAACTCGAATTTCCTGAGTTACGCATTGAGCAGCAACCGCAGCGCAGATATCCGTCGGATGGGTCGCTCGCGCACGTTGTTGGCTACGTCGGCGAGGTTGGGCCTGAACAACTCAAGCAGCCAGCCTACAAAGAGAAGAAGCTCAAACCCGGCGATGTGATCGGTCAGAGCGGTCTGGAGCAGTCGTATGACGACTACCTGCGTGGGCGCGACGGCTATCGCAAGGTTGTAGTTGATAGTCGCGGCCGCATTCAGGATGAGATCGAAACAGTGCTGCCACTGCCCGGCCACGATCTTGTCACCACGATTGATCTCGACCTGCAACAGATGGCCGAGCAGCAACTTCGCGATTCGAGTACGAAGCGCGGGGTAATTGTGGTTCTCGATCCCAACAACGGGGAGATTCTCGCCCTGGCCTCAGCGCCAACATTTGATCCGAATCTCTTTTCACAGCGAATCACGACTAAAGCTGGGCGCGCCGAGTACGTCGGCTTGCTGAACGATCCGGACAAACCCCTGATCAATCGTGCTATCCAAAGTCGGTATCCGCCGGGTTCCACATGGAAAATTCCCATGGCGATCGCTGGACTGCAACAGGGTGCCATCACGCTCGATCACTCAAATCTGGTCTGTGGTGGGGGTATTCAGGTCGGCAACAAATTCACGCGGTGCATGGGCAATCACGGCTCGCCGGACATAAAAAACGCAATCACGCATTCCTGCGACGGCTATTTCTACCGGCTTGGTTTGAAGATGGGGCTCGACGGAATCATCGCAATGGCCGAAGAGTTTGATCTCAATAAGCGAACGGGAATCGACTTGCCGAATGAGGTGACCAGCCGAACGCCCGGTGAGTTTAAGACGATACTTGATCGCCGCAATCAGGAATGGAAAGACATCGACACTGTGTTCGCGTCGTTTGGACAGGTGTATGAAGAGATGACACCAATCAGCATGCTGCGCACGGTGGCGGCGATTGGCCAGGGCACCAAACTCTTCGTGCCTCATCTGTTGAAAGAAATAAGACCGGTCGGACAACCTGGCCAAACCGACTACAGCGCGGGACGCGGATTCGAGCCGCTGGATCCTGACAAACCGAATCCGAAGATGCTGACGATTCCTGAAGACATTCATCACGCGGTCGTGGAAGGAATGTGGTCTGTCGTGAATGCCGGAGGAACCGGAGCCGGGATTCGCATGGCGGGTTTTGACATTGCTGGTAAGACGGGAACTGCGCAGGTCGTTGGACTCGGAAAGGATACCGGCAAGAACAAGGACCATTCATGGTTCGTTTCGTACGCGCCGGCCTACAAACCCGAGATCGCAATGATTGCGCTCATCGAGAACTCAGGCTTTGGTGGACAACACGCTGCTCCAGCAGTGCGCAGGGTTTACGACGTCTACTATCGCAAGACACGAAATGCAGAACCCCCAGGCGCGGTTCCACTCGCGAAGTCGCCAAAACCGCCTGAGCCGACAAAGAAGCCGGCGGAAACGATCGCGCAAACCCAAGGATGAAGGATGAAACGAATGATGATCGCGGAATGATGAATGCGGAATTAAGGAACACATAGCGTTGAACATCTTCTTTATTCATCATTCATCATTCCGAATTCATCATTTGCATTGAGTCATGGCCGCAATTTTAGAAAAACGTTCGTTTAGAGATTTCGATTGGTTGCTGGCGTTGATGGCAATCGGCATCGTTGCGTTTGGCACCATGCAGATCCGCTACGCTCAACCAACCGAACCCTACTGGGTGAAACAACTAATTGGGCTGGGTATCGCCCTGGTGGCGATGATCGCTGTGGCGTTCACAGACTACCGCCGGCTGCTCAACATTGCTCCCGCGTTTTACGTTTTTGGTTTGCTGCTCCTGGTGCTGGTGCTGGTTCCTGGTATCGGACTCAAGATCAACGGCCAGCGTGCGTGGATTAAGGTTCCGGGAATCGGACAGTTTCAGCCTTCAGAATTTGTGAAGGTGACTACGGCGATGATGCTCGCTCGTTATTTTGGCAAGCATCGATTGGAAGCCCTTTCCATCAAGGAGATGGCAGTCGGTGGTTTCATCCTCGCCCTCCCCATTGGCCTGATCCTAATGGAGCCCGACGTTGGATCGGTTCTCACTTACTTACCGATCCTGGCTGTCGTGATGTTTCTCTCGGCCATCAGAATGCGACTCGTCATTGCGAGCGTCGTAATCGCAGTCGTGATGCTGCCAGTTGCTTACTGGGTCGGAGTGAAGACCCACCTGGTCAAGTCGTATCAACAGGAGCGGATCAATGTCATCCTGGATCCCGAGAAAGCAGATCGACGCGGATTTGGTTACAACACTTGGCAGTCGATCCTGACTGTCGGCGAAGGCGGGCTGCTTGGTTCAGACACAACTTCAGAGCACTCGCAAAGCAGTCTTAAGTTCCTGCCGGAACCGCACACGGATTTCATCTTTGCTGTCACCGCGGGCAACGCCGGCTTTATCGGATGCATTCTGGTTTTGCTAGCCTACGCCATCTTGCTTTCACGCCTCGTCACGGGGGCCCGTCGCGCCCCTGATCGCATGGGCATGCTCGTGATCATGGCTATCGTGGGCGGTCTAACGTGCCAGATCTTTATCAACATCGGTATGGAGTTAGGCCTTCTCCCGGTAATCGGTGTGCCCTTGCCGTTGATGAGCGCCGGCCTCGCTTCCCTCATTGCAACCTTCATCGCCATTGGCTTTGCCATCAGCGTCCAACTGCGGCGATTCGTGAATTAGAGTTCCAGCTGGAACGGAAACTCTGACCTTATTTTCCAATTAGCTTCATGTTTTGGCTCGCTTCAGCTATACTTTGCCGCAGTTCGCCTGCCGGAAGTTTTCATTTCGGTACTGCAAGTGACCGACAATCACCAGCACAACAGGACGCAAAGTGAGTTTTGTGCGCCCGACCAGGCGAAACCCGAAATTTTTGGTCGCCCCAGTGACGACTCACTCTTTAAACTTTTTCGCAGCCGCCACAATGCTCTGAGGAATGAACCTCATAGAGTTGAGCGCGCAAGGACAAACGAATCAGGTTTGAGCACATCGAGCAGGTTTACTGAACCGATCGCCTCTGCTTGAGGAAACATGTGCTCCCGATCGACTTTCGCGCGAGAAGCGGAACGGCATTCAGGATTTACGGTTGAACAGTTCAAATGACCGTCGCGTTTACGACGGAGTAAGTAGCCGCTCGAATGTTTTCGAGCCCGCGCCGCAACAAGCTCTCAGCCGGCCGGAGGACAATCTGTCAGCAGCGTTGTCTCTCTCGCGGCCGGAAATTTCCATCACATCAAATCGTAGTGAGACTTCTCGTCTCATTAATCCAAGGCCAAACACGCGCTTCGCTTTCGAGCTGAACAGCAGCGTCGCCCGGCCAACTCACAATTCAAAGAGAAAGCCCAACCAGCAGAAAACGCTGACACCGCTTCCCGAAGTATTCGCAACGTTTGCTTTTGAAACTACGGTGAATCAACCAGCACTGTCCTGGTCGTCTTTCCAGGAGACCCAAATCACAACATGGCAAAAGAATTAATCGTAAGCGTCAACGGACGCGAGAAGAAGATCGCGATCATTGAAAACGATCAGGTTACCGAGTTCTACATCGAACGCGGCGAAGAAAATCAGGGCATCGTTGGCAACATCTACAAAGGTCGCGTGATGCGCGTCCTTCCCGGCATGCAGTCGGCATTCGTAGACGTTGGTCTGGAACGTGATGCGTTCCTGTACGTCTCAGACTTCTTCGATGAAGAAGAGGAGTTTGAGCGCATCGTCATCGACAAGGCGAAACAGGGCGAACCCAACGCCGGACTTGCAGCCGCTGAGCAAATCGCGCTTGGACGCGTCGAACGAGAACACCGGATAGAGGCAACGCAGGAACGGGTTGAGCCACTTCGAGAAGCCGAGCAAGTGCCCACTGCCGAAGTTCCACCTGCTGAAACTGCTGAGGCCGCACGGCGTCGCAGCCGACGCGGCGGCCGTCGTCGCGGAGGACGCAAGGATGCGTCGGTGGACACAGCCGCGCCGTCAAGAACCGATAGCGTAGTGGAGGCTGATGAGAATGAGGTGCAAACACCCCTCGTGATGCGCGATCCGTCGATTCAGCGAATCATTGACGACGAGGAAACCGCAGCCAACGGTGAGATGTTCAAGGACGCGCGCCTGCAGGAGCGTATCCTCGATCAGATTCATGCAGTTGAATTCAATCTTGAAGACGATTTCCGCACGGCTGAGGTGGGATCAATTCTACCTGTCTCTGGTTATCGCGACGGTTCCTTTCAGAGAGTTGATGATGGAGACGAAGAATCCGACACGCCGCAAATCACTATGCGTTCGCCGCTGCCGGTCGCATCTCGAGTCAATACTTTCGTCGACTCCGTAGCTCAAGACACGCTCAACAGTGGTTCGTTCCAGCGCATTAGTGACGACGAAGAAACTCCGCAGATGCTTGCGTCAATAGGGGGCGATGTTGAAGTTGACGAGGACGAAGAAGAAGTACCGGAGAAGCATGGGTTCGTAGCCCAGGCGGTCGAGAAAATCGTTAGCGTTGCAAAGGGCAAACGTGGCGCGCGTAAAGCGCCCAGCCGTACCACCAAATCAAGAGTGGCGAGCAAGAAGGCCGCACCCCGCAAGAGCGACGTCGAAGAGGTCGTTGTTGAAGGCGGCGAATCGGAGGGAGCCCTCGAAGATTCGGAAGCTCGCGTAACGGGATCACGTTCACGTGGAGAGTTCGCAACCCGTCGCGGCGGACGCAGACGCCGGCGGCCAACCACGAAGGGCAAACCTGGCGCTGCCGACGATGCCGGCGAAGAAACAGTTGAAGGCGCTGAACAAGCTCCGGAAGTCGACCAGGTTGAGGAAGCACCCGAGGCGGCAATCATTGCCGCGGAAACTCCGCAGCCCGAACCCGTCCCCGCCGCGCCCGCTCCGGCTCCGCGTGAGCGAAGTCAAAGTGGACGGGGTGGCCCGCGTGGTTCATCTTCGCGGCGTGATCGCCAGCAACAACCGACTATTACCGATCTGCTGGACGAAGGGCAGGAGATTCTTGTTCAGATCGCGAAAGAGCCAATCGCTAAGAAAGGTGCACGCATCACGTCGCACATCGCCCTACCCGGTCGTTTCCTGGTTTACATGCCTACCGTCGAACATGTCGGCGTGTCGCGAAAGATTGAGTCAGATAGTGAGCGTCACCGCCTGCGAAAACTGATCCAGGTCATTCGCGCAGAGGAAGACATTCCTTCTGGTGGTTTCATCGTTAGAACTGCTGGTGTGGGCATCAGTGAAAAGGACTTGCGTGAAGACGTTCGATACCTGGTACGGACCTGGCTGGACATTCGTGCGGCGGCGGAGAAATCAAAACCTGCTTCGCTTGTCCACCGCGATCTGGATCTCGTGCAGCGAATCCTGCGCGATCAGTTGTCTGACGACTTCGCGGCGATTCGCTGCGATTCCGAAGAGGAGTACGAACGCATCGTCGAGTTCATTAATCGCATCCAGCCCCGCATGGTGAAGCGCGTCAAACTCTACACGCGGGATGAACCGATCCTCGAACACTTCGGTGTGCAGGCTGAAATCGACAAAGCAATCAAGCCGCGTGTCTGGCTCAAGTCGGGTGGGTATCTGGTTATCAACCAAACGGAAGCGCTAGTCGCTATCGACGTCAACACTGGGAAGTTTGTCGGTAGAGGCAGCGGGCGACTGGAAGATACGATTACCCGCACGAACCTTGAAGCTGTCGAGGAAATCGTCAGGCAGATTCGCCTCCGCGATCTGGGCGGCATCATAGTTCTTGATTTGATTGATATGGAGGAGCGTCGCAATCGCACCAAGGTTATGCAGGTCCTGCAGGACGCTTTGCGTGGCGACAAGTCTCCAACGAAGGTGCTTTCGTTCAACGACTTCGGACTTGTGATCATGACGCGCAAGCGCGTGAAGCAATCGCTGGAACGAACGCTTTGCGCCCCGTGTCAGTACTGCCAGGGCGCAGGTTTGATCAAATCGCCACAGACCGTGAGCTACGAACTGCTCGAGGAAGCTCGCCGGCTGGGTAAACAGATGAACGGCGGCCGGAAGAACAAACAAGCCACCCTGCGCGTAAACCCGGAGGTGGCGAAAGCCCTGCGTGGAACGGAGCGCGATGTGCTGAACGAGATCGAAGAGTACCTGGGACCGGTCGATATCAACAGCGACCAAAGTATTCACCAGGAACAGTTTGATTTTGCTTTTATCTAGATCTTGAGTTCTGAAGTTCGTAGGACGACCCTTTTGGTCTTTGGTCTTGGGCCTTTGGTCTTAGTTCGTTGTGCTTTGCGCTCGAAACCTTTCGAGTCCAGAGTTGCTGCGAATAAAGAACGTTCTAAGTACAAAGCTCAAAGATCCGCCAAAGAGCCAAGACCAAAAGCCAAAGGCCAAAGACCATTTTTCGCAATGAGTAAAGTAGGAAATTTGTGGAAGACAATGCTTGCCGGCGGGGCGGGTGTCGCGGCCCTCGCCGCCGTTAATGCCTCGATTCGCCGTAATGCCAGCGACCCGGATGACAGCGCGCTGGGTGGCGAAGCACATTTCTTCAACTGGAAGTACGGCAGGATCTTCTATAAATCAGCCGGCGTCGGTCACGCCGGTCCGCCACTTGTATTCATTCATGGTGTCGGAGCGGGCTCATCCAGTTTCATGTGGCGCAAAAACTTCGACGCGCTCGCGCGCGACTTTCGCGTTTACGCTTTCGATCTGCTCGGCTTTGGACTCTCAGATAAACCAGTCAACGCTTCCTATTCAGCCGATCTTTACGTTGAGCTGATTACCGATTTCATTCGTGAGGTTTCCGGTTATCCCGTCAATGTAGTGGCTAGTTCCCTCGGCGCGGCGTACGCGATTCGCGTCGCGGACGAACATCCGGAACTGATCAAGTCAATGGTGCTCAACGCTCCAACAGGCGCAGACAAATTGAATACGCGACCGGGAATGGCTGGTGCAGCCTTCTATGGATTGTTGCAGTCACCGGTGCTCGGCACTTCTTTCTACAACGTCATGGCCAGTGAACGTGGCATTCGCGACTATGCGCGCAAACACCTCTTCTACGATCATCATCGTGTCACCGATCGACTCGTGGCCAACCTCTATGCCACCAGCCACCAATTAGGAGCGCAACATGCGATCGCAGCTTTTCTTTCTGGCTATCTGAACACCGACACTCGTGCCGCCTTTTCGCGACTGACACAACCGGTAATTCTGGTTTGGGGCAAACAGGACATGACAACGCCTTTGGAAAACGCTTTGGCGTTACTCAGTACAAATCCGGCGGCGCAACTGGAAAAATTCGATTACTGCCGCATGCTGCCTGAACAGGAACATCCGGAAAAATTCAACCGGCTCGTCCGCGACGCCTTTCTCGCCCGTTCTGCTGCTGCTTAGCCGGCAGATTGTGGATCTTGATTCAGAACACTCGATCCATTCGATCAAATAAAATCACCCAGAGACATTGAGTATTTCTCTATGTGCGCTAGCGGACTGTGCTTTTTCGCGGAGCACACCGTTCGCTGGTCCACAACCGACTTTTCCGATCATCGATTCACATTCAGGATCTAAGATTCTCAATCTAACAAGTTATTGACACTCACAAGTACTTTTCAATAAGATGAGCGCCTTCCCATCGATCCACGGGTGGTAGGCACTTCTGAATTCAGCTTGAACTCGCAACCTGATCTCAAATTGACAGGAGAACATCATGCGTAACGCATTGCTTCGCTCCTTTGCCTCACGGGCAATAGGATTCAGTATTTGTTTACTCGTCTCCCTTTGTTTTGCCGCGAGTGTAGTAGCGCAAACCCAAAGTACAACCGGCACGATCGAGGGTACCGTCTTGGATGCGAATGGGGCCGCTTTGCCGGGCGCGAATGTTGAGGTGAAGAATAGCGATACCAACTTCACTAAGACCTTTACGACCGATGAAGATGGCCGCTTCGTCGCCCTTGCTCTGCCTCCGGGTAAATACACTGTAACGGTGACGAAGCAGGGTTTCGCCACCACTGTAGTCGAAAACGCCGAGCTGACAGTCGGCCGCGCGCTTTCGCTACCAGTCTCGCTGAAAGTTTCCGGAGTCGAGGAGCGGGTCACGATCACAGGGACACCAACCGTCGATACGACTAAGATTGAATCCAGCACCACGCTTGACGAAAAAGCCGTCAGCACAACTCCGATTCTGGGCCGCAAGTTTGAGGACCTGTTGACTCTCACGCCCGGCGTCAGCATCGTGCAAGGACCTGACGGCGACGAGATCAACTTTGCAGGCCAACGCGGAATTTTTAATAACGTCAGCCTCGACGGCGGCGATTACAATAACGGCTTCTTTGGTGAACAGGCGGGCGGCCAGCGAGCGGCGATCGATATCACGCTTGAGGCAGTGAAGGAGTTTCAGGTAGTCGCCACCGGCGCCAGTGCCGAGTTTGGCCGGACCGCAGGCGGCGTCATTAACGTAATCACCAAATCAGGCACGAACGAGTTTCACGGCAGTCTGTTTCATTATCAGAGACTCGAAGCCTTAACGGCGAACGACTCCAATGGCGAGCCGCTGACCGACTTCCGCCGTGAGCAATTCGGCGGAACGATTGGGGGTCCGATTAAACGCGACAAGGCTTTCTTCTTCTTTGCCAGTGAAAACATTTTCGAACGCCTGACCAGGGCTAATCTTAGTCGTCAGGTGGGACCAACACCTTGTCCGCTCCCAGCGCCCACCATCGGTGCCAACGAAGGTCTGATCAACAGCAACTTCGACTGCCAACGCCTGGCGCTGATTAACTTCTTCCACAACAGCCGCGGTCAGGAAGAAGGTCTGCCGATCAACCGGCCCATTCGCAACAACGCTCTGCTTGGCAAAGTTGACGTTGACCTGACTTCGAACCATCGACTGACGCTGTCCCACAACTTCGACTATTCCAAGAACGAGAACCAAACGTTTGACGTTCCTACTTATGGGAACTCAGCGAACGGCATCGAGGGCCCATCCAAAATTAACGCCTTCAACGCCAACCTCTTCTCTACGCTGTCGCCAACCAGAGTCAATGAGTTTCACTTCACTTACTCTCGCGAAGAGCGACCCCGTTCCGCAGTCGAGTCGAATGTTCCGGCAGACACGGCCATGGGTGGTTTCTTCAGCGCCGCTGAGCCGACATTCCGCTTTGGACACCCATTCTTCCTGGGACCAAACGTCGATGAGACATTCTGGCGCACGCAAATCAAAGATAGTTTCTCGATCGTGACCGGCCGCCACACAGTGAAGTTTGGCGGTGAATGGATGCACAGTTTGAACTCGCAGGTGTTTCGCGGATTCTTCCAGGGACGCTACATTTTCGATAGCGTGGCGGGCTTTCTGCACTACGCCACTCCGGGAGCAGTGGGTTCGGGATTTGGTCCCAATGCCGGACGCTGCACCAACGGCAGCTGGACAGACCTAACCCTGGGCGCGCCACCTTGTGCAGGCGCCACGACGCCATTGTTGCTGTTCCTGCAAGGTGCCGGACCCAATGGACCCGCCACTGACGCTGCTGGTGCTTCGGAAATCTCGAATGAAGACTATGGTCTGTTTGTTCAAGACAAGTGGCAACTGCGACCAAACTTCACACTCAATCTGGGCTTGCGCTGGGAAGCGCAAATCTTTCCGGAACCAGTAGTAGCACCTAGCGCGACGGCGTATGGACATTTTCTGTCCGACCCGCGTTTTCCTTCGGATGGCACGCTCCACAGTCCTAAGAAAGAGTTTCAGCCTCGCGTCGGTTTTGCGTGGGACATCGGCGGCAAAGGTAAATCGGTCTTGCGTGGCAGCTACGGCATCTACTATGGACGCCAGAACATGCTGACGCAGGTCGGCTCGATCACAACTAACGGAGTGCAACAGCAAACCATCGCCGGTGGGTTGTTTGCCAACCCCTTCGTCCGTCCAACCTGGCCAGGCTTGGTGACGCCCACGGCGAGTTCCTGCTCAACCCATGCGGGCTTCACGGTTGCCGGACCTTTCACTAATCCCTTCCCGTGCTTTAGCGGTGTGCGGCTATTCAGCAAGGATTATGCAAACCCGCGCATCTACACAACCAACGTTGGCTTCGAGCAGGAATTGGCGACTAACTTGTCTATCTATTTTGACTTTACCTATGCCAAGGGAGTCCATCTGACTCGCTTTCTTGATTACGCTCGCTTGCTGGGCTCCGACGGTGCGCCGGTCTTCGGCGATTACCTTGGCGAGATTATGGTGGCTAGCGCGGTCGGAAAAACTTCGTACCGCGGCTTCACTGCGGGAATCCGCAAACGCTTCAGTCAACGCTTCGGTTTTGAGGCGAACTACACCTTCGCGAAAGACGAGGACGACGATTCCAACGAGCGTGATCCGTTCACGGACCGCGCTTTCGATTTCTTAAACCTGCAACGGGACTATGCGTTGTCTGATCGCGATATCAAACATCGCTTCAACGCCTTCGCCAACTTTGATATTCCTGCAGGCTTTGAATTAAGCACGCGCGCGCAGGCGCATTCGGCGCAGCCGAAGTCACCGGGCTGCGCGACACGTTGCAACCCGCGCAACACAGAAAGAAAGAACAACCAGTACTTCTCCTTCGACTGGCGTTTGCAGCGGCCATTCCATTTTGGTGAAAAATACGCGCTGATCCCGATGATCGAGATGTTCAATACTTTCAACAACGCGAACAATATCGATCCGACAGTTGGCTCAGCACTATTCAACTTTGACGGTTTCCTGCGGCAGGGTGCTGGCGATCCAAGGCAGCTGCAGTTGGCAATTAAGTTTACGTTCTAAAGACCGAAGGCCTAAGGGCAACAGGAAAAAAGGGGAATGGGGAAGAGGGAATGAGTTTTTGTTTTCCTCTTCCCCTTTTCCCCTTTCCCTGTTCCCCCGTTCCCTGTTACCCAGTTATCCCGCGGCCCGCACAGCCGCAAAGAACCTCTTCACTTTTCCATCATCCAGCTTTCCGTCGGTACGCACTCCAGAACAGACGTCGACGCCAAACGGTCGTACCTGCCTGATCGCGTCGGCTACGTTTTCGGCCTTCAAACCTCCGGCGAGAAACAACGGGACGTCGATCGCTTCGCGAATCTGTAAACTCAATTTCCAATCATGCGTGCGGCCCGTACCCCCAAGCTCCTTCACTGGCAACGACTGATTTCCTGAATCCAGCAAAATCCCGCTTACAAACGGAGCAATCGAGATCGCCTCGTCAACAGACTCAGG